>ENA-UOOI01002301-UOOI01002301.1-fermentation-metagenome-genome-assembly--contig:-NODE-2301-length-17002-cov-8.532484_pt1 | contig 17002 bp, 16 predicted proteins | sample MGYA00245779_ERZ724027 | MGnify/ENA primary metagenome ERZ724027 (study PRJEB28704, sample SAMN03018318) | fermentation metagenome | biome: anthropogenic terrestrial biome; feature: soil; material...
CGCCGCCCGGATCTTTTTCCGTTGTCATGCGCCGCCCCCGGCCGATGAAAAAGCCTGGGGTGACCTTCGCTTCGCCGCGGGAGGGAACACTCAGGACAGCTCGAACTGCCCGGTGGAAAGGCGGTAATACCGGCCCTTCTGCGCGATCAGCTCGTCGTGGCTGCCGCGTTCGAGGATCTCGCCGTTTTCCAGCACGATGATCGCCTTCGCGTTCCGAACGGTCGAAAGCCGGTGCGCGATCACGAAGACGGTCCGGTGTTCCATCAGGCGGTCCATGCCGGCCTCAATCAGTTTTTCGGTGTGCGCGTCGACGGAGCTGGTCGCCTCGTCCAGAATCAGCACCGGCGGGTCGACGGCCGCCGCCCGCGCGATGGCGAGGAGCTGCCGCTGGCCCTGGCTCAGGTTGGCCCCGTCGTCGGACAGCATCGTGTCGTAGCCGTCCGGCAGGCGGCGGATGAACGAGTCCGCGTTCGCGAGCTTCGCCGCCCGGACGACCTGTTCCGGATCCGCGTCCGGATTTCCGTAGCGGATGTTGTCCGCGATGGTTCCGGTGAACAGGTGGGTGTCCTGCAGCACGACGGCGATCGAACGCCTCAGGTCGTTCTTCCGGATCTCGCGGACGTCGATGCCGTCGTAGGTGATGCCGCCGGAATCCACGTCGTAGAACCGGTTGATCAGGCTGGCAATCGTCGTTTTTCCCGCGCCGGTCGAACCGACGAACGCGATTTTCTGTCCCGGCTTCGCATAGAGGTCGATCCCCTTTAAGACCGGATGCGCGCGGTCGTAGCCGAATACCACGTTGTGGAACCTCACGTCCCCGCGCAGCGGGATCAGCTCCGCGCCGCCGTTTTCGTCCGGCCTGCGCCATGCCCACCGCTCCGTCCTCTTTTTGCTTTCCCGCAGCGTTCCGTCGGCGCCCTGCGCCGCATTGACCAGCGTGACGGTTCCGGCGTCCGTTTCCGGGGACTGGGCGATGATTTCGGAGATGCGCTCGGCGCCGGACAGCGCTGCCATGATGAAGCTCATCTGCATCGCGAACTGGTTGACCGGCATCGCCGTCTGACGCACATAGACGAGGTATGACGCAAGGCTTCCGAGGTCGATGCGGCCTGTAATGGCGAAAAACGCGCCGATGCAGGCGGAGAGCGCATAGTTGAAGTAGGAAAGGCTGACGACCACGGGAATCAGCAGGCCCGAATATGTCAGCGCCCCGGTCGCGGCTTCCTTCAGCTGGTTGTTCCTTCTGGAAAATTCCTCGAAGTTCCGTCCCTCATGGTTGAAAACCTTGACGACTTTCTGCCCCGCGACCGTTTCTTCGATCAGGCTGTTCAGGTTCCCCATGTATTTCTGCTGCCGGTTGAAGCAGGCGTGGCTTTTTTTGCTGCTGTACCGCAGAAACGCGAACATGCCGAAGAACGACAGAAGCACCACGATGGACAGCTCCGGGCTCAGATAGATCAGCACGCCGAATGTGCCGGCCACGGTGACGAAGCTCTGGACCACGGCGGTGAAGCTGTTGTTCAGCGCCTCGGAAATGGTGTCGATGTCGTTCGTAAAGCGGCTCATCAGTTCGCCGTGCGTTTCCGAATCGAAGAAGCGCAGCGGCAGGGTCTGCACCTTCCGGAACAGGTCGCCGCGGATTTCCAGCACGATCTTCTGCGCGACCTTCACCATCAGCTGGGTATAGGCGTAGGTCGAGGCGGCGCCCGCAAGGTAGACGCAGCCCATAAAGACCAGCAGGCGGGCCAGGCCCGGCAGATCGCCGGGCAGGATGTAGCGGTTGATGGCCGGACTGAACAGATAGGTGCCGTACACGTTCGCCCCCGCGCTGAGCGTCACCAGCAGGCAGACGAGCAACAGCGCGGCGCGGTGCCTGCCGAAATAGCGGCGCAGGAATTTCAGCGTGCCGTGCAAGTCTTTCGGTTTTTCGTGCATAAGCTGTCTTGGCATTTTCTTTCGTCGGCCCCCTTTTGCTGGAATTCGTAGATGTCGCGGTAAACCTGGCTGCGGCCGAGCAGCTCCTCGTGGGTGCCGGCGTCGCCGATCCTCCCGTCCTGCATCACGACGATGAGATCCGCGTCCCTGACTTCGCCGATGCGCTGCGTGATGATGATTTTCGTCGTGTCCCGCAGCTCCCTTGCGAGCCTTCTGCAGATTTTCGCTTCCGTCGCGGTGTCGACCGCGCTGGTCGAGTCGTCCAGAATCAGCACCCGCGGGCGCTTCAGGAGAGCGCGGGCGATGCAGAGCCGCTGCTTCTGGCCGCCGGAAAGGTTCACGCCGCCTTCCTCAAGGTCCGTGTCGTATCCCCGCGGCATCCGGGGGAGAAATTCGTCGACGCATGCGATGTGGCAGGCCCGGTCCAGCTCTTCGTCGGTCGCATTCGGATCGCCCCACCGCAGGTTTTCGCGGATCGTTCCGGAGAAAAGGGTGTTTTTCTGCAGCACCATGCCGACGGCGTCGCGCAGAGGCGCGACGGGATATTCCCGCACGTCGTGTCCGTCGATTTTCAGGCTGCCTGAGGACACGTCGTACAGGCGCGGGATCAGCTGCACCAGAGAGGACTTTGCGGAACCCGTCCCCCCGATGATGCCGACGGTCTGTCCGGCGGAGATATGCAGGCAGATGTCCGAAAGGACGGGTTCCCGGGCCGACTGCCGGTATTTGAAAGAAACGTGGTCGAAATCGATTTCTCCGCGCTCCACCTTCCAGCCGCCGTCGCCGTCGGCGATGTCCGGTTTTTCGTCCAGCACCTCGGCGATGCGGGACGCGGACGTCACGGAACGGCTGAGCATCAGGAACACGTTGGAAAGCATCATCAGGGAATTCAGAATTTGCAGCACATAGCTCAAAAAGCCGGTCAGCTCCCCGATCTGCATGGTTCCGGCGCGGATGAAGTTCCCGCCGAACCAGAGAATGCAGACGATCGTCGCATACATGATGAGCTGGAAGCAGGGCATGTTCATGGTCGCATAATGGAACGCCCGCTGCGACGCGTCCCGGAAGGACCCGTTGACCCCGTCGAATTTTCGGCACTCGCTGGCCTCTTTGCCGTACGATTTGACCGTGCGGATCGCGGCGAGGTTTTCCTGAACGATTAAATTCAGCCGGTCCAGCGCGCGCTGCATGATTCCGTACATCGGCCCGAGCCGCCTGAGGATCAGGTACAGGCAGGCGGCGAGTGTCGGAATGGCGACGAGAAACACGACGGCGAGCCGCGGACTCATCACGATCGACATGCCGAGCGCCATCACCAGCATCACCGGCGCGCGGACGAACGGACGGAAACCGTTGCTGATGGTGTTCTGCAGAACCGTGATGTCGTTGGTCAGCCGTGTGATCAGGGACGAAGTGTTGAAATGGTCCATGTTCGCGAACGAAAAGCCCTGCACGTTCCGGTATTCGGCTTCCCTCAGCGCGGCGCCGAACCCCTGCCCCGCCCGGGCGGCCAGGCGCGCGTACAGCGCCCCGAGGAACAGCGAAACGAGCGCGCACGCGACCATCAGCAGGCTCTTTCTGATAATATCGCCCATGTCCCGACGGACGACGCCCACGTCGATCAGGCTGGCCATGATCGCCGGAATGACCAGTTCGAACACGGTTTCGAAAATGACGCAGACGAAACCTCCGATCAGGTCCCGTTTGCAGTCGTGAAAATAGACGACGAAACGTCTCAGCAAATCAGATCCCCCCAAAAAAAAGATGACGGAAACCGGTTATTCCAGAGATTTTCCGGTCAGATTCCGGTACATGCGGCACAAATACGCAACGAAGCGTTCCTTTTCTTCCCGGGAGAATCCCCGGAGGGAAATTTTTTCGATCCCGCGGCAGAGCTCCTCCCATTCCCGGCAGGCCGCCGATCCCTTTTCCGTGATCGAAACCGATTCCGCCCGCCTGCGTTCCGCGGCGTCCGACCGGCGGATCAGGCCGGCCTGTTCCATGTTGCTCAGAATCTGGGAAACCGTGGCCGGTTCGATGTCGAGCGCCCGGGCGATGTCCTTCTGCATGCAGTTGCTGCGCCCGGAGAGGTAGGCGAGGACCTTCGGCTGCCCGGGGGAAAGCCCGATCACGGCCATGCCGGGCCTCGTTGTATTCTTCTGCGCGTGGTAGGTGCGGACGAGAGCCGTGTGGAGAGAAACCGCCATCCAGATCTTCTCCTTTTTTGTTAGGACCCTAACAGTTAGGATCCTAATGATTAGTGCCCTTATTATAGGGTGCCTTTCCGCCGCTGTCAAGTCGTTTCGGGTTCAGCGGGCAGACAAAGAAGGTCCCGGAGAAAAAGAAGATTCTTTTTCTCCGGGACCGTTCGGATTCCGGGTGCCCGCGGCCGCGGGTCAGCCCTGGGACTGGGATTTCACCTGCTGGATTTCCTGATCGTTCGCCTGCGCGGCGGGCTTGTAGAAACCCTTCTGCTCGGCAATTTTATAAAGCTCGTACTGCGAGGTTTCGCATTGGTTGCGGATCTGCTGGATCGCGGATCTCAGCTGCTGATTCGAGCATTCGGAAATCATGTTGGCGTAGAAGGTCAGGTCGCTTTTTTCCATCGAAAGCGCGTCGTTGACCATGGCTTTTTCCTGCATGTTTCACATCCTCCTTACTGCAAAAAATTCATGAGCTGCTGCTTTGTGGTCTGTGCGCTCTGGGCCGCTTTTTCAAAATAGGCTTTCACCTGCTGATCGGAGGCCTGCTGCGCGTAGGTCTGGAGCTTTTCGCAGGCCGTCTGGTGAGCGCCGATCATGTGCCGCAGGTTTTGCAGTTCCATCTGGTTGAGTTGAGGCATTTTCGTCCATCCTTTCTAAAATCGGTTTTTAGTAGTATGGATGGATGCTATGTAAAATATACCCGCTCAAACGGTCCGCCTCCGCCGTTTTCCAACAAAATTTTCCGGCGCGGGTCCGGCTGGGAACGCCCTTTTTATTTGTTGAACCGCTTGTGCAGCGCGGCAAGCGATTTTTTTTCGATCCGCGATACATAGGAGCGCGAGATTCCGAGCCTTTGCGCAACCTCCCGCTGCGTGAGCGGTTTGGTCCCGCCGAGTCCGTACCGGAGACGGATGATCGTTTTTTCGCGTTCGGAGAGAACTTCGTTCACATACTGCTTGAGCTGCTCGGATTTGATCTTATAATCCAGTTTGTCGAGGATGTTGTCCTCCGTTGCCATGATGTCGATCAGGGTGAGCGTATTGCCGTCCTTGTCGGTGTCGATCGGCTCGTTGATGGAAATATCCTGCGCGCTTTTTTTAGAGGAGCGGAAATACATCAGCACCTCGTTTTCGATACAGCGCGCCGCATAGCTTGAAAGGCGGATCCCCTTCGAGCTGTCGAAGGTGTTGACCGCTTTGATCAGGCCGATGGTTCCGATTGAGATCAGGTCGTCCTGTTCGCTGGAACCGGAATAATACTTCTTGATGATGTGCGCGACCAGACGAAGATTATGTTCGATCAGCGTCGCTTTCGCTTCCGGATCCCCCCGCTGCATCCGTTCGAGGCACTCCTTTTCCTCCTTGGCGGTCAGGGGACGCGGAAACGAACCGGAACCCGTGACATGAAGCACAAAAAAAAGGAATCCGGAAAGAGCAAGACCCAAAAACGCTTCAAACATGGCTTTCTCCCCTTCGGTTTCGTGTACAGACAGTATATGCGGGACGGGCCGCGTTTGTTGCAAGTCCGAGGGATCTTTGGCTTTCCGTCTGGGCCGGCCGGGGATTTCGGCCGGAAAGATACTTTTTCGATTTTTAATCGACCTGCAGGGGACGAAAATCGGTTATAATAAAAAATAAATATGGATGGAAAGTGGACAACATGCAGCACAAAATCCGCAGCATCAAACTTTCTCCCGCGCAGATCCTGATTTCCCTGGATTTAACTGGCACGACAGGTCTGACCGGACGTCTTTACAGCGGTTTTTACCGCAAGGTTTACCCGTTTGAAAGCGAAACGGAAATGCTCCTTGCCATGGACGGTCTGTGCGACAGCATGCAGTTCCCGCAGGCAGCCTTCAAAAGCCGCAGCTTTGAGACAAAATACACGAAAGTGCTTGTCAGAAAGGTGGAAGATTTTATGGATCCGGAGATCCAAACGACGGCGAAAGAGGATAAGGCTACTTTTTTGGTGCATATAAAATTCCGGCAGAATGCCACCTGGCAGGGGAGCATCACCTGGGTGGAAAAAGAAAAGACGCAGAATTTCCGCAGCGCGCTGGAGATGCTCAAGCTGATGGACGAAGCGAGGCATCCCGCCGTCAGGGAAACGATCGGCTGGGAGGAAACTCCGAAACGGTGAACCCCGGGCGCGGCGCTCCCCCCACGTCGGCCGGAGGCTGAACAGCCCGATCAATAATTGCGCGCAAACGGCACCTTTTACGGTCGTTCAAAACCGTTTCAGGTGCCGTTTGCGCGTTCGGAGAGGACCTTTATGCGGGTGCCGCCGCAAGATCGTTTCGCGGCGCAATCCTTTTGTCACACGTCCCGGGGCAGCTGGCCGGGGGGCGATTCGTTTCCGCCGTTCCCGGACGGCCGGGGAAGCCATTTCCGTTCCAGCTCCCGCATCATCTTTTCGTAGCGGACCGCGCACTCGTCCGCGGCCCCCGCCCGGATCAGCGAAAGACACGGCAGCAGGTGGCGGCGCCAGATGCGCCGCAGTTCGTCCCGGCCGCGGGGGGAGGTTCGCATGGCCCGGAGAATCAGCGGGGCGAACAGGTAGTATTCCGCAATCTTCCCGGTCCCATTGGGGGAGGAGGCGAGCCACCCGTCCCGGAATGCGCGGAATTCCTGGAGTTCTCGGCAGGAATCGCCCTTGCCGAGCTCCGTGCAGACGGCGGTCGTGATGAAGCAGAGCTTTTTGCGGAACCCTTTCTGGATGGTGTCGAAGGTCGCCTTCCCGAGCGGCCGCCCGGGAGAGGCCGCGTTCCATTTTTCGAGGATGCGGTCCGCCAGGCGCTCGGCGTCCGGGGATTTGAGCTCGAGAATGGCGGGAATCAGCAGCGCCGTGATCGTAAACCGGTAGTCGAAAACATCCGGCTGCCGGCGCTTTTTCTGTTGCTCCGAAAATCCGCGCACCACGGCGTCCGCAAAAAACGCGGCCGCGGTCTCTCCCTCCGCTTCCGCCTCCCGCAGATACTGAGTCAGGGCGGGGCGGACCAGTTCGAGGTACTCCCGGAATAAGCCGGGATAAGCCTTTGCGTTGAGGTCGCCGACGGCGATCTGCCTCGTGAAAGCCTCTTTCGGCAGAAGCCGCGCCGCGCGGCCGCCCGGCCGATCGGCGCTTTCCGCGGCGGGAGCGGCCCGAAGATCGATCGGCTGCGCGCAGAACATGCAGACGATCGATTCCGCATCTTCGGGAACCTGCAGCTCCCGGCCGCAGTGCGGGCAGAAAAACGGACGGTATTTCATTGAGATCCCCTTTCGCGCGCCGCGGAAAGCCCTTCGGCTTTTTTCACATATTGTTTGATCCGCTGAAAACTTTTCTCGCTGATGATGTGCTCGATGCGGCAGGAGTCCTGGACCGCCGTCCCGTGATCCACCCCGAGCGTTTCCTCCAGAAACGCCGCGATTAGCGTGTGCCGTTCGTAGACGGCGCTCGCGCGCCGGTAGCCGGAGTCGGTCAGGACCAGGTCCCCGCTCGGCTCCATGACAAGAAGGCCGGCTTCCCTCAAAATGCCCATCGCGCGGCTCACGCTGGCTTTGGAGAATCCGAGCTCGTTTGCAACGTCGATCGAACGGACGTAGCCGTTGCGGTTTTTCAAAATCAAAATTGTTTCAAGATAATTTTCTCCGGATTCCTGAATTCTCATGCAACCCCTCCCATCCGGTTTCATGATCCGTCGCAGTCAAGTGACGCTGCGATCCCATTAATCACCTATTATATCATTCGGCAGGGCAAATAACAAGACATATGCCGCGCTTCCTTGACAGGATACGTCCGGAAGCCTATACTTTTGGTAACTTTTGAAGAACGGGAGCCAAAATCATGCAGACGACAAAAGAACGCGTCGCTTCTCTCCGCAGCGCAATGCGGCAAAACGGCCTTGCGGCCTATCTCATTCCTTCCTCGGATCCCCATCTGGGGGAATACGTCCCCGACTGCTGGCAGGCGCGCCGCTATTTTTCCGGCTTCACCGGTTCCGCGGGCACCCTCGCGGTCACGGCGGAAAAAAGCGGCCTTTGGACGGACGGGCGGTATTTCATCCAGGCGGCCCGCGAACTTTCCGGCAGCGGGATCGAGCTTTTCCGCATGGGGGTTTCGGGCGTGCCGGCCTGTCCGGAATTTTTGGCCGGTTCCCTGAAGCCCGGCGGCACGGTCGGGTTCGACGGCAGGATGTTTTCCGCCTCGGATGCGGAATCGCTGGAAAAGTTCCTTTCCGGGCGGAACATCGGGATCCGGTCCGTGGATTTGATTTCCCCGCTCTGGCAGGACCGGCCGCTGCCGCCCGCCACGCGGGTCGGGCTGCACGACGTCGCGTACGCGGGGCTCTCCTGCGCCCGGAAACTGCAGCGGGTGCGCGAAGGCCTGCGGAAGCGCGGCGCGCAGGGGCAGATCTATTCCCGGCTCGACTGCGTCGCGTGGCTGTGCAATATCCGCGCTTCCGACATCGCGTACAATCCGGTCGCGGTGGCTTACGCGGCGGTGTTCGACGATTCCGCGTTTCTGTTTCTCGATTCCGGCCGGCTGGAACCCGCCGCGCGCAGGGCTTTGGAGCGGGACGGCGTAACCCTGCGGGGCTACGGGGAGATCGGCGCGTTTCTCAAAGAGGCGTCGGAGCCGCGGACGGTGCTCGTCGATCCCTCCGGCATCAATTACGAGCTTTACCGGATCCTTCAAGAAAATCCGGCGCTTTCCATCCTGCCCGGCCCGGATCTCGTGACGGAACTGAAGGCGGTCAAAAATAAAGTCGAGATTGAAAACTTCCGCCTTGCCCATGTCCGGGACGGGTGCGCGATGGCCGGTTTCTGCGCCGATCTGGAAAAAAGGCTGAAAAACGGCGAGCCGGTGACGGAGTGCACGGTCTGCGACATGCTGCGGGAGGCGCGGGCCCGGCAGCCGCACAACTGCGGCGAAAGTTTCGCCACCATCGCCGCCTACCGCGAGAACGCCGCGATGATGCACTATGCTCCCCGGCCGGAGACCTGCGGGACGCTGGAGCGTTCCGGCCTTCTGCTGATCGACAGCGGAGGCCAGTACCCCGAGGGTACGACCGACATCACGCGGACGTTTGCCCTCGGCCCCGTGACGCGGGAGGAAAAAGAGCATTACACCTGGGTGCTCAAGGCGCACATCGCGCTGGCGACCGCCGTTTTTCTGGAGGGGACGACCGGCGGAAATCTCGATTTCGTCTGCCGCGGGCAGATCCAGAAGCACGGCATCGACTACCGCTGCGGCACGGGGCACGGCGTCGGCATGTTCGGCAACGTGCACGAGGGGCCGCAGAACATCCGGCCGAAGGACTCGACCGTGCTGCGCGCCGGCATGACCGTCACGAACGAACCGGGTATTTACGAGGAGGGCCGGCACGGCATCCGGACGGAAAACCTGATGCTCGTGGCGGACGCGTTCCAAAACGAGTACGGAAAATTCCTGAAGTTCGAAATCCTGACCTGTTTCCCGATCGACACGGCGCCGATTCTTCCGGAGCTTCTTTCGGTCGCGGAGATCGAGTGGCTCGATTCCTACCACGACCGGGTCTTTCAAACGCTTTCTCCGCATCTGACGGGCCCCGCGCTCGACTGGCTGAGGCGGAACACCCGCCCGCTTTCGGTCCGCGCCTGACCCGAAAACAGTCCGCCCCCGCCGCAGTTTTCTGCGGCGGGGGCGGACTGTTTTCAAACAAAATCATAAAAGGCGCCGCCCGCGAATACCGTTGAAAACAGAAGGCGAAACGGGGGAGGGGGCGGCGCGATTGAGCGGGCGTCGGCAAGGCGGGCTGGGCCGGTTCCTGGCCGGTTTCCTGGCGCCGGTGCCGCTGCTGCTGGCATCGGCGTGCTATGGGGCGGACGCGTTTTCCGTCACGACGGAACTGCAAACGGCGGCGCGCGGGGAAAAAATCCTTCCGGTGCGGAATATCCAGCAGCTTCCGGAATACCCGTCCGGCTGCGAGATCACCGCGGCGGCCATCGCGCTGAACTACCTCGGCTGCCCGGTCGGGAAAACGGAGCTCGGCCGTTATTTCCCGATCGGCGGCCGGCCGCGGCCGGCGGGGGGAAAATTGGTCGGCCCGGACCCCTGGACCGTGTTCGCGGGGGATCCGAAGGACAGCGGATACGGCTGCTTTGCGCCGGTTGTGACGCAGGCCGTCAACCGCTGTCTTTCCGCTTCCGGTTCCGTCCTGCGCGCGGAGAACCGGAGCGGGATGAAGACGGCCGACCTGATCGCGCTCATCGACCGGGGCGTCCCGGTCGTGGTCTGGGCGACCATCGCGATGCAGGCGCCCTATTTCGGGGACGCCTGGTACCTGAACGGTACGGGCGAGTATTTCCGGTGGACGGCGCGGGAGCACTGTCTGGTGCTGATCGGCTATTCGGGCGGCCAGGCGGTGTTCAGCGACCCGCTCGACCGGCGGGGAACGGTGCGGTATGATTTTTCGCTGTTCGAAACGCGCTACCGGCAGCTTCTCTGCCAGGCGGTCGTCATCGGATGACGGCTACAGCAGACGGGTTTCGTTGATGATCAGCTCGAACTGGAGTCCCAGGTACTGCGCGGCCTGGCGGCACAGGACCATGCGCGTCATGAAAATCTCGAAATATTCCATCACCGGGCAGATGCCGGTGTCAATCGTGATGTCGAGCGTGGCGGTTTTCCGCTGCGCGTCGATTCTGGTCGACGCGCGTTCCACCGCGTAATTGACGCGGTCGTGGATATCGGCGCTGACGGTGTGCCGGTCGCGGACGCGGGCGCGGCGCACGTCCCCCTTGTCCGAAAGGATCAGCGCCGCCGCGATCGGGCTGACGGCGGCGGCCGTTTCCTCGTCGTGGTTGCCGATCGCCGTGGCGATCTTCGCGACCTCGTCCGGCGGCATTCCGAGCCGGTTGAGGATGTTGAACGCCATCAGCGCGCCGCTGAAAGCGTGGTTGCAGCGGTTGACGACGTTTCCGATGTCGTGCATATACCCGGCGATGCGGGCGAGCCCGCAGGTGCGGTCGTCGTACCCGAGCGTCTGAAGGATGTTCCCGGCGTAATTTGCCGAGCGTTTCGCGTGGGGGAAACCGTGCTCCGTAAAGCCGATTTCCCCGAGATTCCGGTTCCCGGTTTCGATATAGGCCTTGATCTCGTCGTTTTTGAGGATTTCCTCAAAGGTGACAGAACGGTATTTCCCCAAATCCGATTCCCCCTCAAGCCGTCAGCATCCGGTACATGGCCTCAAGGCAGATCTGCGCGTGGAGCAGAAAGCGGTCGATGTCGATGTGCTCGTTCGCGTTGTGCAGGCGTCGGTCCGGCTCGTCGGGGAAGAAGGGCCCGAACGCGACCGCGTTCCCGCGCATCGCGCGCGCATAGGTCCCTCCGCCCGTCGCGTACAGCTGCGCGGGCTTTCCCGTCACGCCGGCGTAGGAGTCCTGCAGCATCCGGATCAGCGGGCTGTCGGCGGGGAGATAAAGCGGTTTGTCGTCGCTCAGAAGTTCGGCCGAAAGGCCGGCCTCCTCCGCCTCCCGCCGGACCGCCTCGAAGATCGGTCCGCCCTTCCGGGTGACCGGATAGCGCAGATCGATCCCCGCTTCGGCAAATCCGCCGGAGCTTTGGACAAGCCCCAGATTCAGCGTCAGCGGGCCGGATTCCCCGTCGCTGCACGCGATGCCGAGCGCGGAGCCGTCGTGGGAAAATCCGATGAAGCGGTCCAGAAACGTGAAAAACGGGCCGAGCTCGGCCGGGGAAAAGACGGACGCCAGGAGCCTGATCAGCGCGGAAGCGGCGTTGAACCCCTCCTGCGGCCGCATCGCGTGGGCGGCCTTTCCGTTCGAACGGATCCGGACCCCTCCGAGCGTCTGCTCAAACGCAAAGGTCCCCTCGGCGGTTTCGGCCGCTTTGCGCAGCGCGCCGGCCTTTGTGCCGGAACAGTCCACGACGGCTTCCGCCCGGTCCGGCACCGCGTTCAGCGCGACGCCGGCCGAAAACTGCCGGACGATTCCGCTTTCCGCGTCCCGGGAGCGGATCGAGATCCGCTCGATGCCTTTTTCGCGGTTGCAGATGCCGTACTCGGCGTCCGGCGTAAAGCCCATCGCCGGGATTTCCTCCTGCGCGAAGTAGTGCTCCAGATCGTCCATGCCCGTTTCTTCGCCCGCGCCGAAGATCACGCGGAGGCGCCGCTTGCCGCGGATCCCCGCGTCCTTGAGCGCCTTCAGGCAGTACAGCGCGACCACGGCCGCGCCCTTGTCGTCCGCCGTTCCGCGGCCGAAATAAAGGTTCCCTTTCCGCGTCAGGACGAACGGGTCGGTTTCCCATCCTTCTCCGGCCGGGACGACGTCCACATGCGCGGCGACCGCCGCAAGTTCGTCCCCCGTCCCGTACTGGGCGTGCCCCGCATAATGATCCACATTTTTCACGGCAAAGCCCATCCGCGCCGCCGTGTCCAACATCAAATTCAGCGCCCTGGCGGATTCTTTGCCGTACGGCATCCCCTCCATCGCCGTTCCCTTCACGGACGGAACGGCGACCAGGCGCGCGAGATCTTTCAAAATTTCTTCCCGATAGTTCAGAATTTTGCTGCCAAACATTCTCGAAGCCTCCCTTTTTGTACGCTATTATATCACAGGGAAGAAATAAAAAAAACAGAATTTGGTTAAAGAGCGTTTGCCGGACCGGAAAAACGAAAGACGGACAGTTTTTTCCACCTGGTATAAAACCATCCGCCGCGCAAATAATCACAGTGTCGGGAGGCGGAGAGATGAAAAAAGGGATGACCCTGTTTTTAACGGGGGGAGTCGTTTACCCGTCGCTGGAGATCCTTTGCCGGGGCAAGACCGATTTTTCCATGGCGGTGGCCGGCGGCCTTTGCCTTTGTCTGATCGACCGGGTCTGCAACCGGCGGCTGAAAAGCAGGCCGCTTGCGGTCAAATGCTTCGCGGGATCCGGCATTATCACGACCGTTGAGTTTGCGACGGGAATCCTGGTCAATGTGTTCCTGAAACTGGATGTCTGGGATTATTCGGCGCTCCCCATGAATTTCATGGGGCAGGTGTGCGTGCCGTTTTCGCTTTTATGGTGTCTGCTGACCGTGCCGGCGATGCAGCTGTGCGGCCTTTATGACCGCCTGTCCGAACGGAAAAGGGCGGGTGAAAGCGGCTGAAACAAAGCGGGCGTGCGGCAAAATCAAAGGACCGGCTCCCGGCGGAAAGAAACCGCCGCGGGCCGATTTTTTTGTGATTTTTATTGACACGGCGCCGGAAAATATGGTATTATAATCTTCGCACTTGCGGGATTCGCAAACCTGTGTGGAGAGGTGTCCGAGTGGTTTATGGAGCTAGTCTTGAAAACTAGTGATCCCGCAAGGGACCAAGAGTTCGAATCTCTTCCTCTCCGCCATCTGAAATGACTGACGATTCACCATAAATGGAGAAATACCCAAGTGGTGAAGGGGCTCCCCTGCTAAGGGAGTAGGTCGGGTAACCGGCGCGAGGGTTCAAATCCCTCTTTCTCCGCCATCAAACGGAGTCCGGGCGCGTTTCGTGCCCGGACTTTTTTGCAGTCGGGCGCTCGCGCCTCGGAAAGGCGGATGAACATGCTGGATCGATACGGCCTCCGGACGGATCGGGAGGGCTTCACGGACATTACGGCGGATGTGGAAAAATCTTTGGAAAACAGCGGCGTTCGGGACGGCGTCTGCCTTGTGTACTGCCCTCACACGACGGCGGCGGTCACGATCAACGAAAACGCCGATCCGGACGTGGTTCACGACCTCCTTCTCGGCCTTGCCCGCGCGTTTCCGGATCGGGCGGAATTCCGTCATGCCGAGGGAAATTCCGCGGCGCATCTGAAGGCGAGCTGCGTCGGTCCGGATGTTGCGGTCCCCGTCGAGGACGGTCGCCTTGTGCTCGGCACATGGCAGGGAATTTATTTCTGCGAGTTCGACGGACCGCGCAGCAGAAGTTTCTATGTCAAAATCATGGCGGGCTGATTCCGGCGAAAATCGCCGGGGGCGGATTGTCGGACGGATCGCGGATCGATCCCGGCCTCCCGAGAGCCGCGGGTCGGCAAGAAGGGTTTATGCCGGGCGTTCCGGCATGAAAGCCCGAGCGCGTCGGCGGATGCCGGCGACAGAGCAAACAAAAAAGGACGGGCCCGCCGGATTCATGTCCGGCGGGCCTGCTTTTACGCTTCGATTTGTTTCGGCGGCCGCGGGAGCGCTCCGTTCTCATGAATTTCACATTTCCCGTCTTTATTTTTTTTATGATTTCGTTACGGATTTTTCAACAAATGATGCCATACTGACTTTCAGAGGAAAAGACGTCCGGTCCGCCGCCCGGGCCGTGGATCCGGCCGGCGCGGAGCATGGACGGTCTTTTCTCTCAAGTTCGGAAGGCGGGTGCCGATCGATTGAAAAAGAAGTGTTCGATGAAAAAAATGCGGGATCGTTTCATTCCTCCCAATATCCGGCAGTTTTTCAGTTATCTGATTGTCGGCGGCACATCCACGGCCGTGGAGTGGGGGCTGTTCTTTCTGTTTGTCTACCCGTTCGGGTGGGAGCAAAACCTGAGCTTTATCGTCGCTTACGTCGTCTCCACATTCGTCAATCTTGTGTTCGGCCGGCACTATACCTTTAAAAACGCCGTCCTGCGGCAGGCCGGGGACCGCAGAGCGCTGATGCGCGAAAGTTCCCTGGTCTATCTGGTCGCGGCCGTCAGCTGCGGGCTGAACGTCCTGTTTCTGAACATTTTCACCGGCGTCTTCCGGATGGATTCCATGCTGGCGAAGGTTGTCACGACGGCCCTGGTTTTCTTCTTCAATTATCTTGCGAGGAAGCTGGGAATTTACCGGGAACACAAGCCGTCGCCCAAGACCCCCTCCTGAAGCGGGGGACGGCGGCGTCCCTATGAATTTCAAAAAAAGGTCCGGAAAGGTTTGGCGAACATGAAAACGATCGAAACGATCAAACGGTACCGAGAAAAAATCGCCCTGCTGCTGATCCTCTGCCTGGCGGGGTTCCTGTCGGCGTACAACATCCAGAACCAGGGGTACAGCAACGAATTTTACGCCGCCAGCGTCAAAAGCATGCTGGTCAGCTGGAAAAACTTTTTCTTCGTCTCCCTCGATCCCGGCGGGTGGGTCACGGTGGACAAACCGCCCGTTTCCCTCTGGGTGCAGGCGGCCTTTGCCAAGGTTTTCGGCTTTTCCGGGTGGAGCATCCTTCTTCCGGAAGCTCTTGCGGCCGTCGCAAGCGTTCTGGTCCTCTATCATGCCGTCAAACGTCACTTCGGTGCGGCGGCCGGCCTGCTCTCCGCTCTTGCGCTTGCCCTTTCGCCGATCTTCATCGTGGTCGGCAAGACCAATAATACGGACTCCGTCCTGATCCTGTTCATGCTTCTGTCGGCGTGGGCGATGTCCGTCGCGGCGGATACCGGGAAACTGCGCTGCCTCGTCCTTTCCGCGGTTCTGCTCGGCGTCGCCTATAACGCGAAGACGCTCGAGGCGTTTCTGATCCTTCCCGCGCTTCTGGCCGTTTATCTGTTCGGCACAAACCTGAAATGGCGCACGCGCGTCTGGCATCTCGGCGTGGCGTTCGCCGTTCTGGCCGTCGTGTCGCTGTCCTGGTCCGTCGCGGTGGATCTGACTCCCGCGAGCGAACGGCCCTATGTCGACAACAGCACGAACAACTCCGAACTGGAGTTGGCCGTCGGCTATAACGGGATCCAGCGCATTACGGGTCAGAACGGCGGGGGACGCGGCGGAAACGCCGCCCCCGCGTTCCGCGAAGCGCAGGACGAAGCGGAGAGCGGTGCGGCCCGGAGCAGTCAGAGTTCCGGACGTCCGGCGGACGAAGGCGGTTCCGGGGAAAGCGGCGCCGCGCCCGGCGGATCCGCCCGGCCCGGAGAAAGCGGCGGGCAGCCGTTTTCCGGCGGGAACGGCGGCGGCTTCGGCGGCGGCAACGCCTTTAACGGCGGCGGCAGCGCGAGCCTGCTGCGCATGTTCAACACGACGCTCGGCGGGCAGGACAGCTGGCTGCTCCCGTTCGGCCTTTTCACCCTGGCGGCGCTGATCGTCCGCATGCGCGGGGAAAGCGACGGCGAAAACCGCCGGAAGCTCCTGCGCGGCCTGCTGCTGTGGGGCGGGTCCGTCGTTGTGATGGTCGGTTATTTCAGCGTGGCGAACTTTTTCCACCCGTACTACATCTCCGCGATGGCGCCGTTCCTGGCCGCGCTGGTCGGCATCGGCGCCGTGGAGATGCGGAGGTTTTACCGCGGGAAAAAAGCGGCCGGCTTCCTTTTGCCCGCGGCGTTTGCCGCGACGATCGCCACGCAGATTTTCATGCTCCGCTCCTATCCGTCGTTCGCGAAGATCCTGATACCGCTCGTCGCCGTCGCCGCCGGAGTCCCGACGGTCCTGCTTTTCATCCTCAGACCGCTTGGAAAAGGGGCCGGCCGGTTCGGCGCCGCGTGCACGGGAGCCGCCCTCGCGGGACTTCTGATCGCGCCGGCCGTGTGGCTCGGTTATTCCGTTTTTACCAATCAGATCAACGCGTCGATCCCGTCCGCCGGTCCGTCCGCCTCCGAAGGCTCCTTCCCGGGGAGTGCGGGCGGATTCAGCGCGGGCCGGATGTCCGGCGACGGCGGCGGTGCGGGGCGGAATGGTCCTTCCGGGAGCGCCGGCGAAAACGGGGAACGCTCCTCCGGGGAGCAGGAAGACGCCCGGAACCAGGCGGGTTCCGGGCGTCGGGACGGAAACATGCAAAACCGGTCCGATTCCAGCGAAAAGCTGATCCGTTTTCTCGAAGCGAATAACACCGGCGAAAAGTGGCTGATCGCCGTGCCGGACGCCGCCGAAGCGGAGCCGATCATCCTCGCGACGGGAAAACCGGTCATGGC
>ENA-UOOI01002303-UOOI01002303.1-fermentation-metagenome-genome-assembly--contig:-NODE-2303-length-16973-cov-12.238740_pt1 | contig 16973 bp, 25 predicted proteins | sample MGYA00245779_ERZ724027 | MGnify/ENA primary metagenome ERZ724027 (study PRJEB28704, sample SAMN03018318) | fermentation metagenome | biome: anthropogenic terrestrial biome; feature: soil...
TTCTTTCTAATATTAATATAGTACTTTCTTTCTTTACTTTCTTTAAACATTCTAATAACATTTGAACGTACTACAAACTATTTAACATTTACCCTATTTTAACTCTTATATTACTATTAAGGTAACTAAATACTACATCCAGGTAGTATATTAACTACTCAATACTATTCTAATATCACCTTAATATCATTTTAATATCACCCTATACACTATTAACTAATATTTTACTTATTACCCTATTCTTTTTATTCAATTACATTCTTATTAAGGTAGTGAAGATTAAACTCGATATGCACAAAAATTCATATCGGAAACAATAAACATCTATTGCCATCAATTCAAGGCAATAAATTGACCTAATAAATGTAGATTAGCGCAATATCAAATGTACTTTTTGCCAAATTGTCATGTAATTGTTAAATGATAGATATATTAGTAGTTGATTATCAATACAATAGGTATCTATTTGACATAATATAGATTATGTGAAAGATAATAACCCTCACTAATGTAGGTAACAAACATACACCCCTACCCCCTATATGAAAGCGCAAGAATCGGTTTCCCCCCAAACCCTCTATTTTTTTCTGTTCTTTGGTCAGTATAGCGAATATACTTTATTTTTTTTCTTGGATTTTAGATTCGTATAGTGTGTTATACTATTTATTTTTTTTCTGTATTTTTTGAATCAAGTGAAAGTGTATGGATTGATAGTGTTCATGGGAGTTGTTACAAATGTAAACGTGGGTTGGTTTAATTTTTTTTTCTGATTTTTTGAAGATTTCGCTTGACAAAGAATTATAGATTATATAACTTTGCGATAAACTTAAACCTAAAAACAAAAAAGCTATGAAAAGGTACATTCAAACGGATGAATTGCAGAAATACATTGATTGGGATAATATTATACCCATGTCAAGAGATGCGGGTGGACATGATTCTCAAATGAAAGGATTATTTAAAAATGCGACTGTTATAGCGCACTGGAACGATGGCAATTGGCAAGGCATGGTTGCTACTTGTGTTAAATTCAATAAGGGGAAGTTTAAAAATCGCTACGCTATTTACAATGATTATTACGGGTCGTGTTCTGGTTGTGATGCTTGGGTAAGTGCTTCTACGGACAATGTTATAAAGATGTGTATTGATTTATCAAATAGTGCATATATTTTTAATAATCTTGATGATATAAGGGTATTTTTAGGTAGTAATCTTGAACATGAAAACGATTGGTCATCATGGGATAATCCCGCAAGAAACCTATTAGAACATATTAATAATGGCATTATTGAATAACTTAAACTTAAACCTAAAGCTCATGTTATAAGTCTGGTGGCTGGGTAGTGGCAAGGTTCAAAGACTGCCTCCGATAACCACAGGAGGAGTTCGGAATGTTGAACTGTAACCACAGCCACTTGCTTATAACGGTTGAGTGTATGTGCAGTAGCGGATTACGAAGAAATAAACAATCAAAATACAATAAATTATGATACGAGAGAAAAACTTACAAGATGGCACAGAAACCGCTATTGGTTATGAGCCGATGTTAGCAACTGGGCTTTCTAAAAAACAGAAAATAGAGTTGCTTGAAAAATCACAGATGTTTGAAGCATTAACATTTAAGCAAATTCGTGCTTTAATTTGGTGGGAATGGTTCAACCATAAAAAAATAAACAAGTTTTATGAAATGCTTCAAATTGGTAAAGCAGCACGATTTGCGTTTAATGATGCGCAGCGTTGTTGCTAACGGCTGACAATAACCGTCAGGTGGGGATTTAAACCGCTGAACTTCATTTGAAAAACAAAATTTAAAGATATGCAAAACGATAATTTGAAACACGAAAAACCCACTGACGCAAATAATGTGTTAGCGGATAGTGGCTTTGTTTCGGGAAGTTGTAAAGGTGAGGTATGTTCAGTATGCGGGAAACCTGCAACAAATAAATTTGAAGAAACTATATTTTGGGATGACCCTAATAAAATGCGACACCCTTTAACCGCATACGTTTGTCGGGAACACTTTAGAATGATTGTCGGAAGGATTGGTTAGCCATTTCCGCTAACGGTTTCCGCTATAAGTAGTGGCGGTTTGGAACTACTCACTATCAAAATACAACAAATGACAATAGAAAGCACAAACGATAATAGACCCACGACACCCGCCATTACTTATAGCGAGTGTTATGCACAGCCTTTTTTACTTTTCAATGAGAGTAATTTAGATACAATGAAACGAATACCTGATAGTTTTATTGATTTAACAGTAACAAGCCCACCTTATGACGATTTGCGAACTTACAACGGATATTGTTTTGACTTTGAAAATGTAGCAAAAGAATTATTCAGAATAACAAAACAAGGAGGCGTAGTAGTTTGGAATGTAAACGATGCTACCAAAAATGGAAGCGAAACTCTTACTTCTTTTAGGCAAGTATTATATTTCAAAGAAATTGGATTTAATGTAGAAACAATGATTTGGGAAAAGACTGGAATCGGTTGTTTAGGAAGTAATAAGTTTTACGGACAAAACTTTGAATATATGTTTATACTTACCAAGGGAACGCCAAAAACTACTAATTTGATTTGTGATCGAGAAAATAAAGTGAAAAGTGGGACTGTAAAAGTAAACTGTGGTTTAGATAAAACGGGAAAAGGAAAGGATAGAATAGTAGAGAGAAAACCGTTTGGTAAACGAAATAACATTTGGCGATTTGATACACAAAAGAACAGCGACCACCCAGCACCATTCCCAGAACAATTAGCAAACGACCATATAATTAGTTGGAGCAATGAAGGCGATATAGTTTATGACCCTTTTGCAGGGAGTGGAACAACTGGAAAAATGGCAATATTAAACAAACGCAAATGTATTATGTCGGAAATTTCTGCTGAATATTGCGACATAATCAAGAAACGATTAGAACCGATAATAAATGAACGCACGCTCTTTTAAGGTTGTGCATAACTAACCGCTAACCGTAACGAATATAATCATGCTCATGACATTGATGTCACGAGCAAAACAGGAGGAACATAAATGAGAACAATTAAATTCAGAGGTCAAACAAATAGTGGAAAGTGGGTATATGGCTCATTAATAGATGATGGTGTTGAGTTGGTTATTATACGTGAAATGTATGTCAGACCTCATTTAGCACAAGAATGGCAAGTGAACCCATATACAGTAGGACAGTTCACAGGAGAATTAGATAGGAATGGTAAGGAAATTTATGAGGGTGACTTCTTTAAACTTGGGTCTGATAAGGATATTTATGAAGTCCGTTTTGAGCATGGTTGTTTTTTGGCTTATAAGAAAGATAAACAATTTGGCTTAGTTGGTGAATTAAAAAACATCTTTCTATTAATTATAGGCAATATTCACGAACAAAAGGAGGAACAGAAATGACAAAAGAAGTCGAAAACTTAAAAACCGCCTTAGAGCTTGCAAAGTCAAAATTACAAATCACTCTACCAATGACACAGGACGAAGCAGATGATTTCTATAAGGAAGAAGCCAACATAGACGTCGAGGATGCCCCCGAACCGATTGAGGATGAGGGTCTGAACTGGAATTATTTACATGGATTTTAAAAAATAACGATTCTCGTGTATGCGTAGTTGCGGATTATTAACACTAAATTATATTAAAATGACAAGCATTGATTTACTTAAAGAAATAGAAAGTTGGTTGAGTTTTAACACTGAGCCTTCAAAAGAAGAAACGGCTAAATTACGAAAATCTATTAAAGAACACTTAGCAGAGCAATTACGCATACACGATGTTGTAGGGCAAAGCGAACAGTTAGTTTGCTCTTGCGGAAGTAGGTTGGTTAAAACAACAGGTGGTTATCATTGCGGAAATGCTAAATGTAGCGTATAAAAGCAAACTAATTGCTAACTAATCAGCATGAATAATAATTCCTGCTTGAATGTGAATCCGTCATCGTGGTTGTTGGCGGATTCTTTTTTATTAATGAATCTATTGATATATAGCATATTGCTAACTCAATCAAATTATTTTTGTAAGAAAGTTGTAAAAACACTTGACAAGATTGAAAGGATTTATTACATTTGTTGAAACTTTAAACCTAAACGCTATGAAACAGCAAAACACATTGGAAGTAAAATTGGTACACACAACCGACAAACAAAGATTCTACAAATTGAATCGGATAATCGACAAGTTCCCAAGACAGATTGACTTGGACAAGGAAATCTACACAACCGTTGATGCCGAAAACATTGGAATCAAACTCGTAGCCGATATTTAAAAACTTTTCAACAACGAATAATCATGGAAAATTCAATAAAAAACTTGAAACGTGCATTTGAGTATGCAAAGGATTTAGGGTTTAATGAATCGGATTTCTATTGCATACACGTATGGGATAATGAAATTACTATGCAAGGGTATAGGACTATGGAATTAATAAATATTATACCCAAGCCTTATGCCATTGATACGAATGGTTATATTAACCATAAGTTCGATTTAAATAATTCCTTACAAATAGGGATAATATTAACATGACAACCTACTTAGAACCAATCCCCTATGATGTGCCTATCAACAGGAATACTTACCTGAAAACAGTTTCATTTGAAACACGATTTTTCAGGATAGGCACAAAGCGATATGAAATTCTATGCACATCGGTTCAAGGCGATGATTCCTTACATACGATACGCAACGTGGAAACAAACGATACACGTGACGTTCTCGGTTCGGTAATCCGTAAATGGTTCGATAATTCACAAACATAATGGAAACATTCTTATTCATTTTAAAGGTCGTAGGCGTATTTATAGGCGTTTTAAGCGCACTTTGCATCGGATTGGATGTGTACACTATACTAACAAATAAAACAATAGACAGGTTATGAAAACAACAGAACAGAATACCTTTGTCCTAACAGACGAAACACGCTTGATTGTCAAGGCTTATATGGAACAACAGCGTGAAAAGCACAACAAATTGATGTTGAAACGTGGTAAACAACCTAAAAAATAACCGTATATGTGCGACAAAGTGTGTTTGACGGAATCAGAAGCGAGGCGGTTAATCCACGATGCCAAGAAAAAGCACGTTACCAAACAGGGCGATACAAGGAAACCTAATAAAAAGTTGCCGTATCGACCCTATTGGTGCGAGGAATGTTCGGCTTGGCATACCACGAAAGGTAGAAATCCAGACTATTACAGATAAAAAACTTAAATTATTATGACTATCATTGATAAAATGACCAATGAGGCATTCACCATGCCCATTAGAAACATAGCAAAGCCGGAATGGGACAACGTGGTTCATCGCATAGAGCAAATCGTATGTGATTTCCAAGACCTTACGATTGAGGAAATGTTGAGCAAGGCAAGGAACGAGGAAATAGCCAACGCAAGGTTCATGTTGTTCTTTATCCTACACGTACTTTCAAATACTAATTATACGAATATCGCCAAACGATACGGTATGAAACAAGGTCGTATTAGATATGCCGTTACAACGACAAGCGTATTGTACACCCACGACAAGTATTTCAAGCAACGTATGGACAACGTTATCGATTTGGTATTGAACGACCCGCAATTACAATTTTCTTCCTACAAAAGCCTACTACCCGAACTAAAGCAAGTTGTTACATAAAAGATATAGGATTCATTGGTTGGAATAACCTACTTTTGTCGCAACACAAAAGATGTTGAGAAATGAGTATTACAGTTCCAGATTGTTATGAATCCATCGTAGGATTGTCAAGGACTAATTGCGAATGCTATACCGTGCCTGACGATGCCGCAGATTCCCTTTCGGGTCTTTATATTGACGAGTTGATAGGTCTTTCCTTTATCCAGTCCATGACGGATTGCGATAACGGAAACGACCTTTTTGCTAATATAGAAAAGGCACGTGACAACGCTATCACATCGTTTCAAGCCGATACCAATGCCTTGCTATTGCAATCGTTCAAGATGCGCAGAAATCCTTTCTATGGCGGTATTGGGCGTGTTTCAACGGTTACGACATCGCTAACCGTAGGTAACTATTTGGGTGTGCGTATGTATTGCAACAACGTCAAAAGTGGTGTCTTGTACATAAAGCAGATAGGTACGTTGTTCGCACAAACCGATGCAATCAACCTATTGGTTTACAATAACTTGGGCGATTTGGTAGATACATTGCCGTTGAATACTACGGCAAACGTGCATACGCAAAACGTGGTTGACTTGGAACTACCCTTGCATTCGGACTATACCGACCACTTGGAATATTTCTTTATCTATCAATACGATGGACAACCCGTTCCAAAGGTCAACGACATCAAGTGCGCTTGTGGTTCGTTCAAACCCGTTTTTGATTGCAACAAGCCTTATTTCAACACGAAACACGATACCGTCTATGGATGGGCTGATTGGCTTATGGTTGGCGGTATCAACACGGCTACCTTGCCTGACTTTACAGATTGCGGTTGTTCAACGAACAATCTAATGTACGGCTTGACCTTCCAAGTAGAGTTGAAATGCAAGATAGGCGATGTATTGTGCCAAGATTCGTTGGATTTCGTTGGTAATCCATTGGCTGCCGCTATGGCAATAGCAATTCAAAACAAGGCAGGCGAGATTCTTGGGAATTGGGTATTGCAATCTGGGAACCTGAATCGTTTTACGTTGATTAATACAGACCAACTAATAACCGATGTCGCTAATTACAAGGCAACCTACAATCAAATGGTAGAATATATCGTGGCATCGGCAGATATAACGCAGAACGATTGCTTGGCTTGTAAGGATATTTATGAAATGGCTAAACATGGAATTTTCTCATAATGGCAAACAAGAATTACGCAACGATAGGGGATTTCGAGTTGGCATTGAAACGTGCCAAAGACGGGTTGCCAAGTGCCGTTGAAACGGCTTTGAGACAAAACGTGCCATCGTTGGTTGATAAAATAAAGTTGCGTGTTTCCACTACGGGTATCAATGGCAATAATGTGCCATTTTCGACCCCTTACAGCCGTTCTCACGCATACAAAAGAAAGACTAAGGGCAAAGGTTCACTTGGCACTCAAACGGATTATAAGGGCTTTTATTTTCAAGGTACAATGTGGGATAATTTCAAGCTATTGGCATTCAATACAACGGATATACGCATAACGGCAAAGTTGGGGTTCGTTGGCTCAAACGTCTATCTTACCAATGAACGCTTGAACGATATACATTCAGACCGTGAACATATTGCCATTGGACAACCAAACTTGAACGAGGGTGCGGAACTTACACGCTTGATAGGCAAAAGCATAGGTGATTACTTAAATTCGGTATTATGATCGACAAAATATCATACGAGATAGTCAAGAACTTGGCGGATAACATCACGTTTATAGACAAATGGGCGGGATTGGTAAAGCCTATGCGTAAGAAAGTGCAACAATCGGACAAAGTGTTCCCCGTTGCAATAAATACGCCTATTAATTGCGACCAATCGGATTATATGGCGTTAGTGCCAGACCAATCAAAGTTGTCAATCGTTTATATCGAACAGTTGGGTTCGCCACAAGTGGAATCCATTACACGTGCCTATGAACACATGACCGCCACGTTGCGTTTGGTTGTTTGGTACAACTTGGATAGAATCACACAAGGCGAGTATATTTCGGAGGATAAATTGGTTGACCAAATACTTGACTATATCCCAAGACGGTTATCGGACACCTTGTTCGTAGGCGCAAAGCAAGTGCATTTATTACCTACAAGCGTTCAATACGGTGCGGACATAGTTTCGCAATATACATACAACGAGATAAAGACGCAATTTGCCACACACCCTTACGGCTTGTTTGCCGTTGACTTGGATGTGTGGTACATAACAACGCATTGCTCACGTGCAATAGACCCTATTGCGGGTTGTGTAACGGGCAAGGGAAACCACGAAACTTTAGCATAATGATAACAATCGTAACATTCGTATTGATAGGCATTGCAGCCTACACATTTTCAAGAATCTTGATGGATGCCGACATGATATTCGGCTTTTACTACAAGTTGCTTGAAAAACTACCTACTTGGTTGGCTAAACCATTGGGTATGTGCGAATACTGTTTGGCAGGTCAACTTGCCTTTTGGTATTACTTGGTCAAGTATTTTGATTCGTATTGTATTGTAAACCACATACTTTATACATCATTGGCAATATTTACAGTAGAAATTATTAACATTTATACAGCACGAAATGGCAACTGAATTTAAGAAAATTGATTTTGAGAAAGGTTCGTTTGAGGCAAACGGCAAGATGTATTATGTAAAGCAATCCTTATCGGTGGAACGCTATCGTTGGTTCGAGAAATACCAGATTGACTTTGGCTTTGGTCGTACCTACAAGTCGATTGCCGATTCATTGAAAAAGGCGGTAGAGTTTGGAAACAAGGGCAAGTCCATTGAGGCTTGGAATATAGTATTGAACTTGATTAGTGCCATTGGGCAAGGGTTGGACAAAAGACAATCCAATGCCATGATGTTATGTGCCTTGTTTATCGTAACCGATGACGAGGATATTACCAAGTGGGATGAACAAGAACAAGAATTGAAAATTGCGGATTGGAATGCCGAGGGCTATGATGTGAACAGTTTTTTTCAATTAGCCGCCAACTTAGTGACAGGATTCATAGACGACTTGCAGGAAATTTTGTCAGATACTTCCGAACTGACAAGCGTAATCGAAAAGATGAAGGAGTTGGGCGGCACGATACCGCAAGATTAGAAAGCGACTTGTTTTGGTCGAATCTAATGACGATGGTTGCAAAGACAGGTTCATTGAGTTATGCCGAAATAAATGCAATGGATATATACGAGTTTTTCTTGATTGTAACGAATCTTGAAAAACAAAACAAAGACAACAAAAATGGCTGATTACGGAATAGATATTAACGTCAATATGGGTTCTGCGGGGGGTAACTTCCAAACACTCATTGATTCTATCAATAACCTAAATGCAAGTTTTCAAAAGATAGGCACAGCAGGTGATGATGCTGCAAAGAAACACAAGCAATCGTTTAGTGATTCTATGGCTATCATGTCGCAATACGGCAATAGCGTTAAGCAAGTCGAAACGGAAATATCTAAGTTAAAGAAACAGATAATTGAGTCTAATTCATCGCTTGAAAAACGGACTATCAATGAGAAACAGCATAAAGAGGCGGTTGACAAGTTAAGTACGTCATTAAAGCAACTACAGACCGCACAACGTCAGTATAACAACTTATTGGGTCAGACTGCATCACAATCAAAGGCTGCAAGTTCTGGCGTTAATGGGCTTACAGGTTCGTTCAACAAACTTGGGGCTGTTCTTGGCATATCTTTCGGACTTTATGGCATTTTCAGAGTATTGCAAGACGGCATAAAGACTATTGCTGCGTTTGACTTAGCACAAAAGAAATTACGTTCTGTATTGGGCGAAACTGCACAAGGAATGGAACAAATTACGCAATCTGCCATTAGTGTAGGTCGTAGTTCTATTTTTGGTGCAAAGGGTGTTTCAGAATTGCAGATTGAATTGGCAAAGATGGGATTCGCTAAACAAGAGATAATGGATATGCAACAAGCCATTGTTAATCTTGCCACCGCTACACAAGAGGATTTGGCATCATCGGCAGAAGTTGTCGCCAATATTTTAAGGGCTTATGGACTTGCTGCGTCAGAAGCTACACGTGTAACAGACGTAATGGGTAAGTCATTCAATGATAGTGCATTAGATTTGTCAAATTTCCGTGAAGCAATTAAGTATGTTGCGCCAGTTGCAAAACAGGCAGGGTTTACATTGGAAGAAACGGTTGCAGCATTGGAATTATTGTCAAATGCAGGGATTAAGGGGTCGTTGGCAGGTACGGGTTTGAATAACGTCTTGAAAGCAATGATGGATTCAAATTCTAAACTTTCAAAGGAACTTGGTGGTACTGTTCATGGATTCGATGGGTTTCGTTCCGTATTGCAGAAAGCCAAAGACGAGGGTTGGAATATGGAAAAGATATTTGGCGTTATCACTCAACGAGCAACAGCAGCCTTTACCATATTCAAGAATGGTACGGAAGAATTGGACAAATTCAGAGAGGCAAACATGAACGCAGCAGGTACTATGCGTGAACAGACTGCCGTACAATTAGAATCCATTACATTTCAAGCAAAATTAGCCAAAGAATCATTCCATGCCTTATGGTTGGAAATGGACAAGGGTGATAACGTATTATCAAGTGCTTTAAAGGGTTGGATGTTATTATCACGCATGATGACAACCACATCTAAGATGCACGACGATATGCTTGTAAACATTAGGGATGCACAGACTGACGCAGCCAAATATTTGAAATTCATTGAGGATATGAATTTGGGTGAGGACATTCGTAGGCAAGTACAAGCAAGTATCAATGGTTTTGATGAATTTGAAACAAAGTTATTGCAAAAAAATAATGCTTGGTATGTTTCCAATGAACAACGGTTATTGGAAAGTTTAAGTAAAGCAAATTCTACTTTTAGTTCAGTTATTGAGGAACAAGCTAAAAAGACTGCATCATTCTACGATGTATTTCTTGGAAAGACTGGTGATTCCAAAACTGCCTATGTACAATTCGTTGATAGTATAACTAAAAAGATGGAACCTTTGGATAAAAGTAGCCTTTTATGGCAATCATATTCAAGGGCTTTACAAATGGTTGCCGATGAATTAGAAAATGTAAATACAGCCAATGATGATACTACCAAAGATTTAGACGACCAGAATAAAGCACTTAAAGAAAGGTATCAGTTTGAAATAGATATGTTAAAGTTGCAAAAGCAGATTGCAGCCGAAAAGATTAAATTATCGACAGAGGGATTTATGGAACAAGCATTATTATCTGATAGTGCTTACGAATATGATAAAAAATTGCTTGATTTAGAATTAGAAATGCACGTTGCGCTTGGTGAAAATAAAATTAAAGCAGAAAAAAAATATAATGCAGAACTTGAAAAACTTACATTAGAACACGCCAATAGAACGCAAGTAATCATTGAGGGCATAAATAAGGAATCCGATTCCTTAGTTGAAAGTATCTTAAAAACTGATAGTGCCGAAACAGATAAACTTCTAAAGGATTGGGTTAAAGAAGTTATGGATAAGATATTTGAGGAAGGCAAGAAACTTACGGAATACGATAAATGGGCTAAAGAAAATCCTATCCTTAACATGATATTTGGCAAGGGGTTAAAGGAAGATTTCCTAAAAGGCGTTATTGATATTGAGCAACTTGATTTCTTTGCCGAATCAATGCAAGAAACATTTTCAATTATTGGTGATAATATTTCGCAATATGCCGATGCTTGGGTTGAGGCTACGGATAGAATCGTTGACCAATTGAACCGTCAGATTGACGAAACACAGGCGGCATTAGATACAGAGGCAGAATTGATGGCGGCAGGTTACGCCAACAATGTTACGTTGAAACGCAAGGAATTAGAGGAATTGAAAAAGCAACGTGCAGAGGCGTTTAAAGATCAACGACAAGCACAACAGGCACAAGTGGCATTGGACACCGTTACGCAAATATCCTCAATGATAACGGCATCATCACACTTGTTTAAGGCATTAGCACCCTTGGGGCCGTTGGGTGTTCCATTGGCAGTAGCGTTGATTGCCACGATGTTTACGGCATTTGCAGCAGCAAAGACGATGGCAATGAAAACGGCAGGTGTGAACAAGTTTGAGGAAGGCGGTTGGATTGGCGGTAAACGTCATTCACAAGGGGGTACGTTGATTGAGGCGGAACATGGAGAGTTTATGATTAACCGTAATTCGGCATCAAAGTATCGCAATTTAATTGAGGCGGTCAATGACGATAACAAGTTGGAACTCAACAAGATATATCTTAACGGTGTTAAAGGGCAGGTGCTAAAGGCAAAGGTATCATTGGATGATTCAGAAGATTTAAAGGCTATACGCAAGGCACTTGAAACAAAAGGCAAGACGGTTGAATACTCAAACGGTTATCGCATAGAACGCATAGGTAATGTTACCACACGCATAAAATTAAGTTTGAACTAACCATGACAGGACATTACGAAATAGTGATAGGATTAGGCATTTACGATGTCAACCTTATTGACAACAAGGCTAAAATCACTTGGGAAAAAGGTGAAAGTGGTTTAGTATTCAAAAAGAAACTTGATGGTTCGTTCATAATGAATCGTGCAACAAACGAAACGTGCTACGATGCCATCAAGGCTATGACGCATTGCGATACGGCAGCATTGAGGATTACACAACCAGACAATACCACTTTTACAGTTGTTAGTGTATTCAACAAGCGTGATATTTCCTATAATGACGATAAATGCCAAGTTACAATCAAACCACGCTATTACGACCCGAATAACATTGATGCTGTAATCACTAAGGATTTAAACATAATCAATGATGCGTTTGATACACATAATATAAAGTATAATTCAAATCTTAAATATGAGTTTGTAACGTATTATGATGCGTTTTTACCTTGCGGCGATCTTGTGTATAATCCAGTTTCAATGATGTGGACAAGTAGCGTAGATAATAGAATACCTGAAACAAAGAATTACAATGATGCCTATACTACAAATAATTATGAATCAGATAGTTGGACTTTTTATTCACAAAAAAACGTAGGGGGGGTTGATATAGACGGAACAATATATTTTTCTGTTACAACAACATGGTTTCGTGAAGTCAAGTATGTTGCAAAGGCAGTTGATCCTAACCAAACACCACCACCAAAAGGTACATCAGCTTTTCCATTTGTGTACGTATTAACATTGACAATAAATGGGCAGTTATACAATAAATATGTTCGTGCCGTTGATATATTGGTAGGTAGGGATATTACGAATGGTTATCCTGAATATAACTACGAAACATATATCTATTGGAATTTAACATCTTATTATGGCAGTTCAGCAAGAACATTGACAAGGGCAAGGCGTTTAAATGATATATTGGAATATTTTAAGACTGAATTTGGGTGTACTACCTTATCATCACAATTTTTCAAGGATGCGTCAAACCCCATGAGTGGCGAGGATTTGAGATACTTGATGATTATGCAAAAATCGGATGCCATATACGTTGATGGGTTGGAAACAAGCGACCCCGCAACAAAGGGCATTATCACATTCCAACAGCTTATGGAACAACTTTGGGCGATGTTTCAAGTTACGTGGTTGGTTCAAGACGACATACTTTACATTGAGCATATCAAGTATTTTAGAAACAATTTTTCATACTTGACAAACACTACCGTTGGAATTGACCTCACAACCGTTTACCCTACGGCATTGGTAGGCACTCACGCCTACAAATACGAACAATCAATACCGTTGCGTGAAAAGTTTTCGTTCATGGAATCATGGAACTTGGACTTTGTCGGCACGGACATAAACTATACGAATTGCTTGGAGGAAGGTTCTACAATTGATTATTCGGCATCAATGATTACGACAGACATTGACCCTACGTATTTGGATAGCTATGCAAGTAAGGATGGGTTTGTCATATTCCATTGTAGTTTTAGAGTTGTAAATCAAGGTGGATTATTTTGGAACGAAATAAATGTTATAGACGAAATTGGGAAGTTATCAAATACATCTATACCAAATGGTCATCTTTCATTCGCTAACCTACACGATGCCTATTGGCGTTCAAATCGCTATTTAGATACTGGCATGATGAATAATGTAGCCGTTACCTTTAGCGATACCTTACGCAAGTTGAAAAAACAAATGCCTATACGATTCCCATATTGCGTTGAGGACTTTGAATTATACTTGAACGACTTGGTTCGTACCACAATGGGTGATGGCGAGATTGAAACGGCAGAATACACTATCAAGGATGGTTACATACAAATAGAATTGGCTTATTTATAAACGATATGGACAACATAGAAACAGGGCTTTACTTGCCTATCAGATTTTACTTGACATCAACGGAACAAGATCGTTACAAACGCCATTCGTTAGGTGTTGCCTTGACCGAATTGAACTATCCATACGTGGATTGTACCTCGTTAGCCCCTTTTCAAATGACATATGAATCGGCACATTACGCTAACTTGATTGAAATTACCGCCTATTGTTCAGATACGAATGAGGCTATCGTGTTGCCTTACAACGCATTGCATTGGGAAGATTATTTCGGTGCGGATGACCTACATTCGCTTTCCTATCTTGGAACGGATGATTTCACAGGATTATTAGCGAATGGAATGTATTTTCTATACGTTAAGATTACACGTTTGATAGGTGCGCCAATAGAATACTATTCCGATTTGTTCCGTATCGCTAATTGTGGTGATGCGCCTTATGAAACGGAATCCTTTAGAATATACAGCGATGCGCCAGAATCCTTTAGGGCGATTGATGCAAACGATTTACGAATAGTCTAAATACCTTATAAGAAATGGCAAACAAGAAAATATCAGAGTTGACGGCAGTTGCAAGTGTCGCAGCAACAACGGAAATGGAAGTACAGGTTTCAGGTGAAACAACGACCAAAAAGGCAACGGTAACGCAGGTAACAGCGGTTGAAACGGCGGCACGTGCAGCGCAGGATGATGCGATTGAGGCAGGCGTAGGTCTAAATACGGATGGTACTTATGTTACATTGGCTAATTCGTGGTTCTTACGTGCTGCGGACTTTGTTGCAGGTATGACGGATAGAAGTGGCGTAGTGGCGAATGTAACACAATCCATTGCAAATGCCTTGCGCTTGTTGGATGCCAAAATATACGCATTAAGCCAATCAATCATAGCCGTTTATTGGACACGTGATGGTGATTTGAAAATTCTTTCGCCAATGAATGCGAATGACGAGGTTCAAGCAGCGACTTGTGCCTTTGGCGGGGTAGCGGAAGATGATTACGTAAGTATCAACAAATCAGGGGCTATATTGATGCACGGTAAAGGTCAATACGTTTCTTGCATAGCGCACCCAGTAGCAATGTTCGAGGCAGCACGTATTTCAACATGGATTGGGGGCTTGAAAGTATTGACGTTTGACCCCGATGCGGATGAATCATATTATTTTACGATAGTAGTGCCAGAATCATACAAAGAGGGTGCTGACTTAGTGCCTGTCGTCAAGTGGATTCCTATGTCATCGGCAGCATCGGCAACACGTGTACGTTGGGGTTTGGAATATACATGGTGCGAAAAAGGCGTTACAAAGGCAGCATCGGAAACGATTATCTATGTTGCCACGTTAGACCCTAATGAAAATCCAATCGGCTATCGGTTGTATGAATCCACGTTTGCAGCATTAAGCGGTACTAACCATACAAAAGGTTCTTTGTTGAATTGCCGTTTATTTAGGGATGCCAATGACTTGTCGGACACATTATTGGGCGATGCAGGGGTTCTTTCGATTGATTTTTACCATTTGAACGATTCGGTTGGTTCATACGTATAATACACACACAAGACCATGATAAAGATAGAATATTACAATACTTACGACATACTTGACGTTCACTACGAGGGGGACTACAAGAATTGGTTTTGGCTCGATGTCGATGTTATGAAACCTACGTATGTCATTGAACGTGAGGCTGCTGAAAATTCATTGGGTGAGGCTATAAACTCATTTATCAAATGGGCGAAACAATATACTTTCGAGGTTTATTGCTTAGAGCCTTTGGCAGATGCCTTGACTACGATAACCCTACACGATAACGTATGGGTAACTTTATCAAACGGTTATTCGGCAAAAGTCAAGGATTTCATTGCCGATGTTCAATGGACTGAAATTCCTAATTTGGCAAAAGTGACCGTATCATTCGTTACAAAGACCTATTCGGTCAACGGTTCGGCAGCAGGGGCTTGTACAACTTAAAAAAGGATAATCAATATGGCATTGACACATCATACGGGCATACCACGACCATTAAACGCAGGATGTTCACCACGAGTGATTATAAGCGTTTCTAACAACCCTTTTTGCTTGGGTAGTAGCGTAACATTCACACCAACGATAACGTGCTTAGAAACGGCTCAAATTGCCGCTTACGGATGGATTGTCAACGGCACTATTGTATCAGCGAGTGGCGACCCTTATACGACTACCGAATTGACGAATAATGATTCCGTTCACTTGCTTGTTATAGGCACAAACGGCATTTCATATTTCTCGAATGTTATCTATATGATTGTGACAAGTGAGGGGTGTATAACTGAAATTAAATATGGATTACTCTATAATTGGTATGCAGCTACAGATGTAAGAAAGATAACAAGTAGTGATACGTGGGTTGTGCCAACAATGGAAATTGCAGAAGGGCTAAGGTCTTATATTGACCCTACAGGTAATGATTGGGTTAATATTGCTGGGGGCAAGTTGAAGGAAATAGGAGATACACATTGGAATGGCAACGTTGGGGCAACTAATGATTACAATTTTAACGCAAGAGGTTGTGGGTATCGTCAAACAGGTGGCATATTTAATGGGTTAAAACAAACGTTCAGGTTAACAACTTCAACTATACCTATGTATTCTAATGATTTAGACTACAAATATGTTAATGCAAGTGATGTAACTTTTAGTATAAATTCTACAAGTAAAATAGCAGGAGGACCTTATAGATTATATCGTGATGCAACCGTTGATGAAATATTATATTGTAATGATGGGGATGCTTGTGCGCCTTATACAGGAAATGATGGTAAAAATTATAGAACAGTAAAAATAGGTACACAAGTTTGGTTGGCTGATAATCTTGCAGAAACAAAATTCAGAAACGGTGATTACTTGCATGGTTACGAGGGTGGTTCTTATCAAGCTATATCTAATGCTGCTTGGGCTGCATTGGAAAGTGAAGGCGTCTGCTGCTACGATAATGATATAAACTTAATTTGACAAAATATATTTTTAGGATATAGGATAGGCTTTAACACGCCTTTACCTTTGCGACAATCAAACAAAGTTAATT
>ENA-UOOI01002304-UOOI01002304.1-fermentation-metagenome-genome-assembly--contig:-NODE-2304-length-16971-cov-15.557342_pt1 | contig 16971 bp, 18 predicted proteins | sample MGYA00245779_ERZ724027 | MGnify/ENA primary metagenome ERZ724027 (study PRJEB28704, sample SAMN03018318) | fermentation metagenome | biome: anthropogenic terrestrial biome; feature: soil...
CGCATTGGGCTGCATCGTGCTCCTGTACTTCTCTCTTGAGGCGTTTGTAAAATAAGAGAAAAAGCCCGCAGCAATTCTACTTATGATCGCGAACCCGATTTGTTTCGAATTCTATGTCCCAGGCCTCGTTTAAAAAATCAAGAGACTTGTCTGTTTCGGCTAAAATTGTGCCGCACGGCGCGGCGCCACAGCCCCGAAAGCATTGGCGCGGCGGCGGGCGGAAAAGAAAAATTCGTTCTTGGGGATCTGGAAATCGACTACAGCCGCCGCGCGGTATTTCTGGCCGGGGAGAAAATTCATCTGACGCCCGTAAAATTCTGGCGCTGCTGGCAAAAAATGCGGGCAAGGTGCTGACGCACGACTTTATCATCAAGGAAATATGGGGGCTGTATTTCAGCGACAGCCATACGCTGCGCGTCAACATGGCCAACATCGGCAGAAAGGCCGAGGAAAACCCGGGCAAGCCCAAATACATTCTGGCCGAGGTGGGCGTGGGATACAGGCCGGCACGCAGACGGGGTTCGCGGGCACTGTGCAATTCCCCGCCGCCCGCGAACCCCAGCGATCGAAATTTTTTCCTGCAAAAACAGGGGAGCCAGCCTTAAAAGGCTGGCTCCCCTGTTTTTGACCAAATCCGTACGCTTACGGGTCTGTAAAGCAGGGATTTTCCCGTTTAGAACCGGCAGCAGAACCGTTTTTCAAAGGCCCCGGCGAGCTGCTCCCTGAACTGCGGATGAGCGATCGGAATCAGCGCCCTCGCACGGTCTTTCATGGTTTTTCCCCGAAGCTGCGCGATTCCGTATTCCGTTATCACATAATTGACGTCGTAAAGGGACGTGGTGACCGAAGCGCCCTCATCGATCCGGTCGACGATCTTGGAGATTTTTCCCTTCGCCGCCGTGGAGGGCATCGCCATAATGCTCCTTCCCCCTCGGCTCAGGCCGGCGCCGCGGACAAAATCCACCTGCCCGCCCACGCCGCTGATCTGTCGGTACCCGACCGACGAGGAAACGACCTGGCCCATGAGGTCCACCTGAACACAGGAATTGATGGAAACAAGGTTGTCATTTTTCGCAATGACATACGGGTCATTGACATAATCCACCGGATACATTTCCACCGAGGGGTTGTTGTTCACATAATCGTACAGCCGGCGGGTCCCCATCAGAAAGGTGACCACGCTCTTTCCCGGATGAAGCGTCTTGCGCCGGTTCGTGACGACGCCGGCTTCCGCCAGATCCACCACCCCGTCGGAGAACATCTCGGAATGGATTCCAAGATCCTTTTTATCTTTCAGGAACATCAGGACCGCGTCCGGAATGGCGCCGATTCCCAGCTGGAGGGTGTCTCCATCCCGGATCAGGGACGCGCAGTATCTTCCGATTTCGCGCTCGGCGTCCCCGATTTTCGGCGGCGCAAGCTCGATGATCGGATCGTCCGTCTCCACGATATGGTCGATCTCCCCCACATGGATGAAAGCGTCCCCCAGCGTGCGGGGCATGTTCGGGTTGACCTGCGCGATCACGGTTTTCGCACATTTCGCCGCAGGCTTGGTGTAATCCACCGACACGCCGAAGCTGCAGTATCCGTGCGCGTCCGGCGGGGACACCTGGATCAGAGCCACATCCACGGGAAGCGTTTTGCGCAGCAGCTCGGGAATCTGCGAAAAATACACCGGCGTCACGTCTGCGCGCCCCTGCGCGACCGCATCCCGCGTGCTTGCCCCCACAAACAGGCTGTTGTGCCGGAAATGCCCTTCCATTTCCGGGGCGCAGTACGGAGACCTGCCCATCGCCACCATATGCAGAATCTCCACATCGCGGTATTGTTCCGCGTTGCGGACCATCGCCCTGATCAGAGCGCCCGGCTCTCCCACCGCATGCCCCACTACGACTCTGTCCCCCGATCGGATGTGCTTCACCGCTTCATCCGCCGTAGTGAGCCTTTGCCGATAAACCTCTTTCCAATCCATTGTCTCGCTCCCCCCGTTGGTTTCATATTTTCGGATCAGCGAACACAGAAGCTCATAATCCCGTTCCGAAGACAGAACGGCCTTGCCGCAGCGGGCGCGGAGATTTTGATGCTCTGCACACCGGCTGCCGCACCCGCAGACGACCGCGACGACGTCGTAGATTTCCCCTTCCCGCGCCGGGATGACGATACTGTGACCACCGAACTCGCGCCGCAGCGCGGAAACGATTTTGGTCCGGTCGTAGCGCGGGTTGCATCCCCCGCAGTATTTCACCCCGATCGTCATGGCTTCCGCGCGGTGCCCCGAAGCAGGAACCGGGCCGTGTCCAGCAGCTCCCCGCTGACCGGGGTCTCCACACGGACCTTCCGGATTTCCGGCATACGGCGGCTCAGCTCCTCCCGGATGAGCTGCTCTTCGGTCAGCTGTGCGCAGGGGCATCCGCCGCACCTTCCCAGCAGACGGAGATACAGCACGCCGCCCTGAAACGCCTCAATCTCCACGTCCCCGCCGTGTCCGGCGAGCCGCGGGCGCACTTCCCTGTCCAAAACGGACTGCAGTTCCCGATATGTATCGCGCTGCAACCGCACTCCCCCTTTCGCCTGCGCATACGATTTAACCGATATGCGCAAGAGCCTTTGCGAGCTCCTTCTTCCCCGCGATGTTCCCCTGGCGGGAAATCATGATGCGCTGCGCCTGCGGGGACCCCGCGCCGTGCATGGATTCGGTCCGGTACCCTACGGCGGCGGTTCCGAGCGCAAGGTTCTCGATCAGACGCAGAACCCTCAGGCGGCTCTCGGTGGAAACCCCCGCCACGCCCCTGAGATACTTTTCGACATACGGCCCCAGCTTCGGATCCCGGAAATCCTTTTCCGAAGGCGCCGTCACCATCAGGCCGCCGGCAATGTCCTCCGCAAGGCGCACGATCTCATACGGGAAGCGCGTGACGTTCTGCTTGCACACGTTTGCGAGGAGAAGGTCGATCATATAGTTCCCGGATTCGGTCGGGCTGCCCTCTGCGGAACAGGCGATCCCGCAGCAGTAGAGCGTCTCGTTCAGGTGGGTCATTTCGATCAGCTTATCCTTGATGTGCGAGGCCCTCGCGACGCCGTTGTATTCGGCGGCCAGGGCCGCCGCGCCGATCAGCACGTCGCCCACGCCGACCTTGCAGCCGCCGTAGCTCTGTCTGTGGTAGCCGGCAAAGCGCTCCACCAGCATCCCCGCGAACTCCGTTTCCCCGTTGAGGAAAATCCGGTCGTTCGGGACGAATACATCGTCGAAAATCGTCAGCGCCTCCACTCCCCCGAATTCCGGGTTTCCGACATCCATTTCGGAGTGCTCCAGCTTTCTGGTATCGCACGACTGGCGGCCGATGATCATGAACAGGCCCCTGGTGTCCATCGGCACGGCGAAGGAGACCGTGTAGTCCCTGTCATCCGGCCCCATGGAGATGGCCGGCATCACGATCACCTCATGGGAATTGAGCACGCCCGTCTGGTGCGCCTTTGCCCCGCGGACCACAATGCCGTCCGGCCGGCGTTCCACCACACGCAGGAACAGGTCGGGGTCAACCTGTTTGTTCGGGGGAAGCGAGCGGTCCCCCTTCGGATCCGTCATCGCGCCGTCGACGGTCAGGTCGTTTTCCTGAACGTACTCCATAAACTTTTTGAAGTTGTCGTGATAGTGGGTCCCGTATTTTTGGTCCACCTCATAGGTGGTGCTGTAAACTGCGTTGAACGCGTCCATTCCCACGCAGCGCTGGAAGCATGCGCCGGTCTTCTGCCCCAGCAGACGCTGCATCTTTACCTTTTTCACAAGGTCCCCGGCGCTCCGGTGGATGTGGGTGAACCGGTTGATCCTATGCCCGGTGGCCGGCGAAACCGCCGTCATCAGGTCTTCGTATTCCGGCATCTGGGCAAGGTCGTAGGTCATGCGGACCGAATTCAGCGACGGACGCAGAATGGGGTCGTCCACATGATTTTCTATTTTCTTTCCGAACATGTAAACCTGGATGTCCATGTTCCGTATGCTTTCGATATATTGTTCTCCTGTCATCAATGCCATCGTAAATTTCCCTCTTTCTTCTCATGATCCGGGGCGGAGCGCCTCCGGCCCGTCAGAACAGCTCCCGGTAGATTTTCAGCACCCGCTCCGCGTCGAGCGGAACATAGTTGTTCTGCATCAGCCTCCCCTGCGTGCGGAGCACGCTCCCGGTCCATTCTTCCAGCATTTCCTGCGTCGCGCCGTATTCGTGCAGCGCCCTCTTCTTGATGATCCGGCCCAGAAGCTTCTCAAGCTCGTCGTAAACGCGCTCCGTCCCGCAGCCGAGCAGGCCGGCGAGGAAGCGGTTCAGCTCGCCGATCTTCCCGTTCGGATCGATCTCCATATAATTCTTCAGCACGCCCGTAAACAGAGCGTAATTGGCCTCCCCGTGGGCAACGTGGAACGTCCCGCTCAACGGATAGCTCATGGCGTGCACCGCGGCGCATCCCGCCGTGCCGAACGCGAGGCCGGCGAAATTGCTCGCGACGATGAAATCCCCCAGCAGGGGAAAGCGCGCTTCCTCTCCATCCCGGGCGATCTTCTGATAGCCCTTCAAAATCATTTCCATCGCCTTGTACCCGAACAGCTTCGTGTAGGGAGTCGCTTTCGGGGAAAGGCTGGATTCCACGGAATGCACCAGGGCGTCGATGGAGCTCGTCGCAAAGAAGCGGAACGGAAGGCCGCGCAGCAGCTCCGGGATCAGCACGGCGTCGGTCGCGTAAAGCTCATCCACCGCAAGCCCCAGCTTGCTGTGCCTGCCGTTGAACGCGAGGATAGAAATATTGGTCACCTCGGAGCCCGTGCCGCATGTGGTGGGCACGAGGACCAGTTCCTTGTCCTTTGCCACCTCCAGCTTTCTGTCGTAAAGGTCGGTGACGGGGTGGATGTTTTTCAGGGAAAAGAGCTTGGAAAGATCGAGCACCGTTCCCCCGCCGATTCCGATGATCCGCCTGTGCCGCCCCAGCTTTGCAATGTCGGCGTACATGGCTTCGAACATATCGTCCGACGGCTCCCCCGCGCCGTATTTCTCCTGATAGACCACATCCGCCGGAAGCTTCAGCTCCCCGAAGCACGGCTGAAAGATGTATTCGTTCGTGATGATCAGGTCGCCCTTTCCGATCTGGAATTCTTCCGCGAACTGCCCGCACGTTTCAAACCGGTGCAGGGCAGGCTTCAGTATCATCTGTTTCATTCCTGTTCCTCCTTTGCGGCTAATCCACCTTGACAAGAACCTTGAAGCAGTCCTTCCCGTTCTGCGCGCAATCGAACGCGGCCACGATGTCATCCAGAGAATAAACCTTGCTGATCAGCTTTCTCAGACTGTCATTGATCATCCCGCTGCCGAGCAGGTCGATGGCACCCATAAAATTGTACTGGGAATGGATCCTCACGCCGCGCAGGGTCAGCTCCTTCGCAAAGATCTTGCTGGTGCTGACCGGGTACGCTTTCGGCGCAATGGCGATGACGACCACCGTTCCGGTGTTTTTGGTATGCTCCACACAGGCAGTGATCGCCGATTCGACGCCCGCCGCTTCAAAGCTGGCATCGAATCCCCTGTTTTCGCTCAGCTTTCTCAGCTGCGCGTCCGCGTCGGGGTCCAACGGGTTGACCACGCCGAAGCCCATTTCCGCCGCGAAATTCCGGCGGAAATCATTGACTTCCGAAATGACGACCTTTCTTGCCCCCGCGGCCCGCGCCACAATCGCGATCAGCATGCCGATCGGCCCGCCGCCCACGACAAGCGCCGTCTCCCCAACCTGCAGCCCGCTGCGCCGCACGTCGTGCACCGCGACAGCCAGGGGCTCCGTCAAAGCCGCAAGCCGAAGGTCCACCCCGTCCGGCACCCGGTACATTTTTCTGGTCTTGACTTTGACATACTGCGCGAACCCGCCGTCTGCGTGAACGCCGATGATCTTCAGATTCCGGCAGACGTTGTCCTCCCCCTTTGCGCACGCGTCGCAGCTTCCACAGGTGATCAGCTCCTGCGCGACGACGGTGTCGCCCGGTTGGAACCGTTCGGCGCCCTCCCCTTTGATTTCATCCAGCTTCCCCACGAATTCATGCCCGGGGATCAGCGGATACACCGCCGTTGCGTGATGGCCGTTCAGAACATGAACGTCCGTCCCGCAGATCCCGATGTATTCCACCCGGATCAGCGCCTCGCCCTCACCGATGACGGGTTTTTCCACCTCGCAGAGCTCCAGGTTCCCGACAGAACGGATTACCGCTGCTTTCATCATCAATCCACCTTCTATTCCATATTTTTATGCATTTTTCTGGAAACCGCTTTTCTCGCGGCCTCCACGATGTACGGTTCCGTCAGGCCGAAGCGGTCCGCAAGGTAATCAAGCGGGCCGACCTCGCCGAACCGGTCCTGCACGCCGATCATTTCGACCGGGACCGGGCGGCTCCTCGCGAGCACCTCGGCAACGGCGGAGCCGAGGCCGTTGATCACATTGTGGTTTTCGGCGGTGACGATGGCCCCTGTATCCCCGGCTGCCGCGACGACCGCATTTGTGTCGATCGGTTTCCAGGTGAACAAATTGAGGACGCGCGCCTCGATCCCCTGCGCGGAAAGCGTTTTGGCCGCTTTCAGCGCCTCCGCCGTGCAGAAACCGCTCGCGATCAGCGTCACATCGGAGCCATCCCGCAGCATGACGGCTTTCCCGATTTCAAACTCGGAGCCCTCTTCGTAAATTTGGACGCACGTCTTGCGCACCAGGCGCATGTAGTACATCCCGTAAATCCCCGCGATCTGCCTGATGAGGTCGCGCAGCATGGCGCAGTCGGTCGGCTCCAGAATCGTCATGGTCGGAATTCCCCGCATGATGCCCATATCCTCAAACGGCATGTGGGTCCCGCCGTTGAGCATGGCCGTGATTCCGGGGTCGGAGCCGACCACCTTGACGTTCATCCTTGCATAGGCGCCGGACACAAAAATCTGGTCGCAGGCCCTGCGGGTTGCAAACGGGCCGAACGTGTGCGCAAACGGAACTTTCCCCACCGCGGAAAGGCCGGCCGCCACGCCCATCATGTTGGCTTCCTGGATTCCGCAGTCCACGGCCTGCTCCGGAAACCTGGCCTGGAACGGCTTGGTCCCCATCGCGCCCATCAGGTCCGCGTCCAGCACCACGATATTCCGGTTGTTTTCCGCAAGCTCCATCAGCGTTTCGCAGTATACGCGCCGCATTTCCTTTTTTTCCGGAAGATGCTCCGCCGCGATTCGGATGCTCATTCGTTTTCGCCCTCCTCTTCGATTTCCTTCAGCGCCGCTTCCATCTCCCGCAGGGCATCCGCCAGCTGCTCTTTAGAAACAGTCTGGTTGTGGCAGGACGCCCGGCCGGCGGAACCGCTCCATCCGTTCCCCTTGATGGTGTTCAGAACAATCATGGAGGGCTTTTCGCTTTCCTTTTTTGCTTTCTCAATCGCTTCATAAATGGCGGAAACGTCGTGCCCGTCGATCGACTGGGCATACCAGCCGAACTCCCGGAACTTTGCGGCGATATCCCCGAGCGCGCAGATTTCATCCGTCGGGCCGTCGAGCTGAAGCCTGTTGTAGTCCACAAAGGCCGTCAGGTTCGAAAGCCTGTGCTGCGGGGCAAACAGGGCCATCTCCCAGACCTGGCCCTCGTCGAGCTCGCCGTCGCCTAGCACAAGATAAATCCGGTTCTTCTTCCCGTCCATTTTGTGGGCCAGCGCAATGCCCGCGGCACTGGAGGCTCCCTGCCCCAAAGACCCCGTCGTCATATCGATCCCGGGCGTATGGTTGCGGTCGCAGTGGCTGGGCAGATCGGTTCCGGGCCGGTTCAGCGTCGCAAGCCGGCTCATCGGCATAAATCCCTTGAGCGCGAGGGCGGCGTACACCGCCGGCCCGGAATGCCCCTTGGAAACGACCAGCCAGTCGCGCCCTTCCCACCTTGGGTTCTTCGGGTCGTACTTCATTTCCGCGCCGTACAGAACGGCCAGCAGATCCGTTATGGAAAGGGAGCCGCCAAGATGCCCAACGCCGATCTCCGCGATCATCTTCATCACTTCCATCTGGATCCGCTTGGAAAACCGCTTCAGTTCTCTGATCTGTTCCTTCTCCAACATATCGTTCACCTCTTGTTCTTTCAAATCATTCATCCAGAAAGCGGACCTCCGGGCCAGACGGGGAATAGATCCAATAAAGCCGAAGTTCATCCCGCCCCGTGTTCACAAACTGATGCGGTTCCCCCTTCTCCAGCGAAATAACGTCCCCCGGCCTGAGCGGGATCGTCTGTTTTCCCCCGACCACCCCGCTCCCTTCGCCGCTCAGCACATAGATCAGCTCCTCGCTGGCTGCGTGGGCATGCTCCTCGTGGACATGCCCCGGCGGGATCGTTGTGATCCCGCAGCCATAGCCTTCCCGCTTTGCCGGGGATTTCGGGGAGGCGATCAGCTGAATGCGCCGCTCGTTCACGGCCCCCCGGCCGATTACTTTCCCTTTGATTTCATTCACCGAGAAATGCAGCATAAATAACTTTCTCCCTTTTCTGAACTAAATTCCCAGGTATGCCTTTTTCAGATCGTCGTTCTGGAGCAGCTCCGCTCCGACCCCTTGCATGCTGACGTTCCCGTGCTCGATCACATAGGCCCAGTCGGAAATCTGCAGGGTTTTGTAAACATTCTGCTCCACGAGCAGGACGGAGGTGCCCTTTTGGCGCACGGTCTCTATGGTGCGGAACAGCTCGGCGACCATGAGCGGCGCGAGCCCCCAGGAGGGTTCATCCATAATCAGAAGCCTGGGATTCGACATGAGCGCCCGCGCCGTCGCGACCATCTGCTGCTCCCCGCCGGAGAGGGTCCCGGCGAGCTGCAGGGCGCGCTCCTTCAGGCGGGGAAAAATGGTGTAGATTTCCTCCTTGTTGTGCTGCCGGTTCAGGCGGTTTTTCCTGGTGCACGAGCCGACGTCGAGATTTTCCTCCACTGTCATGTTGCTGAACAGCTGCCTGCCCTCCGGTACAAGGACGACGCCGCAGTCGTTGATCTGATCGGTCGTCATTCCGTTGAGCCTTTTCCCATCGAACTCGATTTCTCCGCCCATCAGCGGGATCAGGCCGACAATCGCCTTGAGCAGCGTGGTTTTTCCCACCCCGTTCGCACCGACGATGGACACGATCTGATGATCCAGCACCGTGATGGAAACCCCGTTGACAATCTGGATATCCCCATAGCCCGCGCGCGCATCCTTGACATTAAGCATTCGAAAATTCCTCCCCCAGGTAGGCGCTGATGGCCCGTTTGTCGTTTGCCACTTCCTCCGGCGTGCCCTCGACAAGCTTTTCCCCGCGGTGCAGAAGAAAGATCTTTTCGCACAGGGTCATGATGGTCTTGATATCGTGCTCGATGATGATGATGGTCACGCCCGAATCCCGTATTTTCCGGATGACCTGTACCAGCTCCAGTTTTTCCTGCGGGTTGCAGCCGGCCATCACTTCATCTAATAGAAGCAGCTTCGGCTCCGTCGCCAGAGCCCTCGCCACCTCCAGCTTCTTCCGGTCCACGGTGGTGCTGTTGCAGGACGCCTTGTCGGGATCGCAGCTGATCCCGAGGAAGCGATAGATATCCTCCGCCTTCTGTCTCGCCGCCTTCCGGTCCTTCGTCCTCAGAAAGGTGCCGACCATGATATTGTCGAGGACGGACATGGACCCGAACGGCTTGGTGACCTGAAACGTCCTTGCGAGCCCCATCCCCGCCATGTCGGAGGTCCTCGCCCTGGTGATATCCCTGCCGCAGTAACGGACCTTCCCCGACGTCGGGGGGAAGGTGCACGCCATCATGTTGAACAGCGTGGTCTTTCCCGCGCCGTTCGGGCCGATCAGCCCCACGATGGAATGCTCCTCCACATCCCCGCAGAAATCGTTCACCGCCTTCAGGCCGCCGAACTGCTTTGTGATATGCTCCATCTGAATAATCGCAGACATGTCTTTCCCCCCCTTACGATTCCGCTTTGCCGGATGCGGCCTTCGAGACGGGCAGGCGCTTCCAGAGCGCGCCCTCCGCCCACCGGAAGAAACGCATGACATAGTCATGGATCCCGTTCGGCATGTAGAATACGACCAGCATCATGACGACGCCGTAAATGAACAGATGCAGGCCCGGAAGCGTGCCGCCGAAATATTCGGACAGAAAGGACGAAAGCGGCACCAGAAGGATCGCGCCGAACAGCGGCCCGAGAATGGTTCCCTGCCCGCCGATCAAAGCGATCAGCGCGATCTGGACGGAAAGGTCGTTGCCAAAGACGCGGTCGGGCCCGATGTAACGGTAGTACTGCGCGTAAAACGTGCCCGCGAATGAGATGAAGAACGTGCTGATCGCCATTGCGATCAGCTTGTAGCGCACAAGCGGAATCCCCAGCGACTCCGCGGCGTCCGGATCGCTCCGGATCGCGACGAGGTAATACCCCAGCCGGCTTCTCGAAATCAGGCGGGAAACCAGGATCACCACAAGCAGGAAAACGAGCATGATGTAGTAATAGGGCAGCTTTCCGGCGAACTCGAACGCGACCGCCTGATTCCCCGTCTGCGGGAGCAGCAGACCCATGGCGCCTTTGATATCGATTCCAAAAAGATATTCGTTGTTCTGCACCCAGATCAGCACAATGTTGCCGAGCGCGATGGAGGCCAGGGTGAAGTACGGCCCTTTCAGCCGGAAGCACGGGAACCCGATGAGGATGCCGATCACGCTGGTGATCGCCGCGCCGACAAACATGCCGACCCACGGGGAGAGCTGGAGGTTCAGGAGCAGCAGAGTCGATATGTAGCCCCCGATCCCGAGATACACCGCGTGGCCCAGCGAAAGGGTCCCCACAAAGCCGCAGATGATGTTCCACGCCGTCGACGCAAAGGCATAGAACAGAACCATAATGAGGATATCCTGTTCATACGACCCCATCGGGAGAGGGATCACGAGAAGAAGCGCAAGGTCCAAAAACGCAAACAGCCGGCCCTTCAGAAGATTTTCTTTCATTTTTTCCCCTCCCGCTCAGTTCCTGCCCAGCAGGCCGCGCGGCCTGAAGACAAGCACCAGAATAAATAAGATAAAGGAAAGCATGGACGCCGAGGACGCCGTCATGAACTGCGCGCCGACCGTTTCCACAACGCCGAAAATAATGCCCCCCAGGAGCGCGCCGGGGATGCTTCCCAGGCCGCCCAGCACCACGATCATGAACGATTTCGTGCCGAAGACCGCCCCCGTCTGCGGCTGGACGAAATAGAACTGCGACAGGCACGCGCCCGCGACGGCAACCGCCGCGACCCCGAGGCCGAACGCGATGCTGTACGTCTTATAGACATCCAGTCCGCACAGTGCGGCGGCGTCGCGGTTCTGGGAAACGGCACGGATGCCCTTCCCCAGTTCTGTCCGGTTGATGATGAAGGCCAACAGCCCCGCAATGGCAAAGCTTGCCAGAAACGCGATCACCTTCGACCACTGGGTGACGAAAGCGCCGTTTCCCATGCTCAGGTAGGACTGGCTTGCCGGAGTAGGCATCGTCCGGTAATCCGAACCGAAAAGCATGGTAAAAAGATTGTCGAGCGTGTACCACAGGCCGATCGTCATCAGCATCACGCTGGTGGGCTCCACCACGTCCGCGCGCTCGCGGATCAGCAGCGGCTTGATCAGGAGCTTCTGCGTAAAATACCCCACGATGAACATCACCGGCGTGACGATCAGGATGCCCAGATACGGATCGATTCCCAATAGCTGATACAGGGCGTAATACGCAAAGGTCGAAACCATCAGCATGGAGCCATGCGCGAAATTGATCACTCTCGTCACGCCGAAAATGACGCTGAGCCCCAGCGCGATCGCACCGTAGGCGCCGCCGAGGATAATCCCCTGGGGAATTGAAAGTAAAACGCTTTGTAGCATTTCGCATTGTCCTTTCCTTCTCTGAATCGAAGCGCCCATCCGCTATTTCTTTCCATCCTTCGCCCGTGTGTCGAAGTCATCCGGAATCGGGACAATCGCCTTGGCGCCGGGGGCCCTGTTGCTTTCGGGAGACAGGCCGACCCCTACCCCGTTCTGATACTGAATGATGGTTCCGGTGGAATAGGTGTTCTGTCCGTCCTTGTCGAATTTGATCCTCGGGTATCCGCTGAGGATGACACGGCAGTCCTCGCTGTTCTGGATGTCGAGATTCTGAAGCGCCTGCCTGATCGCCTCTTTATCCGCCGACCCGGCTTTTTCGATCGCTTCATAGGCGACATAGGCCGCCGTCCAGCCTTGCGCGAAGAAGCTGTTCAGCTGATATCCCTTTTCTTTCCGCACCTTTTCATCCAGTTCCTTGATCCACTGATGATTGAGCGGGCCGCTGACATCCCAGTCCTCCTGCACGAAATTGTATTCATAGGCCTTCGGGTCGATCGCCTTGAAATAGGCCGGGTCCTGGGAGCCGCCGCCTACCGACCAGACGCCCAGCCGGGGATTGACGCGGTTCGCCGTCATAGTTTTGGAAAACACGATCATTTCGGGCGTATAGAAGGATACGTTCACCACGTCGGGATTTGCCGCCTTGATCTTCGAGATCTGCGAGCTCATGTCCGAAGTGCCGACGGTCACCGGTTCATCGAGCACGCATTTCCAGCCTCTCTCATCCGCGAATTTCTTCCAGATCTTTGCATTGTCGGAACCCCAGTCGGTGGATTCGTAGATCAGCGCATAGGTTTTCATTTCCACGTTGTTTTCCTTGGAGATAAGGTCGATTCCCTTCAGCATTTCCTCCACGTCGTAGGTCGCTTTGTTGTTCACGCGGAAAATCCAGTCGTAACCGCGTTCGGTGATCTCGTTCTTCACGCCGCCCTGGCTGATGAACGGCGTCTTGTACCGCTGCGCCGTTTCGGAAGCGGTGAAGGACACGGAGCTGTTGTAGCACCCGACCACGGCGGCGACGCCCTCCTTGGTGATCATGCGCTCCACCTGGCTGGCGCCTACGTCGGGCTTGGTTTCGGAGTCTGCGGTGACAGGAACGATTTTCTTGCCGCCCATGGATTTGATTCCGCCGTTTGCGTTGATCTCTTCAATCGCCATCAGGGCACCGTCGTTGTGCTGCTGGCCGATTGTCGCGCTGCCGCCGGTCAGCGGCCAGACGAACCCGACCTTGACTCCCTGACTGGAATCGACGGATGCCGGCGAAGGCGCTGCAGAGCCGGGAGTTCCCTCTGCCGGCTTGCTGCTGACGCAGGCGCTCAGCGAGCCTGCCAGCAGGGCGGAAATCAGGACTGCGCTGGTGATTCGAAACACGTTACCTCTTTTCATTACCTTTCTCCTCCAAAATTATGATTCGTCGGGTGGACTGCACCCTTCTATCGGGGACAGGAGAAATTTGAATCCGACTCCATCTGCATAAAGCTCAAACGCCTCCTGCCACCTGTCCAGCGGCATGACGCCGCTGATCAGCGGATCCAGACTGATTTTCTTCTGCTCCAGCAGTTCCAGGGAACGCGCCCACCAAACCGGCTTCTGCGCGAAGGTCCCCGAAATGCGAAGCTCTTTCAGTGTGACCAGATTCATATCCAGCGTGGTCGGCCTCCCCGTCAGACCCACCTGAATATAATGTCCGCCTTTTCTCACAAGCTCAAGCGCCATATTGATCGCGGGGTTCGCCCCGGAACATTCCAGAACCGTATCCGCGCCGCATGCCCCAAATAGGGGCCGTATGCGCTCCAAAGCGTCTTCTTCATCGGAACAAACGATATTCTCGGCGCCGAACCGCAGGGCAAGCTGCAGACGCTCCCGGTCTTTTTTCATTCCGGCGACCGTCACGCGCCCCCCGCACAGGACCGCGAGACGCAGGCACATCAGGCCGATCGCGCCCGGCCCCGTGACAAGGACGCGGTCCCCCGGCCTGATCTCTCCCTTTTCGAGCACCGCCTGCGCACAGCACGCCAAAGGCTCCGTCATGGCCGCTTCCCTCAGTCCGACCCCGTCGGGAAGAATATGTAAATTCCGTTCGGGAACCACGACATACGGCGCAAACGCCCCGTTTACGCCGCTTCCGATGGAAAGGCGTTCCGGGCAGAGGTTTGGGTGTCCCGTCCGGCAGAAAAAGCAGCGGCCGCAGGTGTGATAATACGTTTCGCTGACCACTCTTTTCCCGATCAGGCCCGAGGGAACCTCTTCCCCGACGGAATCCACAACGCCGGAAAGCTCATGCCCCAGAATCACGGGCGGATCGGTGCGGTACCCGCCGTCATCCTTGTAGATGTGGATATCCGTCCCGCAGATTCCCCCGTAATGAACCTGAATCCGCACCTGCCCCGCTGCGGGATGCGGCTCCTCGCAGTCCATCAGCCGGACTTTTTTCTCCCCTTTTTCATATTTGACAAGCGCTTTCATATTTCGGCTGCATCTCCCTCATTCGCGATTCGGATGGATCAGGATTTTGATCCCGTCCTGCCGCTCCATTGCATCAAACGCATCCCGCCATTCTTCGAGCGGATAATGCCCGGTGATCAGACCTTTTACGTTTACCTTTCCGGAAGCCATGAGCCGGATGGCCTGCTCCCAGTTCTTCCACTGATGCCCGAACGAACCGGCAATGGAAAGCTCGCGCTCGGTCAACAGGGAATATTCCACTTCGAGCGTCGGCTTGGTCAGGCCGATCTGGATCAGCCGCCCCGTTTTTTTCAGCGCCCGCATTGCGTTCCGGATGGCGGGAAGCGCCCCCGTGCAATCGACCGCGACGTCCGCGCCCCTTCCCTTCGTCAGCTCCCTGACCGCGGCTTCGCCGAAGGAATCGAAGCTTTCCCGGATTCCCATGTCCCGCGCGATTTCCAGGCGCGGCCCGTCGCTCGGCGTCCCAACCAGAATGACGCGCGCCCCCTTGGCTCTCGCCGCCTGAGCGGCCAACTGACCGACCGCGCCCGGCCCCATGACCAGAACCGTGTCCGTCGGCAGGATTTCGGCATGATCCCAGACCCCGTGAAGGGCCACGGCGAATGGCTCGCACAGGGCGGCTTCTTCATAGGAAAGGCCATCCGGAATCTTATGTACAATCTCGCTGCGCACCGCGATGTACTCCGCAAACGCGCCATCTACGCCGTATCCGATGGACAGGCGTTTTTCGCACATCAGTGGGCGCCCGGTCCTGCAATATTCACATTCCCCGCAGACGACCTGCGCAGTCTCGCTGACCACTCTGTCCCCTGTCGAAATTCCCGAGACCCCTTCGCCCACGGATTCCACGATTCCGGAATATTCATGGCCCAGCGTGACGGGCGGATTGCTCCAGGCGACGCCGTGGAAAATCTTGATGTCCGTTCCGCACACGCCCGCCGACATGACCCGGATCACCACTTCGCCCGGCCCGGCTTTCGGTTTCGGGCGCTCCATCAGCACGACGTTTCCCTCGCCGGGTCTGGTTTTTACAACGGCCTTCATTTTATTCCACCCTCCGTTTTTGGTTTTGAAATTCCGGAAAGTCGAATTCTTCATGAAACGCGTAACCCGTCGCCTTTTCGACCGGCGCATAGAAGCATACGATATGCATCGGCTCGCCGCCGCTGTTCCAGACCATGTGGGGCACGCCCTGCGGGAAAAGGAAAACCGACCCCGGTTCAATGGAGAAGATTTCCTCCCCGATCTTCACCTTTCCAGCCCCGGAAATCACGTAGACTGTCTCTTCGCCGTCTGGATGAGAATGTGCGGGATACGCGCGTGCGCCCGGATCATAGACGCAGGTGCATACCGAAGAATACTTTCCTCCGGTCGTTTCCGGGGTCTGAATCCAGAAAACGGTCCTGCCGTCAAATACCGTTTTTTCGCCGTCCCGCTCGTGAGCGACCAGTTTTTTCCGCATGACAATCCCTCCAAAAAAAATATTATACCTTTTTCAATAATTGTATACTATCATATTTTTATAATATAATCAATAGATTTTTTAATAAATCAAATAAAAAAATATTTTATATATAATTTATATTGTAATATAGTTACATATAATACTAAATTTATTTTATTCTAAAACTTTTTTAATAAGAATTTTGTAAAACGATGATTATGCGGAAGATTGAAATCATATATAAAATCATATATAATAGTATAAAATTAGTGTTATTTTTTTAATATCTTAAATTTAAAATTCGAAAGGGTTTAATTGTATGAAGCAGGAAAATGGAAACAACCTCAGTGAGCCGGTCTATAATCATCTTGTTGAAATGCTGCTGACGCAGAAGCTGAAGCCCGGAGACCGCATCCCCGAAAGCAAATTGGCGGATCAGTTCGGAATCAGCCGCACGCCCATTCGGGAAGCGCTGCGCCGCCTGGCCAGCGAAGGAGTCATCAAAATTTATCCCAATCGTTTTGCGGAAGTGATGACGGTTGACAACGACTTTATCATTCAGTTAGGGCAGGCCCGTATTGCAATCGATACGATGCTGACCAAGCTGTGTATCTACTACGGCAGCAACGCGGATTTTGAAGGGCTGCGCCGCATGGCGAAAGTCTGTACGGAGGCCACGAAAACCAAGGATTATATCCTGCGCACAAAGACCGACATGGATTTTCATCTGCAGCTTGCGCATATTTCTCGCAATCAGTTTCTGATCAAATATCAGACAGAAATTTCCCTGCGCGTAAAATTATTGGTTGCCTGGAAATATCTTCAGATCGACAAGGGGTACGATTCTTCCCTTTCCCATCTGGCCCTGGTGGATGCGCTGGAGGAACGGGACGAAATAAAAGCGATAAAAATCGCGGTGAATCACCTTGTGGACTTCTACGGTTTGGACAGCCACTTCCCCGCGGGTTTTTTTGAAAAGTGAAAGAACCGTTTTCAAGCCGCACAGGGGGTCCGTTTTTCTTCCTGCCATCCGATTATTTTACAGCAGTCATGCAGGAGAAACATAAAAGGCGCCGCGAAACCAAAAACGGTTTCGCGGCGCCTTTTTTATGAAATTCGAGTATTCCGCCAGAAAGCAGGCCGATTCTTGATCGAA
>ENA-UOOI01002308-UOOI01002308.1-fermentation-metagenome-genome-assembly--contig:-NODE-2308-length-16946-cov-15.894618_pt1 | contig 16946 bp, 11 predicted proteins | sample MGYA00245779_ERZ724027 | MGnify/ENA primary metagenome ERZ724027 (study PRJEB28704, sample SAMN03018318) | fermentation metagenome | biome: anthropogenic terrestrial biome; feature: soil...
GGCAAGGGTCTGCAAAACCCTCATCCCCAGTCCGAATCTGGGTGACGCCTCCAATTTGTAGTCTTAGAAGCGAAGGAACCAGAAGCTTCTAAGACTTTTTTCTATGGTTACGGCTGTTTATAATAATCCTGATAAAGAGCTATAAGGCCGTTTTTACAGCCCCCAGCGATTGATTGACTGCGGAATTACTGCTTTCACTGCACTTTCTTTGGCCGATGCGGAAGCGCGCGTCGTAAGTCTCCGCCCGCGGTTGCCCGAAAGGATCCTTTTTATCTCGGCGGTGTCTGGCGAAGACAGAATATCCTTCCGGCCCGGCGCGGCCGGGGAAGGATTCTTTCACTCTGAAAATTCGTCTTTCGGCCGGCGGCGGATACGGCGTCCGCTCTTTCAGTTCCAGGCGCCTGCCGTTCGAAAAAACACCGGCCGGCCCCGCGCGAAAAGCGGTGCCGGCCGGGGCGGTTCAGGAATAGGCAGGGCAAGAGATGGGTTCTTAAGACAGGCCTTTCATACGGTCCCAGTCGAATCCGATCGCGTTCAGGAACGCTTTTGCGATGATCATATGTCCCACCGTATCCGGGTGCACCCGGTCCCAGGTCATGGAAGCGGAGTAATAATACTGAAGGTAAGAGTCGAACGCCGACTGAAGATCGACGCAGGGCACATGATTCTTTTGAGCGATCTTTTTTATGCGGGCACCGTACTCGTCCATTCTGGCGCGCATGGGATCTTTGCGGTTGGGTTCCATAAAAAACGGCGTCATCAGCACGCAGCCCGACAGCTTGGGAAGGGTCTCTTCCAGAAGGCCGTTCAGGATATGCTCGTATTCGTCCGGGCTGCTGGTCGATTCCGCGGCCAGCGGAGAATCAAACTGACGCCACACGTCGTTGGTGCCGATCAGGATGCTGACCCAATCCGGCTTCAGCTCCACCACGTCGGACTGCCACCGATTCCTGACGTCCGCGATCTTGTCGCCGCTCGTGCCCATATTGACCACGCGGATTCTGGATTCCGGGTAGGCCGTCCTCAAAAGGGCGTCGATCAGAGCGATGTAACTTTTTCCGAGCGCGCCGGCCAGGCCTTCCCCCACGGGGCGGGCCCGTTCAAAATCCGAGATGGAATCGCCGATCATGACCAGCTTGCTGTTGTTGTTGATGAGCATTTTATCCTCTCCCGTGAATGGTTGTTTTTGCGGGCGTCGCCTTTCGGCGGGTGCCTCGCAGCCGTTTTGCAGTGCTTTCGTGATCGTCCTGCCGGGACTCGGCAAAATCCCGTCCGGCCGCAGCGACCCTACAGCATTTCCAGTTGATTATGCAAGTGGTTTTTTGTTTTCCCCCCGCCGAAGGCGGGGGGAAAACACATCATCTTTCGCAAATTGAAATGGAATTGCTGTAACGGCGGATACGCCCGTGAAGATTCCGAACGTTATTATACACCGGGAACAGCCTTCTGCAATAGGCGGAGGTTAGTTTTACTTGCGGAAGATTCATGAAATTCCCGTCTATGAATCGCCTGAATCGGCACCGCACGGCGGAACAGGCAGGAACAGGACATAATGGGAGAGATCGGCCGATCTTTTTTTGTGATCGGCACGAAAAAATATTTTTACAGAGTCCAACAATACCGGCTCGTTCGATGAAAACCCTCTGAAAATAAGCGGAACTGCGGGTTGACAGAGAGGAAGGGATGGACCTATAATGTTCTACATACAACAGTTTGATAGGATACTGTAAGCCGTAAAACATATTTTATAGGAGAATGGCTGCGGGGAGGTGCAGTATGGATGAGATTTGGATCGGGCGGGAGATTCATTCGCTTCACAACCTGATCCACCGCTATTTTGAATTTTCCTCTCACAAGAAAGAAGTGGAGACCGTCACCGGCAACAACGGATGGATCATCGGCTACCTCGCCAAAAATGCGGATGAGGGGCGGGACGTCTATCAGAGAGATATCGAGGGCCATTTTACCATCGCCCGCTCCACCGTTTCCAAGGTGCTCCGGCTGATGGAGCAAAAGGGTCTGATCCAGCGGCAGCCGGTCGCCCGCGACGCGCGTCTGAAGAAAATCGTCCTCACTGAAAAGGCGAGGAAGATCGAGGGACTTTTGCGAAGCGATGCGGAGAAAATGGAGCAGACCCTGATCCGCGGCTTTACGCAGGAAGAGGTAAAGACGCTCTATTCCTATATTCAAAGAATGAAAAAAAACATAACCGATATCCGGTCCGCCCCTTGATGACAGCAATTCCAGTTGCAGTTGAGAGGCGAAAAGTCTTCCGCAACTCAACTGAAAATGCGGCAGAATCGGACGGACCGCAGGGGGCTTTTTATGATTAAAAAACTTTTGTCCAGCGTGCGGGAATACCGGAAGGACACCATCCTCACGCCGGTCTATGTGATCTTCGAGGCCTTATGCGAGATCGTGATCCCCACGCTGATGGCCTATCTGATCGATTACGGCATCGGCGGGAAAAACATGTCCAATGTCCTGTGGCTGGGGCTCGCCCTGGCGGTCACGGCGATGATTTCGCTGTGGGTCGGCACTCTCGCGGGCCGCAGCGCGGCGGTCGCCTCTTCCGGCTTTGCCCGGAATCTGCGCCGCGATATGTTCTACCGCGTGCAGAAATTTTCCTTTTCCAATATCGATAAGTTCTCGACCGGAAGCATCATCACGCGCCTGACCACCGACGTCACCAACGTGCAGATGGCGTACCAGATGCTGATCCGTCTGGGGATACGCGGCCCTGTCATGATCGTGTTCGCGTTGATTTTTTCGTCCCGGATCAGCGCCCGCCTGTCGCTGATCTTTCTCGCGTGCGTCCCGGTGCTCGGCGGCGGACTTTTTCTGATCATGTCGCATGTCCACCCGATCTTTGTGCGGGTGTTCGATACTTACGACAGGCTGAACAATATCGTCCAGGAGAACCTGCGCGGCATCCGGGTGGTGAAGTCCTATACCCAGGAGGATTTTGAGGAGCGGAAGTTCGCGGGCGTTTCGCAGTCGATCTTTCAGGATTTCACGAAGGCGGAAAAACGGCTGGCGTTCAACATGCCGCTGATGCAGTTCTGCCTGTACGCCAGCATGGTCCTGCTTTCCTGGTTCGGCGCAAAGGAGATCGTCGCCAGCGGCAACAACCCGGCCTACGGCCTGACGACCGGGGACCTGACGGGCCTGATCACCTACGCGATGCAGATCCTGATGAGCCTGATGATGCTTTCGATGGTATTCGTGATGATCCTGATCTCCCGGGCGTCGGCCGAGCGCATCGCGGAAGTCCTGGACGAGGAGAGCGACATCAGGAACGGGGAGCATCCGGTCACCGAGGTCAAAGACGGCTCGATCACTTTTGAAAACGTCACTTTTTCCTATGCCAGAAAGGCCGGCAAGCCGGTTCTCGACGGGATCAACCTTTCCATCCAGTCCGGCGAAACGGTCGGCATCCTCGGCGGGACCGGCTCCTCGAAGTCGAGCCTGGTCCAGCTGATTCCCCGCCTGTACGACGTCGTGAGCGGAAGGGTGACGGTCGGCGGCGTCGACGTGCGGGAGTACGACCTTTCGTCGCTCCGCGATCAGGTGGCGATGGTGCTGCAGAAAAACGTGCTCTTCTCCGGCACGATCAAAGAAAACCTGCGCTGGGGCAATGAAAACGCGACGGAGGAGGAAATGGTCCGTGCCTGCAGGCTGGCCCAGGCCGACGGGTTTATCCGCGAGTTTCCGGACGGGTACGACACCCATATCGAGCAGGGCGGCGCCAACGTTTCCGGCGGCCAGAAGCAGCGGCTCTGCATCGCGCGGGCGCTGCTGAAAAAGCCGAAGATTCTGATCCTCGACGACTCCACCAGCGCGGTGGACACCAAGACCGACAGCCTGATCCGCCGGGCGTTCCAACGGGATATTCCGGACACGACGAAGATCATCATCGCCCAGCGCGTCGCCTCCGTCCAGGACGCCGACAAGATCGTGGTGCTCGACGACGGAAGAATCGACGCGGCGGGCACGCACGGCGAGTTGCTCAAGACCTGCGCCATTTACAGGGAAGTTTATGAATCGCAGAACAAAGGGGGCGCCCTCCATGAATAAAATGCCGCCGGAAAGAGAAAAAAAGGCGTTCGGCGGGGCGCCTTCGGTCGGGAAGCCGCCGGCGCGGCGTTTCAAGCCGGGCACGATCAAAAGGCTGTTTTCCTATATGGCCGCCTATCGGGTCCAGCTGATTTTCGTCGTCGTCTGCATCCTGGTCAGCGCGGCCGCAAGCGCGGCGTCCGCCCTGTTTCTCCAGGTTCTGATCGACCGGTACGTCGTCCCGCTGCTGGGGCAGGCGCACCCCGCGTTCACGGGGTTGCTCAAAGCCATTCTCCTGATGGGGGCCGTCTATCTCGTCGGGATCCTTGCCACACTGTTTTACAACAGGGTCATGGTCGTCGTCGAGCAGGGCACGCTCAAAAAGATCCGCGACGAAATGTTCACGCACATGCAGACCCTGCCGATCCGGTATTTTGACACGCACTCCCACGGGGACGTGATGAGCCGCTATACCAACGATACCGATACGCTGCGCCAGGCGATTTCCCAGAGCCTGCCGCAGATGTTCGCTTCGCTCGTCACCGTGCTGGCCTCGTTCCTCGCCATGCTTTACCTCAGCGTCGGCCTGGCCGCCTTCGTCGCTTTGTTCACGCTGCTCCTGCTGAAGGTGATGCGGGTCCTGGTGGGCAGAAGCGGCAGCTTCTTTGTCCGGCAGCAGCGGTCCCTGGGCGACGTGGACGGCTATATCGAAGAGATGATCAACGGGCAGAAGGTCGTGAAAGTCTTCTGTCATGAGAAAAAGGCCGAGGAAGAGTTCGATAAGAAGAACGACGAGCTCTGCTACTGCATGACCGAAGCGAACAAATACGGCAACATCACGATGCCGGTCGTCGGCAACATGGGGTATCTGCTCTACGTGCTGCTCGCCGTTGTTGGGGGCGCGGCGGGCATCGCGGGGCTCCCAAACCTGGGTTTCGCCGGCGTCCAGACCCTGACCATCGGCGCGATCGTGTCGTTCCTCACCCTGTCCCGCAGCTTCATCAACCCCATCGGGCAGATTTCCCTGCAGTTCAACATGGTGGTGATGGCGCTGGCCGGCGCGTCCAGAATCTTCGACCTGATGGATGAAGAGAGCGAGCGGGACGACGGGTACGTCACCCTTGTCAACGCCAGAATGGAAAACGGCGGGATCCAAGAGTGCCGGGAGCGCACGGACCTGTGGGCGTGGAAGCACCCGCACGGCGACGGCACGGTTACTTATACGCCGCTGCGGGGCGACATCCGCTTCTACGACGTGGATTTCGGCTATGAGAAAGATAAGACCGTCCTGCACGGCATCACGCTCTACGCCGAGCCCGGCCAGAAGGTGGCGCTCGTCGGCGCGACCGGCGCGGGGAAGACGACGATCACCAACCTTCTCAACCGTTTCTACGACATTGCCGACGGGAAGATCCGGTACGACGGCATCAACATCAATAAGATCAAAAAGGCCGATCTTCGGCGGTCGCTCGGAATCGTCCTGCAGGACGTGAACCTGTTCACGGGCACGGTGATGGAGAATATCCGCTACGGCAAGCTGGACGCGACGGACGAGGAGTGCGTCGCCGCCGCCAGGCTGGCGAACGCAGACGGCTTTATCCGCATGCTTCCGCAGGGGTACGATACCGTGCTGCAGGGCGACGGCAGCGGGCTTTCGCAGGGGCAGCGGCAGCTGATCTCCATCGCCCGCGCGGCGGTGGCGGACCCGCCCGTCATGATCCTCGACGAAGCCACCTCCTCGATTGATACCCGGACGGAGGCCATCGTGCAGAAAGGGATGGACGCGCTGATGGAAGGCAGGACCGTCTTTGTGATCGCCCACCGCCTTTCCACCGTGCGGAATTCCGACGTGATCATGGTGCTGGACCACGGCGTGATCATCGAGCGGGGCAGCCACGAGCAGCTGATTGCGCAAAAAGGCCAGTATTATCAGCTCTATACGGGCGCGCTGGAACTGGAATGATCTGCGAGGCGCTTGTCCCCCGGTTCGAATCAAGTTATTCCTCCCAAATTTTATTCCCGAGAGCGAAGCGTACCAAGCGGCTCTCGGGGATTTTTATTGTCTTCTATTGATGAAGAACAGGTCTGTTTCTTCCCCGCGGTGGGGGAGAAAAAACAGGAAAAATAAGAGAGCATCCCGAAAAAAATAAAAATAGATAGAAATTTTGAATCCCCTATTGACTTTTCTGAGAAGCGAATCTATACTGTGAATATCGGAAACGTTTTGGAGAAATTCAATTTTGTATATTGTGCGCACACACCGTTCGCTTTTCTGTGAGGGCGGCCGTTCGGCTTTTTCGAGCCGATCTTTTTGGAGACCGTGCGGCTGCCGGCGGAGTGAATAGATGGAGCCTTTCAAGCCGAAAATAAAGAAGGAGGAGCGCCTCGATCCGACTTGCGGGCCTCTCTAAAAAAAGTTTCCGATCGCATAGTTTCCAGGAACTTGTCCGCTTTCTTAGGACCCCTGTTCCACGGTTGCCCGACGGCCGTTGGGCGCGCCCGTTCCCGAAAATTCCATGAGGGGGAGTCCGCCCGGCCCTGACAATCCGAAACGTTTCCATAATCAGGTTGCCAATTTTTATAATTTCACGGTCTTTTGGGTAAAATAACGATCATGGAGGTAAAAAATGAAGAGGTTTCTTGCAGTGCTTCTGTCTGTTGTGATGGTAGCTTCTGTCGCTTCCTGCGGCTCGAATTCCGGTTCCTCGTCTCAGCAGAACCCGCAGGCGGCTGAGAAAAAGACGGTGACGATTTGGCGCGGTGTCGGCACCGAAGGGGAAGAAAAGCTTTATAACCAGGAAATTTCGGACTTCAACGCGCAATCGAAAAACACCACGGTGAAATACGAAACTTTTCCGTACAATGATTTCGGCACGACGATCCGTTCGGCCGCGGCCACCAACTCGCTGCCGGAAATGCTCTATATGGACGGCACGGAAGTAGCCAACAACGCTTTCAGCGGGACGATCGTCCCGATCACCCAGTATTTTGACGAGAGCTTCAAATCCAAGTTTGCCGCTTCCGCCTTTTCGTACTATAAAAAGGAGCTGTACGGGGTAGCCCAGCAGGACGGCGGACTTGCTTTCTGGGCAAACAAGTCGATGCTGGATTCGGCCAAGGTCCGGATCCCCACCTATGAGAAGCCTTGGACCAAGGACGAGTTTGTTTCCGCTTTGGAGGCCCTCAAAAAGGTCGACGGGGTCGACTATCCGCTCGACATGGAAGCGGCGAACGGCGGCGGCTATATCATCTACGCGTGGCAGCCGTTTATCGTGAGCTTCGGCGGAGACTGGTATAAGAAAGACACGGTGACGGCCGCGGGTGCTTTGGACAGCGACGCTACGGTCGGCGCGGTGAATTTCCTGAAGGATCTGGCCCAAAAGGGGTATTGGAACGCCAAGGAAACCGCTACGGATTCCTTCATCAAAAAACAGGCGGCCCTGGATCTGACCGGCCACTGGAATTACCCGAGCTACAAAAAAGCGCTTGGCGGCGACCTGATTCTGGTTCCGCTGCCGGATTTCGGGAACGGCAGCCAGACGGCGGTCGGCGGACTGCCCTTCACGGTCACGTCCGTGGCGAAGCAGAAAGGCACCATGCAGAACTGCGCCGATTTCATCAAATTTGCTTTGGGCGATTCCTATCAGTCTGCGCTGAACGATGCAAACGGTTCCCTGCCCGTCAATAAATCCATCCTTTCCTCGCTCGCCGTTTTTAAGGAAGGCGGCGACCTGCACCTCTATGCCCAGCAGCTTGCCGGAGGACGCTTCGGGGTAAGGCCGCCGAGCCCCGCGTTCCCGACTTTTCAGCAGGAGGTCGGGACGGCGGTCCAGAACGCCCTTGCGGGCGCCGACACCAAGACGGAATTGAGCTCCGCCGCGCAGAAGATCGACAAGGTCATTGCGGACAACCATTACAATCAGTGATTCCGGGCGCCCTGCGTACGGTTTGTACCCCCGGCGTTTCCGGTTGAGTTTTGGGAGGCCTTTTGTTTCTCCCCCGCAGAAGGGCGGGGGGAGAAACAAACCCGTTATTTCAGCCCTGGACGGAATCGCCGGAAGCGAACATGGTCATGGCTGCTGGAGCACGTATGCCAGCAGCCAGTTTTTTAGGAGGCTGTTTATGAAACAGAAGATCTCCAGACCCAGAGATATCCTGTACAACCAGAAATGGATGGCGCTTGTGATGGGCGGGCCGGCGATCCTTTTGCTGATCGTTTTTTTGGTCCTTCCTTTCGTGTTCGCGCTGTTCTATTCCTTCACCAACCGGTCGATCCTTCCGACCCAGCTGAACCCGATGCGGTTTATCGGGCTGGACAACTACAGGGAATTGGTCCGCGACCCCGTCTTTTACAAGGCGCTGGGCAACAACCTGTTCTTCACGGCGATCGCCGTGCCGGTCCAGTGCACGCTTGCCCTTTTCCTTGCCATCCTGGTCAACCGCGCCGTCAGGGGCATCGGCATTTTCCGCGCGATCTATTATTCCCCGGTCGTGATCCCCGCCATCATCACCTCCATCATGTGGGCCCTGATGCTGGACCCGGACAAGACCGGCATGATCAACACGCTGCTGTCCTTTCTTTCGGGCGGGCATATCCGGCCGCTCAACTGGCTGTACGACCAGCGCACCGCCATGCTGTCGATCATCATCATGTGCGTGTGGTCGGGCGTCGGCTACCAGATGATCATTTTTCTGGGCGGCCTGCAGTCCATCCCCAAGGGGCTGTACGAAGCGGCGAGCATAGACGGCGCGAACGGCTGGCAGCAGTTCTGCCACGTCACGCTGCCGGAGCTTTCCAACGTGACCGTTTTCGTTTTTCTGTCCTCTACCATTATGAGCTTTAAGCTTTTTACGCAGGTTTTCGCCCTGACCGGCGGAGGCCCGCGCTATTCGACGACCACCATCGTCTATATGATCTACTCCAGCGGCTATGTCGATCAGCGGCTGGGATATTCCTCGGCCCTTTCCGTGGTGTTCTTCCTGATCATCCTTTCGCTTTCTTTAGTTCAGCAGTCGGCGACGAAAATGTCCAAGTCTTAAGGAGGTAATCGCGTGACACGCAGCCGCGCCGGAAAGGCAAAAAAAGGTATTGCGAGATTCTTGAATTATGCGCTGCTTGTTTTTGTGGCCCTGATCTTTATCCTGCCGATCATGACGCTGGTATTCGGCTCTTTCAAGACCGACGAAAACCAGCTTCTGATGGATATGAGCTCCTTCCGTGCGTTCCTCCCGGTGGGGGAGCTCGGAACGGAAAATTTCAGCGATGTGTTCGGCCGCATCGACGTGCTGAATTATCTGAAGAACAGCGTGATCATCACGGCGTGCAGCGCCTTTTTCGGCATTGTACTGAACAGCATGCTCGGCTATGTGCTGGCGCGGTTCACGTTCCGCGGGCGCCGGGCGATCTTGAAAACGATCATCTCGCTGATGATCATCCCCATGGAAGCGATCGCCATGCCCCTGCTGCTGATCTGCTTCAAGATGAGTCTGATCAACACGCTCACCGTCCAGATCCTGCCGTTCCTGATCGATCCGTTTACGATTTTCTTTTTCTATCAGGGCTTCCTGAAGCTGCCGGTCGAGATGGAGGAGGCGGCGCTGATCGACGGATGCAGCTATCCTAAAATTTACCGCAGCATCGCGATGCCGCTTTCCAAGCCCACGGTCATCAGCGTGCTGATCCTTTGCTCGATGGGAAAATGGGGCGATGTGTTCTGGCCCAACATGGTGACCCGCGGCAGGGAGGTTCGCCCGCTTTCCATCGGGCTCACCCAGCTTTATCAGGCGCTCCCCAGAGATTGGGGCGATATTTTCGCCTTCGCGCTGATCATGACGATCCCCATCATGGCGGTGTTCTTTATCTTCCAGAAGCAGTTTATGGAATCCGTGGCGACGACGGGCATCAAGGGATGAAGGAATTCTGCGGACGGGCATTGCCTCCGGCCCTTTTTCGCAATATAATCAAAAGGGTTTCGGAATTCCCGGAACCGAAAGGCGGACGGGGAAACGGCATACCCTTCGGAAAACGCCGTTCCGCGGGAAAGGAGGGGAGGGGGAGATGCTGACCATCAGGGATATCGCCAAGCTATCCGGCTTTTCGGTCACGACGGTTTCCCGCGCCCTGAACAACGAATATGATGTCAGTGAAAGCACGAAAAAGAGGATCCAGCAGATCGCGAAAGAGCGCAACTATACGCCGAACCGCAGCGCCAGGCGGCTTGTGACGCGGAGATCCAACCGGATCGGATATCTGATCTATGAATTCGGCAAGGCGGCCGGCGAAGACAATTTCTTCTACGAGACCCTGCGCGGCATGCAGCGCAAATGCGTGGAGCTGGGGTACGAGCTTGCGTTTCTGATCGGCAATATCCATATCACCGAAGAGCTCGACGCGAAGATGATCGAATCCCTGATCGTCCAGCACGACCTCGCCGGGCTGATCATGATGGGGTACGAGCTGGACGAGGATAAGCGGGAAAAGCTGGCCGAGGCCAAAATCCCGATCGTCTGCATCGACGGCCGGCTCACGGGGGAATATCTGGGCAAGGTGTCGGTGGACAACTACGCGGCCGCCTATGCGGCGGTCCGCCATATGTACGAAAACAACAGGCGCCGGCACATCGTTTTCCTCAACGGCAAGCACCGCTCCTATGCGTGCAGCCAGCGGCTGAACGGCTACCGGGACGCCATGGGAGCCGATTTCGACCCGAACAACGTGTATTACGGCGAATACCGCGAAACGCTGAGCGCGGAAATCATCGATTCGCTGATCGAGCAGCATCTCCCAATCGACGGGATTTTCGCCGCGAACGATATGATGGCCATCGGCGCGATCACGTCTTTGAACGAGCACCGCGTCCGGGTCGGAGAAGCCGTCGATGTGATCGGCTTTGACGATATCGCCATCAGCTCCTACATCAGGCAGCCGCTGTCCACGATTTCACTGGACAAGCAGCTGCTGGGGCAAACCTGCGTCTCCCTTCTGGTGGATATGATCCAGGAAAAAGACACGCCCCGGGAGCGATTCATCCCCTTTGAGCTGAAGCTGAGGCAAACGACCGCTTCGTGAAAATGAAAGACGGGAAAACGATCGCTGCTTTCGATCATGAAAAATTCAAAGGAGCCAAAGGACCATGCGGGTTTGCAATAAGATTATGCTGATCACCTATCCCGACAGTATGGGCGGAAATCTGCCGAAGCTCGAGAGCCTTCTCGACAGGCATTTCCGCCGTGCCGTCGGCGGGATCCATCTGCTCCCTTTTTTCCCTTCCTCGGCGGACCGGGGGTTCGCGCCGATCACCTACGACCGCGTGGATCCGGCGTTCGGGGACTGGGACACCGTGAAACGGCTCGGTGAGAAATATTACCTGATGTTCGACTTTATGGTCAACCACATTTCCCGGCAGTCTGAATATTTCAGGGACTTTCAGAAGCGCCGCGACGAATCCCCTTACCGCGACTTTTTTATCCGGTACAAGGACTTTTGGCCGGGAGGGGAACCCACCCGCGGGGACCTCGGCCGGATCTACAAGCGGAAGCCGCGGGCCCCTTACACCGAGGTGAGGTTCGGCGACGGCGCAGTCGAAAAGCTTTGGTGCACGTTCAGCGAGGAACAGCTGGATCTGAACGTCCGCAGTGAGAAGGTGTGGGAGTTCTACCGGCGGACGCTCACCGGCATGGCCCGGCGCGGGGCCGCGATGATCCGGCTGGACGCTTTCGCCTATGCGGTCAAGAAACGCGGGACCAGCTGTTTCTTTGTGGAGCCGGAAATATGGGATTTTCTCGGGTCGATCGAGAAAATACTGAAGCCCTGCTCCGTGGAACCGCTGCTTGAGATGCACGAGCACTATTCGATCCAGATGAAGCTGGCCGGGAAGGGATACTGGGTCTACGACTTCGCCCTGCCCATGCTGACCCTGCACAGCCTTTATACGGGGAACGCCCGCCGCCTGAAGGAATGGTTCGCCGTATGTCCCCGCAAACAATTCACAACGCTCGATACGCACGACGGGATCGGGGTCGTCGACGTCAAGGGCCTGATGTCGGACCGGGAAATCGAAGAGACGGTGGATCTGCTCTACCAAAAAGGCGCCAATGTCAAGCGGGTCTACAGCTCTGCGGAATACCACAACCTGGATATTTATCAGATCAACTGCACCTTTTACTCCGCGCTGGGGAACGACGACGACGCCTATCTGCTTGCGCGGGCGATCCAGTTTTTCGCGCCCGGCATTCCGCAGGTCTATTATGTCGGGATGCTGGCCGGCGAGAACGACGTCGCCCTGATGGAGAAGACCAAGTTCGGGCGGAATATCAACCGCCATAATTATACGGCGGACGAAGTGGAGGACCGCCTTCGGGCCCCCGTCGTGCAAAAGCTCGTGAAGCTGATGGAGTTCCGCAACCGCCATCCGGCTTTCGGCGGGAGCTTCGAGGTGCTGGACACTGAGGACCGCCTGCTGGCGATCCGCCGCCGCAGCGGCCCGTACGAGGCCGTTCTGCGCGCCGACCTGAAGACGTTCAAGTTCAAAATCACAAGCAGCGCCCCGGAGGACGCCCCCGCCTTTTGCGGCGGTTCCGGCGGTGATTGAGAGAAGCAAAAGCCCTCCGCAGGCTGGCTGGAACCGCTGCCGGCGGGGCCGGGTTCGCCGGCGGAAAATTACCGGAGGCGAAGGGAATGGAGCAAAAAAAAGTGAAAGCCTATATGATCGGCAACGCCCATCTGGACCCCGTGTGGCTCTGGCGCTGGCAGGACGGTTTTCAGGCGGCGAAGGCCACCTTCCGGTCGGTGCTCGACCGGATGAAGGAATTTCCGGATTTCGTTTTCACCGGCAGTTCGGTCTGCTATTACGAATGGATCGAGCAAAACAACGCGGAGATGTTCGAGGAGATCCGGGCGCGGGTCCGGGAAGGCCGGTGGGTGATCTGCGGCGGCTGGTGGATCGAGCCGGACTGCAACATCCCGGGCGGCGAGTCCTTCGCGCGCCAGGGCCTCCTCGGCCAGCGATATCTCCGGGAAAAGTTCGGCGTGACCGCCCGCACGGGCTACAATGTGGACAGCTTCGGCCACAACGGCTCGCTGCCCCAGATCCTGCGGAAGAGCGGCATGGCCCGCTACGTTTTCATGCGTCCCGGGCGCAACGAGAAAGGCCTGCCTGCCGGCCTTTTTACCTGGAAATCGGCGGACGGCTCGGCCGTGACGGCTTACCGCATCCCCTATGAATACTGCACGTGGGGAAAAGAGCTCGGGCCGCATATCCGGCGGTGCGCCGGCGACCTCAAGGAGCCGGAAAAGGAGCTGATGATCTTTTACGGGGTGGGCGACCACGGGGGCGGCCCCACCGTCGAAAACATCCGGAACATCCGCGCGCTGAACGACTCCGACGGTTATCCGGAGCTGGTGATGGCGTCGCCGGAGGATTATTTCGACGCCGTGCGGTCGAGCCGCCGCGTGCTGCCCGTGGTGGAGGGGGACCTGCTCCACCATTCGAGCGGCTGCTACAGCGCCCATTCCGGTGTCAAGCGGTGGAACCGGCGGGCGGAAAACCGCCTGCTTGCCGCCGAGAAGCTTTCCGCGGCGTCCCGGTTCCTGACGGGGCAGGCATATCCGGCGGAAGAGTACCGCAAAGCCTGGAAGGATGTGCTGTTCAACCAGTTCCACGATATCCTGGCCGGCACCTGCATCGAATCGGCGTATGAGGACGTGCGGGAAAGCTACGGGGAGGCGCTGCATCTTGCGGCCGAGGGCATGAACCTCGCCGCGCAGGCCGTTTCGTGGAAGATCGGCATCGAGCCGGAAGCGGGCGCGAGGCCGCTGGTGGTCTTCAACCCGCACGGCTTTGCCTGCCGGGCCGAGATCGGGCTGGAGACCGAGGCGGTTCCGGAGGGGACCGTGCTGGAGGACGACGCGGGGAATCCGGTGCCGTTCCAGCGCGTGGATTCGGAAGCCTCCGTGTCCGGCCGGGAGAAGATCGTGTTCGTGGCGGACCTGCCCTCCCTGGGCTACCGCACCTACCGGCTGAGAAAAACGGACGCCGCCGCGGCGCCCCTGCCGGTGCGCGGCCGTGGGCTCGGCTTTGAGAACGCTTTTTACCGCGCCTCTTTCGACGAGACGAGCGGCCTGCTCCGTTCCCTGGTGGAAAAGAAAAGCGGCGGCGAGCTGCTGCGGGCCCCCGCCGCCCGGCCCGCCGTGATCGCCGACGAGAGCGACACCTGGTCCCACGGCGTCCGGCGCTTCGACCGGGAGGAGGGCTCCTTCGCCCTCCGGTCCATCCGCAAGGTCGAAGACGGGCCGGTCCGGACCGTCATCCGGGTCGAAAGCGGCTATCAGGCTTCGAGCCTCGCCCAGGATTTCATTTTTTACCCGTCCCTCCCGCAGATCGAAGTTCGCGCCGCGGTGGATTGGCATGAACGCCACCGGATGCTCAAGCTGCGTTTTCCGCTTCGGCTCAATTACTGCAAAATCAACGCGGAAATCCCCTTCGGCTATGCGGACCGGGCGGCCGACGCGGACGAATACCCCATGCAGCAGTGGGTCGACGCCACCGGGGCCGTCCCGGGGAACGATGCCGCCGCCGTGGGGCTGTCCATCCTCAACGACGGCAAATACAGCTACGACGCCGAGGGCGATACGGTCTCGGTCACAGTCCTGCGCAGCCCGGCCTATGCGCACCACATTCCGCTGAAGCTGGACCCGCACAAACCCGTCGCCTATATGGACCAGGGAGTGCAGCGCTTTACGTACGCCCTGTACCCGCACTGCGGCGGCTGGGAAACTGCCGGAACCGTGCGCCGGGCGATGCTGCTCAACCAGAAGCCGTTCGGCCTGTTCGAGACTTTCCATCAAGGCCCGCTGCCGCAGGCTCTCTCCTTTCTTCAAATCGACTGTCCCCATGTGATCCTTACCGCGCTCAAGCTTGCGGAGGACGGCAGCGGCGATCTTATTTTGAGGGCCTACGAGAGCGCCCGGACGGCTGCGAAGGCCGTCATCACGCTGCCGGTTCTCGGCAGGACGATCTCGTGCGGATTCGGCCCGGGAGAGATCAAAACCTTCCGCATTCCGGCCGACGCCGGCCTGCCGGCGGCCGAGGTCGACCTGACGGAAACATAAGAAAAACGGAATTCCATGCAGTTCACGATTTTCCGGCCGGATGCGGCTTCGACCCAAGGCCGCCGGCATGAAAACAAAAAGGAGGGCTCGCTTTGAAATATTGGATCGGGCTTGATATCGGAGGGACCAAATGCGCGGTGGTGCTCGCGACGCTGGACCACGGCATCCGCGTCCGGAGCCGGATCGCGTTCCCGACGGGGGCCGAGCGCGGCTTCGCTTACACGAAAGACAAGCTGTTCCGTACCATCCGCGACATTCTGGCCCAAAATGATCTGGGCGTTTCGGACGTGCGCGCCATCGGCGTCAGCTGCGGCGGCCCGCTCGACAGCCGCAGGGGGCTGATCCTGTCCCCGCCCAATCTTCCGGGCTGGGACAGCGTCCCGTTTGCGAAGATGCTGACGGAGGAGTTCGGGGTTCCGGCCTTTCTGCAGAACGACGCGAACGCCTGCGCTTTGGTGGAGTGGAAGCTCGGCGCGGGCCGGGGAGCGCAGAATATGATCTTCCTTACCATGGGGACCGGCATGGGCGCCGGCATCATCGCGGAAGGGCGGCTTTTGCGCGGCCCCAGCGATATGGCCGGGGAGGTCGGCCATATCCGGCTGGAGGACGAAGGGCCGGTGGGCTTCGGAAAAGCCGGTTCCTTCGAGGGCTTCTGCAGCGGCGGGGGCATCGGGCGGCAGGCCCGGGAGATGACGAGGCGCTGGATGGAAGAGGGGAAGACCCCCGCGTGGATCCGCGACGGCGTCGGACCGGAAGAGGTGAACGCGAAGGTGATCGGCCAATATGCGGACCGCGGAGACGCGCAGGCCCTGGAAATCTACCGCTTTGTCGGCGGCAAGCTCGGGAAAGGCGTCAGCATCCTCATCGACGCGCTGAATCCGGAGGTCGTCGTGATCGGCAGCATCTTCGTGCGCAGCGAGAGCGTCCTGCGGCCCGCGATGGAGGCCGTGATCGAGCAAGAGGCTTTGATCCATTCGAGAAAGGCGTGCCGGATCGTTCCGGCGCAGACCGGGGACTCCCTCGGCGATTTCGCGAGCGTGATGGCGGCCTGCTACGCGCTGGATATCGACCCGTGCGCCGTCGGCGACGAAGAAGACCCCGAGGTCCTGGCGATCTACGAAAGATTGTTCGAACGCTATCCCGACCTGATTTCCGCCCGGGACGCCGTGATGCAGGCTTATCTGATTTTTGCCGGGACTTACCGCCGGGGCGGCAAGCTGCTCGTCTGCGGCAACGGCGGGAGCGCGGCGGACGCCGATCACATCGTCGGCGAGCTGATGAAAGGCTTCTTCAAAAAACGCCCTCTTGCCGGGGAGCAGTTCGCGCGGGAGGACGGCGCGCCTGCCCTCGATGCGGAGGAAACCGGCCTGCTGCAGGGGACGCTCCCGGCGGTCGCCCTGACGCAGCATACGGCGCTGTCGACCGCCTTCCTGAACGACGTCGACCCGTATATGGTGTTTGCGCAGCAGGTGTACGGATACGGCGAAAAGGGTGACGCCTTTCTGGGAATCAGCACCTCCGGGAATTCCGCCAACGTCGTCCACGCGGCCCGCGTCGCGCGGGCGAAGGGATTGCGTACCGTTGCCCTGACGGGACCCGGCGGCGGAAAGCTCCGGGATTGCTGCGACGTCGCCGTATGCGTGCCCGGAAGCTGCACCGCCGATATCCAGGAGCGCCATCTCCCCGTTTACCATACCCTGTGCGCCATGCTGGAGGAGAAATTTTTTTGACGGCTGCATGAAACAGAAAAGCGGGCGGCCGCCAAAAAAATTTCTCCTCC
>ENA-UOOI01002309-UOOI01002309.1-fermentation-metagenome-genome-assembly--contig:-NODE-2309-length-16943-cov-3.855815_pt1 | contig 16943 bp, 15 predicted proteins | sample MGYA00245779_ERZ724027 | MGnify/ENA primary metagenome ERZ724027 (study PRJEB28704, sample SAMN03018318) | fermentation metagenome | biome: anthropogenic terrestrial biome; feature: soil; material...
TGTCTTAACCGCTTGACCACGGAGCCATAATTCTCAAATCACTTAAAGCAGTGACCGAGAATTATAATATCATATCATAGGGGATTTTGCAAGCGTTTTTCAGTATTTCTTTCGAAATATTTTCAGGATGCATATGATTCCAGTATATGGTGTCTTCCCTTGGGCAGAATAAATGGCGATCCGGATACAGGGTCAGTGATCACAGAACTACTCATGTTATATACTTCCTTTATCATCTTCTCGGTGATTACTTCTTCTGGGGTTCCCTCTGAGACAAGTGTACCCTCGCGCATGGCGAAGATATAGTCAGCATACCGTGCCGACAGATTGATATCGTGCAGAACCATAACGATTGTGGTACCTTTTTTCCGGTTGAGGTCAGTCAGTAGGTCTAGGATTTCGATCTGATAGGTGATATCAAGGTAGGTGGTAGGCTCATCGAGCAGGAGAATATCCGTCTGCTGCGCCAGGGCCATCGCAATCCATACTCTCTGCCGCTGTCCGCCGGAGAGTTCATCCAGTCTGCGGTTGGCAAGGTCATTGATTCCCATGAGATCCAAAGCCTCTTCAACTGCTTCATAGTCTTTCTTTCCCAGGCCTTTCATAAAGCTCTGATGAGGGAAACGTCCTCTGCTGACCAGGTCAGCCACGATGATTCCCTCCGGTACAATGGGTGACTGGGGCAGCAGTCCCAGGACTCTTGCCAGTTGTTTTGACGGGATGGAGCTGATCGTTTTTCCGTCCAGTGTGACTCTCCCTGAAGATGGCTTTAGCAGTCTTGCAATTGTTTTTAAAAGAGTTGATTTACCACATGCATTTGCGCCAAGTATGACGCTGATTTGATTTGACGGGATCGTCAGTTCGACATCCTTTATAATTAATTTTTCACCATATCCGGCAGTAATGTGGTTAACTTTTAACTGATGATTGTTATTCATGAGATACCTCCACTTTTGTTCATGCGAATTAATAAAAATAACAGATAAGGTGCTCCCAGGATTCCTGTTATCACGCCGACCGGGAAACGGGTGGTAAAGGCAAACTGGCCGATCAGGTCTGCCATAAGCACAAGGCAGGCACCCGCAAGCCCGGAAGGGAGTTCATTATTCATGCCTGCGCCTACGAGCTTTCTTGCGATCGGTCCGGACAGAAAGGATACAAAGGCGATCGGTCCCGCAGTGGCAGTGGCAAAAGCAATACAGACTACGGAACTTAAGATAAGCAAAAGCCGGGTTCGATCTGCATGAATGCCGAGCGTTATTGCAGTTTCCTCTCCGAGTTCCAGGATTCGCAGATGTCTTCCGAGCATCACAATAACAGGTGTAAAGATCAGCAATACAACTGCCAGCATGGGGATATCAGACATTGATATTCCGTTTAGACTCCCGCTCAGCCAGCGAAAAGCTGTCGGTACGTCGTGCTGAGGTGCTTTCAGCATAAAATAATTAATCAGTGCATTTAGCATCGCCTGCATGCCAAGTCCGATCAGAATTAAACGTCCGCCATTGTAGCTTCCTCCTCTGGACAGAAGATAGATGAAGGCGGAAGTGACGGTACCTCCGAGGACGGCTGCGATCGACACTGTGGGGCCGGGGAGCCCCAGGATGATCAGCGTAAAGATAGCCGCCGCACTGGATCCGGATGTGACTCCGATGATATCCGGACTTGCAAGAGGATTGCGGAGCATGGTCTGAAAGGTACTGCCGGCCATGCCGAATGCGAATCCACATAAAAGTCCGGACAGCATACGGGGAAGTCTGAGAGACTTAACTGCGAATGTGGCGCCTTTTATATTTTCGCCTTTCAGCACTTTCCAGATCGTTGAGAGCGGATAAATGGTATTTCCATATAAGAGTACGATGGCACAGAGGACCAGAACGAAGACCGCAAGACAGCAGGTGACTGTCAGATAGCGTCTTTTCCTTGCCTGAAATCCATCCATTACAATATTACTGTTTTTATCTGTCATAGCGAATTCCCCTTTGATTTCATAGCGATCCAGATCAGAACCGGTGCCCCGACAAATGCCGTGACAATACCAGATTCCAATTCCCCGGGACTTCCGAGCACACGTCCGATGACATCGGCGGCGGTCAGTACAACAGCGCCCCCAAGAGCAGACATCGGCAGGATGATCCTCTGGTCAGGTCCGAGCAGCAGGCGCATGACGTGCGGAACCATAAGTCCGACGAACCCAATCGGCCCTGCGAGCGCCGTCACAGCGCCACATAAGATTACTCCTGAAAATGCTCCCAGTAGTCTTGCAGTTCCGGTGTGAACGCCGAGAACCGTTGCCATCTCGTCGCCGAGCGCCAGGGCATTTAAGAATGGTGCCAGGATCAACGCAAGAAGGGCTCCGACTATGAGAAATGGAAGAATCATGCGGATATTGGTCCAGTTTGCACCGCTGACACTTCCCACCTGCCAGAAGCGGAAGGTATCCATAACATCGGCACGCGGCATGAGGATAGCACTTACAAAGGATGAAAGTGCGGCGCTTGTGGCAGAACCGGCAAGAGCCAGCTTGATTGGCGTTGCACCGCCGGCACCCATCGATCCGATTCCATAGACAAAGATTGTCGTGACAGCTGCACCGAGAAGCGCAAGCCAGATATACTGACTGGCATTTGAAATGTTGAAAAAGGCGATTCCGATGACAACAAACAGAGAGGCACCGGTATTGACACCCAGTACACTGGGATCCGCAATCGGGTTTCGGGTGACTGCCTGCATGACGGCACCTGAGATTCCGAGGGCTGCACCTGCGATCAGCGAAAATACGGTACGCGGAATTCTTTTTGTCACTACAATCTGACCGATGGTATCTGCTTTGTTATAAAAAAGTGCAGCTTTGACATCGCTCATACTGACATCGCGTGAACCAAAAACCAGGGATGCGATAAAACACAGCAGCAGTCCGGTCAGGCAGATGATAAGGGTGATGAAAACTTTTGACTTTTTCATTCTACTTTATCCGCAGCCTCTCCGAGTAATGACAGATATTCGTCAATCGTTGCGGGAATTGACAGGGCACTGGGTGTACCGGAAGCAGCAAGCGGAGTATCATTCTCGATGAACGCAACAGAGCCTCTTTTAATCGCCGGTATTGTGCCAAACAGTGGATCAGCCTGAAGCGTTTTCAGTAAAGTGTCATCTCCGTAAGCTACGATAATATCCAGGCTGTTGAGTGCGTCGACATTTTCTGCACTCACAGTCATGGAAAAGCCGTCTTCAGAAGTATCGAGACTTTCAATATCCTTAGATAAGTTCATGCCCAGATCTGTGAGAAACCCTCCCCGCGGATCGTCTTTTAAGTAGACATATACTTTGCCGAGATCGGAAGGGGTAATGTTTAAGAAACCGGCTGTTTTATCTTTGAGCTGAGGGTATCCTGCCACTTTATCCTGAATCATCTGTTCCAGGTCTGTGACTAGATCTTTTCCTTCCTGCTCCATACCGAGTCCCCTGGAGTCAATCAGAATCTGTTCTCTCCAGGACGTCTGCCATGCGGCATTTGGGTAGGCAACTACCGGGGCGATCTCGCTCAATGTATCATATTCTTCCTGTGTGATTCCTGAATAACCGGCGAGGATGACATCGGGGTCTGCGTCGCTGATTCCTTCAAAGTCGATTCCGTCTGTGTCATGGAAAAGGACAGGATCATCGACTCCGAGTTCCTTAAACTTATCTGCGGTCCACGGGAGAAGGCCGCTGCCGTCCGTGACACCGTAATTGGCCTCGGAAACTCCGACAGGCACAATACCTAAAGCGAGCGGTACATCCTGGTTGCCCCAGGAAATCGCCGCCACTCTTTCGGGCTTTTCTTCTATTACGGTTTCGCCGAGAGCATGTTTTATCTTAATTGGATACTGATCCTGCGTTTTATTTTCAGAAGTACTCTCTTTATCAGAGGATTCTGCACCGGACGGGCCGGCCGTGGGGCTCTGGCACCCTGCCAGAAGGGAACCGGCGAGCATAATCGCCGCTCCTTTTGTTAATAGATTGGGTAGACTGTGAAACTGCATACTTTTATTCTCCTTTAGTCTTTTCAATGATGTCGAAATAGTATTCGATAGTTAGCACATACTAATTAGTGGCCACTAATCAATTCTATCAAAGTATAGATTACTTGTCAATCTTATTTAATTACCAAAATTTACTTGTATCATTGGGATTTGTATCGTGATATAATCTTTTCGTAACAAAAATGAAATAAGTACATAACAAATATGAAATAAAAAGGAGGATTTTTTCTTGAAACGTAAATTAGCGATTGCAGCATTGGTAGTTACAACTTTAGGAGCATCAGCGGGAATACCGGTATCTGCTGCCACGAATTCCGCACAGTGTGAAGTACAGACACAAAATGGTATGCAGGTTATAACCGGAAGCAGTATGGATGAGATCAAAGAGAAGTTGGAGAGCATGGGTATTGACTGCTCGAATATCAATCTTGACTGCAATGGAGAAACGATACAGGTTCCAGGCAGCGGGGAGCCAGATCAGGATGCAGAGGCACCTGCAGAAGAGCAGCCGGACCAGAATGCGGAGGCACCTGCAGAAGAGCAGCCGGACCAGGATGCAGATCAGCCGGAGTCTTCTTATGCGGCTCAGGTAATTGATCTGGTGAATCAGGAAAGAGCGAAAGAGGGGCTTGCTGCCTTACAGTATGACGCAACACTTGAAAATGCAGCGAATACACGAGCTAAAGAAACCGAAGTTTCATTTTCACATACACGTCCGGACGGGACATCTTTCAGCACAGTACTTCAGGAAAATGGTATATCTTATCATGGAGCAGGGGAGAACATTGCCTATGGACAGCAGACTCCGGAAGAAGTTATGACAGGCTGGATGAACAGCCCGGGACATCGCGCCAATATCATGAATAAAGACTTCACCAAGATTGGTGTTGGCTTCTATGAGAACAATGGCGTAAAATACTGGGACCAGCTTTTTACATACGAATAAAAGTGTTCTAACATATTCCAATATACCTTCTGACATTAAAAGAGACCGCTGCCTGATCGGCATGCGGTCTTAACCCAGTTTAAAAGCTTTTTACTGTTTTCTTCGCTCATGTCTTCTTTCTGAATTTTAATTTTACCGGCCTTTGTACAGAGTAGGCTAGTTGCATTCCATCATATCATAATCGACAAAAAAGTAAATAGTATCCAAATATAGAAAAAGAAGGCTGCCAGGCCGTCAGAGCGTTTTGGCGTGTCCTCTGGCAGCAGGCAGCCGTCCCATAAATGAAATGTTATGTCCTGTTAAGTCTTATAAATCGATTTTTTCAATGATATCCATCAGTGCTTTTCTCACCGGTGAATCTTTGGGAAGATTTACGATCGGTTTTCCGTCGCAGTCGAAGTTGTAAACTTCTTCATCGTGTGGTACGACTCCCAGCAGCGTAAGTCCCTGTTCTTTGATTGCATCCTGAATTCCCCGGTTTAATTCACCTTCTGGTGCCCGGTTTATGATTACGCCCATGGTTTTGGGTTTCATCTTGCATTCATGAACCAGTGACGCGATACGCCCTGCAGCCTCGACACCTCTTCTTGAACAGTCGCTGACTATGATCATCGTGTCCATCTGAGGAAGTATTCCGCGGCTGATATGTTCCATTCCGGCTTCATTGTCCACCAGAACATAGGGATAATTCCCCTGAAGCTTTTGAATCTGAGCCTGTACCAGACTATTTACATAGCAGTAACAACCCGAACCCTGAGAACGCCCCATGATCATGAGGTCATAGTCATCTTCTTCTGTCAGAGTATCTTCCAGACGCATCTGAAGGTAATCTCCTTTAGTCATTCCCTTTGGTACGGGTGAATCTTTATCAACACCGGCCTGTTCGATCTCTTCGCGGACCTGTCCTAAGGTTGGACCGGCTTCCACGCCAAGTACTTCATTCAGGTTGGAGTTCGCATCTGCGTCAACCGCTAATACCGGTGATTTTCCGTTTTCACATAAATATTGAATCAATAATCCGCATAGTGTGGTTTTACCCACTCCGCCTTTTCCGGCGACAGCTATTACATGTCCCATTTGTTGATTTCCTCCTTATCCATTACTAACTTAATTATAACAAAGTCTCAAACAATTATCAAACAATACCTTGGAGAAATCAGATGTCTTCTGTGCAGCCTCTTGCCTTTTGGCTGATATATATTATACTTGTTTTATAGAACTTTTGGAGGAGGATATTGGGTATGAAGTTTACGGAAGGCTATTGGAGTATCAAGAAGGGAATCACACCGCTTTTTGCCGTTGAATATGCGGGCAGCAGGATTTACGGAGATGAGCTGGTGGTATATGCACCGGCGAAGCATATTGCTCACAGAGGCGACCGGCTGAATCTGGGGATGCTTACGGTTTGCCTCAGTAGTCCGATGGAGGATGTGATTAAGGTCTCGGTTCGTCATTTTGAGGGAACAGCATATCAGGGGCCGTTTGCTCAGATTAATCAGACCTCTCCACGCGTGACGATTGAGGAGACAGATGAGAGCATCATTTATCAGAGTGGATCTGCAAAGGCCGTGATTGACAAACGACCGAATTCCTGGGGAATTCGCTTTCTGGATGGAGACCGGGAGCTTACGAATACGGGATTCCGCAACATGGCTCATATGGAAAATCATGTGGATGGAAAAAACTATATGGTTGAACAGCTTGCTCTGGATGTCGATGAATATGTTTATGGTCTTGGGGAACGTTTTACACCGTTTGTAAAAAACGGACAGACGGTCGATATGTGGAATGAGGACGGCGGCACATCGAGTGAGATTGCCTATAAAAATATCCCTTTTTACATAACAAATAAAGGCTATGGAGTACTTCTCGACAATGAAGGCGATGCGTCCTATGAGATCGCCAGTGAAAAGGTGGAGCGGGTGCAGTTTTCCGTGGAAGGGGAACGCCTTGATTATTATGTGATCAACGGGCACACACCAAAGGGCACGATTTCAAAATATACGGAATTGACGGGAAAGCCTGCGCTACCTCCGGCATGGTCCTTTGGGTTATGGCTGTCGACTTCATTTACCACTGATTATGATGAAGAGACGACGGGAAGTTTTATTCAGGGAATGGCAGACCGCGATATTCCCCTGCATGTCTTTCATTTTGACTGTTACTGGATGGAAGCCTATGAGTGGTGCAATTTTACCTGGGACCCCGAGACATTTCCGGGTCCAAAGGGGATGCTGAAACGATACCATGATAAAGGACTTCGAATCTGTGTCTGGATTAATCCTTACATCGGACAGAAGTCTCCGCTGTTTCATGAGGGGGTGGAACAGGGATTTCTGCTGAAGAAGACAAACGGCGATGTCTGGCAGACCGATATGTGGCAGGCTGGCATGGGGCTTGTGGACTTTACGAATCCGGACGCGGTCAGATGGTACCAGGAGAAACTGAAGACTCTTCTCGAAATGGGAGTGGACTGTTTTAAGACGGATTTTGGTGAGCGGATACCAGTTCGAGATATTGCCTATTATGACGGTTCTGATCCGGTAAAAATGCATAATTACTATACGCAGGCTTATAACCGGGCTGTCTTTGAACTCCTTTTAAAGGAACGAGGGAAAGGCGAGGCGGTTCTGTTCGCCCGTTCTGCGACTGTGGGCGGACAGAAGTTTCCGGTACATTGGGGCGGAGACTGCTCTGCGACGTATCCGTCTATGGCTGAGACTCTTCGAAGTGGGTTATCTCTGGCATGTGCCGGATTTGGATTCTGGAGTCATGACATCAGCGGATTTGAGAGTACCGCGCCGGCGGATATCTATAAGAGATGGTGTCAGTTTGGGCTTTTAAGCTCCCACAGCCGTCTTCACGGTTCGACATCCTATCGCGTGCCGTGGCTGTTTGATGAGGAAGCCTGCGACGTCTTGAGAAAATTTGTCAAGTTAAAATGCTCCCTGATGCCTTATCTCTACCGCCAGGCGAAACGGTCTCATGAAGAAGGGGTTCCGATGATGCGCCCTATGTTTGTGGAATTTCCGGAGGACCGTGCATGCGAGCCATTGGACAGACAATACATGCTGGGTGATTCCCTGCTCGTCGCACCGGTTTTTAAAGAGTCCGGGGAAGTAGAATACTACCTTCCCGAGGGTAAATGGATCAATCTGCTGACAGGAAAAGCAGTCGAGGGCGGTAGATGGCAGAAGGAGACACACGACTACTTTTCACTTCCGCTGATGGTGCGGCCAAACGCAATCCTTGCAGTGGGAAATGATGATACCAGACCAGATTACGATTACGCCGATGGGGTTAAACTCTGTCTGTCTAACTTTGAAGACGGTGCCGAGGCTGTCGCGGAAATCCCGGGCCTGAATGGAAAGATTGTTATGACTGTGCATGCAAAACGAACGGGTGATGTGATTGCGATAGTGACAGAAGGAAGAAATCGAAACTTCAGCTGTGAAGTTCTGGGAGATCAGGAAGTCAGGGTCGAGTATAAAGAATAGGGAAGACAATAATCATAACAAGCCACAACTCGGAGGATATAAGAATCCTCTGCGACTATGTCCATAACATGGACGCCGGAGTGATGAGAAACATCAAGTGAAATTGCAGTTTGGGGAAGATGGTGCGACCGCGGCCCAATCAAATGGGAAAGGTGTATCAGCGTTTAATTGTAGATACACTGCTTCCAGAAGAGGATTACGCAGAAGGTATCCTTCGGGTATACAATAACGAATTGTGTGATGTCATAGATAATTATAATTGCAGTGCCTACTATGAACCTTCTTATGTCATAGCCAGAGCGTATCACGCGGGTGGGTTTTAAAATGATGAAGATGCGGAATACGAAAGGAGAATGAAGTGAAGGAAGACAGAATTATCATATTAGATTTGGGAAGTACAAAAAACACAGATTTGGCGAGGACCGTTCGAGAACTGGGAGTTTACAGTGAGATTGAACCTTTTGATATCACAGTAGATGAGTTGAAGAACATGGATCATGTCAAAGGGATTATATTAAATGGCGGTGAAAACCGGATTGTGGATGGAAAAGCTGTGGATATAGATCCCTCGATCTACAACTTTGGTGTCCCTGTGATCTCTGTGGACCATCCGACGGCAAAGTGTGAGCAGCAGTTCGACGCACTTCCGACAGAAGAGGAATTGAAACAGTTTGTATTTGATGAATGCAGGGCAGAAGCAAACTGGAATATGACAAACTTTATCAATGACCAGGTGGAAAGCTTAAGAGAAAAGATCGGGGACAAGAAAGTGCTTCTCGCCTTATCCGGCGGAGTGGATTCTTCTGTAGTCGCTGCTCTCCTCATCAAGGCGATCGGGCAGCAGCTGGTATGCGTACATGTCAATCATGGTCTGATGCGCAAGGATGAATCAGAGAGTGTTGTAGAGGTATTCCAGAAGCAGCTTCATGCGAATCTGATCTTTGTGGACGCTTCTGAACGCTTTTTAGGTAAGCTGGAAGGTGTGTCTGATCCGGAGAAGAAGAGAAAGATTATCGGAAGTGAATTCATTCAGGTATTCCAGGAAGAGGCTAATAAACTGGATGGCATTGATTTCCTGGGCCAGGGGACTATCTATCCGGATATCATTGAGAGCGGAACCAAGACTGCAAAAATGGTGAAATCTCATCATAATGTCGGAGGGCTGCCCAAAGATCTTCAGTTTGAGCTGGTGGAGCCGTTAAAACAGTTATTCAAGGATGAAGTCCGTGCATGTGGAAAGGAGTTGGGACTGCCAGATTATATGGTCAACCGCCAGCCATTTCCGGGGCCGGGACTTGGAGTCCGATGTCTCGGCGCAATTACACGGGACCGTCTGGAGGCTGTACGCGAATCTGACGCAATCTTAAGGGATGAATTTGAAAAAGCAGGGCTTAACAAACGAGTATGGCAGTATTTTACCGTGGTTCCTGATTTCAAATCAGTAGGAATGAAGAATCATGCCCGAAGCTTTGACTATATGGTGATCATCCGCGCAATCAACACGGTAGATGCAATGACGGCCACGATCGAGAAAGTGGACTGGGATGTTCTTGAAACCATCACAAACCGCATCCTGGATGAAGTTGACAATGTCAACAGAGTCTGCTTCGATATGTCACCAAAGCCGCCGGCTACGATCGAGTTTGAATGAGTACAGTATAGGAGAGAGACTAACTTAGAATATGAAACTACAAAAATACAAGTGGTATGATACTATCTGCATACCTCTTAAGTGCGCTCCATTTTATACATACCTTCGTATTTTACTGGTGTTTTTGCTGCGATTGTTACCGGTTATTCAGATTTATGCAACTGCTCTATTTGTTGACAGAGCTCTGGAATTGCTGCAAAAGAAAATAAGTTGGCAAGAGCTGATTTTTCCTGTTGCTTTATTAGCAGGATTAATAGTTTTAACTCATCTGGGCTCTGTATTTACCAATCTGTTAGATCAGTGTATTGGAAACGGAATTCGTTCCAATTATGTGGAATACCTTACAACAAAATGTGCGGCCTTACCCTATGCAGATATTGAAAATAATGAAACCTGGAACCTGATCAGCCGCGTTAAAACGAAGCCGGATGAAACAATGCAAAAAGGATTGAACAGTATATTGGATTTAGCAGGAATCTTTTTGCAGATTATCAGCTTTTTAGCAGTATTGTTTTCACAGGCATGGTGGTCTGTGCTATGTGTGTTATTGATTGGCGGGATTATTATAGTCATGGCAATGAAGGGGGGAGAAGAACAATATGAAGCACGGAAAGAAGTAACGGAATATAAGCGGCGTTACGAATATATTGGAGATGTGCTGATAGGACGGGAGGCTGCCGAGGAAAGGAATCTGTTTCAGTTTACTTCCTTTTTCCAGAAACGATGGGATGAATATTATCAAAAGTCCCGAAAGGCGGAATTAAAAGTCACTGTAAAGTGGCTGGTCCGGATGAAGACAGTCAGTTCATCTATGGCTCTCATTACCTTTGCTGTCGCATTGACCTTATTGTATCCTATATCAAAAGGGACAATAACAATTGGATTATATATTTCACTCATTCAGGCCGCCAGCAGTCTGGTAGATATTATGTCCTGGGAACTTTCCGATAATATCAATGAGTATGTCAAATATAAAGAATACATAAAAGACTTTATAACCTTTTATAATATGCCTGAAATACCGGATGCACTTAAAATGCCAATTAATAATCCGGTAGAAATAAAGAAAATAGAACTGCGTAACGTAAGCTTTTCCTACCCCGGAACAAAGAAAAAGGTCTTAGAGCATATTAATTTGAAGATAGAAGCAGGGCGGCATTATGCAATCGTGGGAGGAAATGGTGCCGGGAAAACAACATTAATTAAACTTTTAGCCGGTCTGTATCCGGATTTTGAAGGAGATATTCTATTTAATGAAAAATCAATTCGTGATTTTAATATTACAGAACTAAAAGCAATGATAACTGTCCTTTTTCAAGACTTTGCACGTTATGAAATCTCTGTAAAGGATAACATTGCATTAGGTGATATCAGACAACTGAATACAAAAAAGCAGTTGGAAGAGATAAACGAAATCATCGGTCTCCTTGGCATGGAAGAACGAATTCAGGAGCTTCCCCGTAAACTGAATACCCCTCTGAGCAAATTATCTACGGATGGACAGGAGCTTTCAGGCGGGGAATGGCAGCGTATTGCCATGGGAAGAGCAATGCTGTCGCCATCTTCTCTGCTGATTCTGGACGAGCCGACAGCGGCACTGGATCCAATAAGCGAATCAGCTTTATATAGCGAATTCCAAAAAATAAGCAAAGGAAGAACGACTTTATTTATTTCTCACAGACTCGGATCCACAATGCTCGCGGACGAGATTATTGTGTTAGATGAGGGAAGGATCGTCCGGCAGGGAAGCCATGATCTGCTGATGGAACAATGTCCTTTGTATAAGGAAATGTATGAGAATCAAAGGGGATGGTATAGCGATGAATGATGAGATCAAAGGCAGTAAAAAAGAGAAAAGTTCTATGCTTGGAATATATTTCAGGATGATCAAAGAGATATTTAAAATGATTCCCCGGGAATGTATTTTTTATTGTCTGGCTAATATTCTATATGCTTTCAGTATTGTTCTGACGACCTTTGCAATGCAACACTTTTTTGACAATGTAGCTAAAATGGCTGGAGGAGCATCTTTATCAAAGGCTGTTATTTCTTTGATCGGTTTTTCAGTAAGCACTGTGATCATGGAAGTAAGCAATGGACTGTCTAATTTTCATACGGAATACCCTTCACCCAAAGCACTGAATGTCATGTACGAAAGGTTATATAAAAAGGCATCCAAAATAAAAGCCGTTGAATATGAGAATCCCGATTTTTTAAACCTGATTAATAAAGCCCGGCAGGGAATTGAGGGCGGCTTCCTTGCATCGTTATTCCTGCTGGCAGCCATGACTTTCTACGCACCTTATTATCTGTTCATGACAATATATTTAAGAAAACTGTCACCCGTTTTACCACTGATCTTACTCTTTGTGTTTTTACCTGTAATCGCGGGGAAAGTAATCCGCTTTCATATATTTGAACAAGTAGAGGAAGAAATAGCACCTGAGCGCAGAAAAATGGAATATTATGAACGGGCAATTTGTGACAGAGACTATTTCAAAGAGACACGGCTATTAGGAGCATATCCCTATTTTATTCGTTTGTTTCGCAAAGCAAGGAACCAGACGAATGAGAAAATATTACAGGCGGAAATGAAACATGCCCGCCTTGAATTCTCATTGCGTCTGATAACCATTGGAGGATATGTTTTTATTCTTGGTGTACTAATACATGAACTCTTAACAGGAAAGATCAGCGCCGGTGCATTTGCAGCAGTATTTGCAGGAGTAGGAACCATGTATAATATGGCCGAAGAGGTATTTGGCGGAATCCTGCAATCAATATCACGAAATGCAGCGGCGGTACATAATTATCAGAAATTCATGGATCTGCCAGAGCCAAAATGCGTATCTGAAAGCAGCAAAATCAAGCCAGACAGCAGTAAGGGAATATCCCTTGTAAATGTACATTTCAGATATCCGGGAGCCACTAAGGAAGCAATTCAGGGAATCACTCTTTCCATTAAGGAAGGAAATACGATCGCGATTGTAGGAGAGAATGGCAGCGGGAAATCCACACTCGTAAAATTGATCATGGGCCTGTATGAGCCTGCAGAAGGGAAAGTCTTAGTCGGAGGACTTGACACTGCTAAAGGCAGCGGTGAAAATGTCAGGGAAGAATTTTCAGCTGTCTTTCAGAAATACCAACGCTACCGTATCACTTTAAAGGAAAATGTTATGGTAAGCGATCCTCGGAATCAAGACGAGAATGCTTTTTGGTCTGCCTGCCGGAATGCGGATGTAAATATTAACAAAGAAGCACTCCCGGAAGGAGAAGACACCATGCTGTCCCGGGAATTTGGCGGCGTAGAGCTTTCAGGCGGGCAATGGCAGAAAGCCGCTACGGCAAGAGGCCTCTACCGCGGTCATAACATGATTATACTGGATGAACCTACTGCAGCAATAGACCCCATAGAAGAAACAAAAATATATCATAAATTTGCAAGGATATCAGAGGGAAAGACCTCAATTATTGTAACACACCGTATAGGCGCTGCACAAATCGCAGACCTTATTGTTGTATTAAAAGACGGAAAGCTTGATGATATCGGAACCCATCAGGAATTGATGCAAAAGGACGGGCTTTATGCTGTTATGTATCAGGAACAGGCGAAATGGTACAAGAATAGAAAACAAGGAACTATTGACATTTTATTCTAAAAGAGTTAGACTAACCATGAATTGAATAAACGGCAAGGGAGCTGGTGCAATCCGGCTGAGATTAAGACTTTATGCGTCTGTGACCTTAAAACCTGATCTGGATAATGCCAGCGTAGGAAGTGCGATACATAATGATAAAAGTGCGAGTCTCGTCAGGTTTTCTGGCGAGGCTCTTTTTTGTGCACAAAAGAAGTCTCATCAGAATGTTCATTCATTCAAAAAAATCAAATTACAAGGAGGAAGAAAAGATGAATGCAAGTGTAGCAATCCAGACTTTGCCGGGTGTGGCAGGAGATGATGAGGTAATCCGTGTTGTAGATGAGGTGATCGCTTATATTAAGAGTACAGGATTGAATTGTTACGTAGGCCCCTGTGAGACTTCCATAGAAGGAGACTATGATGAACTGATGGATATTGTAAAAGAGTGTCAGCATATCGCGGTCCGCGCAGGTGCTCCTTCGGTATCTGCGTACATCAAAGTGACGTATAAGCCGGAAGGAGATGTGCTTACCATTGCTAAGAAGGTCACAAAACATCACCAGAAGGACAAATAAAGACAAGAACAATTCAAAGTTGTGGCCCGGACTGACGATATTTCTGTTATTAGCAATCTGGCAGGCGGCAGGCAGCAGTGGACTTATTCCTAAGTTTATGCTGCCTACGCCGATTGATGTGGCAAAGGCCTTTGCGGGGGACTTCCCTCTCTTGATGAGCAATGCAAAAGTGACACTTCTGGAAGCATTCATCGGACTTGTGACGGGGGTGACGGTGGGATTTGTGATAGCAGTACTGATGGACCGGTTTGATAAGCTGTATCTGGCCTTTTACCCTTTGATTGTCATCTCTCAGACCATTCCTACGGTTGCAATAGCCCCGCTTCTGGTACTCTGGTTTGGATACGAAATGCTGCCTAAGGTCATTTTGATTGTCATCTCGACTTTTTTCCCGATGACTGTAAGCCTTCTGGATGGTTTTAGATCTGCCGATAAGGACATGATCAATCTGATGCGCTCCATGGGAGCGTCAAAGATGCAGATCTTCCGGCTTATTAAGTTTCCGGGAGCACTTGGGCAGTTTTTCTCCAGTCTTCGGATAGCAGTATCTTATGCAGTAGTGGGAGCTGTAATATCAGAGTGGCTGGGTGGCTTTCAGGGACTTGGAGTATATATGACCCGGGTGAAGAAAGGCTTTTTATTTGACAAAATGTTTGCGGTAATTTTTCTTATCTCGGCCATCAGCCTGATTTTAATGTGGCTGATTAACATGCTGCAGAAAAAATGTATGCCCTGGGAAGCGGGAAAGTAGAGACGAGGAGATAAAAGTGTGATGAAGAAAAAGATAATATCAATATTGCTGATGGCTGTTTTGGCCGGGAGTATGGCAGGATGTGGTACAAAAGCAAAGTCATCAACGGATTTAAAAAAGATTACTTTTGTGCTTGACTGGGTCCCGAATACGAATCATACAGGAATATATGTGGCAAAAGAAAACGGCTATTTTAAGGATGCCGGGCTGGACGTTGAGATTGTACAGCCGCCGGAAGATGGTGCGGAAATGCTGGTGGGTGCCAAAAAGGCTCAATTCGGCATATCTTCTCAGGATGGTCTGATGCCTGCTCTAATTGGTAAGCATGCCATACCTGTAACAGCTGTGGCTGCGGTCGTACAGCACAACACATCGGGAATCATTTCCCGCAAAGGGGAAGGTATGGATAGACCGAAAGGACTGGAAGGCAAGAAGTATGCCACCTGGGATAAAGACCTGGAAAAGGCGACGATTAAAAATGTCATGGAAGCGGACGGTGGGGATTTCAGTAAGGTACAACTGATTCCAAGCACAGTAACCGATGAAATATCGGCGCTGCAGAGCAAATCTGTGGATGCTATTTGGATTTTTTATGGCTGGACAGGAATTGCTTCAAAAGTTGAAAATTTTGATACAGATTATTTTGCATTCAAAGATATTAACAGTACTTTCGATTTTTATACGCCGGTTATTATCGGAAATACAAATTGGATGAAACAAAACACGGATACGACAAAAGCGTTTCTGAATGCTGTCCGGAAAGGGTACGAGTATACGATCGAACATCCGGATGAGGCCGCCGATATTCTATGCAAAGCGGCTCCTGAACTGGATCGGAAGCTGGTGAAGGCCAGCCAGGAATATCTGAATAAACAATATAAGGCAGAGGTAGAGCAGTGGGGGTATATTGATCCGAAGAGGTGGAACAGGTTCTATCACTGGGTAAGTGATCATGGTCTCTCCGACACAAAGATTCCTGAAAATACAGGCTTTACGAATGACTATCTGAAATAAGAAGAAAATACAAAGGAGCGATAAGATGGCAGAACTGATTGTGAAGAATGTGACTCTTTCTTATGAACAAAAACCGGTTATTGAAGACATTTCAATCGAACTTCACGGAAATGAGTTAGTCTGTCTTCTGGGTGCCAGTGGAGGGGGAAAGACGTCTCTTTTCAATGTGATTTCCGGCCTGCGTCTTCCGGATAAGGGAAGCGTTATATTGAACGGAGCGGATATTACCGGTCAGCCGGGAAATATCAGCTATATGCTGCAAAAGGATCTGCTGCTGCCTTACAAGACAATCGAGGACAATGTCGCTGTGCCCCTCCTGATTAAAGGGGAAAAGAAAAAGACTGCCAGGGAAAAAGTAAGCAGATATTTTGATGAATTCGGCCTGGAAGGGACTCAAAAGAAGTATCCCTATCAGCTCTCAGGGGGGATGCGCCAGAGAGCTGCTTTACTTCGAACCTATATGTTTTCTCGGGATGCAGCTCTACTCGACGAACCCTTCAGCGCGCTGGACACTATGACAAAAGGGGATATGCACAGATGGTACCTTAAGGTGATGGAGGAGATTCACATGTCGACTTTGTTTATCACACATGATATTGATGAAGCAGTCCTTCTGTCAGACAGAATCTATTTACTGACCGGAAAACCCGGACGAATCACAGATGAGATTTTGATCCGCGAGAAAAAACCCAGAAGACAGGACTTTCCCATGTCTGAGGAGTTTCGAAACTACAAGAGACAAATTCTTGCAAGACTATAATTTCATGATACCAGGGTCAAAAGTAATTTGACCCCTATGATACACGGATTACTCCGCGCTATGCGCTTACGTAATCCTGCAAACAT
>ENA-UOOI01002311-UOOI01002311.1-fermentation-metagenome-genome-assembly--contig:-NODE-2311-length-16937-cov-3.090807_pt1 | contig 16937 bp, 18 predicted proteins | sample MGYA00245779_ERZ724027 | MGnify/ENA primary metagenome ERZ724027 (study PRJEB28704, sample SAMN03018318) | fermentation metagenome | biome: anthropogenic terrestrial biome; feature: soil; material...
AGTATGCTTTGCTTTGCGGCGGCGGTGTATAAAGGCCCATGCCGCGGACGCGCGTATCAGGGCCAACGTCCACAGTGACAGGCTCCGGCATATTTTGGGGTACTCTGCCGAAGCGGCAGGCAAGGGTAATGTCAGCCCCGGTACGCTCATGCTGGGCAAAAAGACCCTTATAGTCCATGTTGCACACGGTGCAGCAGTTTACAAGCAGTATGTATTCCTCCTGCAATTTTTTAAGGAAATTCCCCGCCATGTGCAGCGACTTTATCCTGCTGTTTTCACAGTTGCAGCCCGAACCGTACGGCGGCAGTATAAACAGCCCCTGGCGCTTATGCGACAGGTTCCATTCTTCGCCGGAGCCGACGTGTTCCAAAAGCTGCCCGTAGTTGTCGTCTGTTATTATGCCGACCTTTTTTATGCCTGAGTTAACCATGTTTGAAAGCGTAAAATCTATTACTTTGTACTTTGCCCCGAACGGCAGCGCGCCGATGTTGCTTTCGCCGATCATCCCGCCGCCGCTGAAGGTATATGTAAAGATAAGCCCAGTTACGTTACCGCCCAACATTGTTGTGGCACCCCCCTGTGATTTTTAAAAAATCATGCCGACTGCGGACTGCCGGCGGCAGCCGCGGGAGGTTGTCCCTGGCGGATTATCTGCGCCTGCGCCCGGCTGAAGCCGGTTTGTCCAAACATTTTACGGACACCGGTATTTGGCTTAAAGTACAAATGTGCATATGACGTTTACCTCTCTGTTAAAACATCGCCTTTTATGTTATGGCTCTGCTTATATTTTCTGTTTACTACCATAGTATAGCACAATTACATAAAAAGTCAATATTAATTTAATAAAAACTGTATATTTAGCTGTAAATAATTGTACGCAGGCAAAAAAGTTACCCCCGGCACGGCCGGAGGTCCCTCATATGCGGGCAAAGCCCGTCGTATTTCATGGAAGCTTGCCTGTGCTGCTTTGAAACCGCAATCAGCGGGATTGTGTGTCAGAGTGAAATTACAAAAAAAGTGCGGCACAGGCTTTACGCCGGTGCCGCTTAATTTAAACGGGTGAAGATGTTCAGGCACATGTTTCCTGGTACCGGTTTATTGTCCGGTATATTGTTTTGCATATTAACTCGTGGCCGGCCTTGTTAGGGTGTATGCCGTCTTCACAGATAAGGCTGCCGTAGTCAGGCTTTTCGAGGAAAGCGCTGCTTATGTCTATGAAAGGCACGCCGCACTCGTTAGCCAGCCTGCACGTGGCAAGGTTATACATTTCATGCCAGCGGTAAATGTACCCTATGTCGCCGAGCCAGCGAAGGATGTTTTTCGGGTTCAGGTTCTTTGAAATCCACGCGAAGTAGCGCTTGGCGTCTATCGGCGGCAGGGACAGCACGACTGGATGTCCGCCGCATTCTTTTATTTTTGCTATAAGGCTCTGATATTTGCGCTCGAAGTCGTCTACGGGCGTTTTGGGCAGATGGGCCTTGTCAGGCTGCGCCGAAACTTCCGCCCAGTTAAAGTCACAGTCATTGCCGCCGAACTCAAGTACCGTGTAATCGTAATTCTTTACTTCGTCTTTATGCCGCCCGAAAATTTCAAGTCCCTTTGTAACAGTGCAGCCGAAGAGGGAGTAATTTTTGACGGAAACGTTCGTCCGCCCTTTGAACATGTTTACAAAGTTATCCTTTAAGAGGGTATACTTGTTCATCATGCTGTCGAATACAACGCCTTTTGATATTGAATCGCCTATCATGCAAATAGAACCAGGCATTACACCAGCGCCCCCTTTAGCGGTAACGAAAATTATTATATCTGTTAATGAAAACTATATAACACAATAATAGATATGTCAATAGCGCGCGGAGAAATATCTGAGTTTTTTCTGATGCGGCGGTTCTGTGCTGCCGGAAAAGCAATTAATTATGAATTAGGTGAAAACTTACGGTGTAAAAGATTGAAATTAACCTTAAAATTTAATACAATATAATAATACAGGCCGACAGAGGAGGTCTTGATATGGATTATAATGGATTGAAATGCCCTGTCTGCGGAAAAACGTTCACAAAGGACGACGATATTGTAGTATGCCCGGAGTGCGGCGCGCCATACCACAGGGAATGTTACGCGAAGGCGGGCAGATGTGTTTTTTCAGAGAAGCACGGCCAGCCAGGTTCGGCGTGGAAGCCGCAGAAAACAATAAGTGAAAACGGTCCTGCAGGTGCAGACGAAACCACGCACTGCCCGCGCTGCGGCTTTATTAACCGCGGAGATGCAATGTTTTGCCAGCACTGCGGGCTGCCGCTTGGCGAAATACACAGCCAGTACACCTACGGCGCGGACGGCGGCCGGCAGCCGCCTTACGGGCAGGGGCAGCGGCCTTTTGGCGGCCAGGGGCAGCAGCCTTTTGGTCAGGGACAGCAGCCGTACGGCGCCGGACAGCCGTTCTTTTTCGACCCGCTTGGAGGGGTAAACCCAAACGAAACCATTGACGACATTCCCGTAGGGGAAGTCGCCAGGTTCGTGCAGGACGGAACGCAGTACTACATACCTGTTTTTATGAACTTAAAAAAATTTGCCAAGAACAGGTTTAACTTCAGCGCGTTTTTATTTCCCGGCATTTGGATGCTGTACAGAAAAATGTACAAACTCGGCTCCGTCATTACGAGCCTGGCGGCGGCGCTGTACGTGCTGTCGGCTTATGTTACTTATAATTTCATACTTCCGATTTTTAAGGATATATCGGGAGACATAGGCGGAACTTTGGACCCGTTTTCAATGACAAGCCAGCAGATGAGCATGTTTGCGATAAAACTTGAGTCGCTTTCGGGCGGGCAGAGGTTTTTGTGCAACCTTCCCGGCATTATCCTGCTGCTGCAGATTGCCATTATGGTTATATCGGGAATTTACGCCAACAGGGTGTACCTTAAGCACAGCGTTTCATCCATACAAAGCATACGCAAAGGCGCCGGCAGCGCGGCGCAGGCCGAAATGCAGATTGCAAGCACAGGCGGCGTCAATACATTTGCCGCGACGTGCGCGGTAATAATATATACGATTATTTACTATCTGATTGCATCATTTTAAGGAGAGAAACATATTGAAAAAAGTAACAAAAGCGGTCATACCGGCGGCGGGCCTCGGGACGCGGGTGCTGCCTGCTACAAAATCCATGCCGAAGGAAATGCTGCCTATTGTAGACAAGCCCGCCATACAGTATATAGTCGAAGAAGCCGTCGAGTCCGGCATAACGGATATCCTTATTATAACCAACCGCGGCAAAGGGCTTATAGAGGACCACTTCGACCGCGTGCCGGAGCTTGAGAGCCGCCTAAGAAACGCCGGCCCTGAAAAAGAGAAGATACTTGATGAGATAGTGGGCATAGCGCATAAGGCCAACTTTTACTTTGTCCGCCAAAAAGAAACGCGCGGGCTTGGGCACGCCGTGGGCTGCGCGCGTTCATTTGTTGGGGACGAGCCTTTCGCCGTGCTGTACGGCGACGACGTGATAATAGGTAAAGACCCTGCGTGCGGCCAGCTCATACGGGCGTATGAAGAGTACGGCAAAGGTGTTCTCGGAGTAAATAAGGTGCCGGCTGACGCCATCTCGAAATACAGCTCTTTAAAGGTCGAGCATCTGCACGACAATTATTTTAAATGCACGGATATGGTTGAAAAGCCGTCGCCCGATAAGGTGATGTCGCTTTACTCCATACTCGGGCGCTGCGTTCTGACGCCGGAGATATTCGATATAATAAGCAGCACGGCTCCCGGAGCCGGCGGTGAAATACAGCTGACGGATGCAATGCGGACCCTTGCCCGCAGGGACGGTATGATAGCCGTTAATTTCACGGGCAAAAGGTATGATATGGGCAATAAACTCGGCATAATGAAGGCTCAGGTCGAAGTCGCGCTGAACCATCCGGAGATTGGCGGGGAGTTCAGGGAATACCTTAAGGGCATATCAAAAATATTATGATAACCGTACCGCGCGTGGGCAAAAACCACTGCGCGGCTGAAATTGAATACGGGGTGTTATTAAAAGTGCAGCTTTTTAATATGATAGACCTTGAAAGGCTTGGAAAAGATGAGATACATGAGCTTATAACGCTTGCCGGCAGTATAAAAAACAACCCGTGGGCTTACAGGGAATCATGCCGCGGCAAAATAATGGCTACGCTTTTCTATGAGCCTTCCACAAGGACTAAGATGTCTTTCCAGACTGCCATGTACAGGCTTGGCGGCGAAGTGATAGGCTTTGACAACCCTGAAAATTCATCGGTTTCCAAAGGCGAAAGCCTTAAAGACACCGTGACCGTCGTAAGCGGTTACGCCGATATAATCGTTATGCGCCACCCGCGCGAAGGGGCTGCCGAGGCGGCTGCCCTGTACTCAAAGTCGCCTGTTATAAACGCGGGCGACGGTGGCCACCTGCACCCTACGCAGACCCTTACTGACCTTGTTACCCTTTACAACGAGAAGGGCAGGCTCGACCACTTGTGCGTCGGCCTTTGCGGCGACCTTAAATACGGGCGCACCGTACATTCGATTATAAAAAGCCTTGTGAGGTACGAGGGAAATTCTTTTGTGCTTATATCAACGCGTGAAATGGCCCTGCCAAGGTACATAAAAGACGCTATGGACGCGGCAGGCTGCAAGTATACCGAAGTTTCAAGTTTGGAGGAAGCCATGCCGATGCTCGACGTGCTCTACATGACGCGCATACAGCGCGAGCGTTTTGCGAGCATGGACGAGTATGAAAGGCAGAAGGGGATTTTCGTACTGAATGAGGCAAAGCTGCGGTCCGCAAAGCCCGACCTTAAGATACTGCACCCGCTGCCGCGTGTTGATGAAATCGCCGTCGGCGTTGACGACGACCCGCGCGCCAAATACTTTGACCAGACGGTTTACGGCATGTACGCGCGCATGGCGCTGATACTTACTGTTTTAAAAAGCGGCCCGCTGCCGCCTAAAAAGTCGGTGATCACCTCTTCACACGAATGTATATGCCCCAACCGCAACTGCATTACGCACAGCGAGCCGTACCTGCCGCACCTGTTTACAGAGGCCGGCGATATGCTTATATGCGGGTACTGCGACGGGCGTACGCTTATATGACGGATGCTTGATAATCGGTTGAAATTATGCTATTATAAATTACAAATATTTTTTTAACGCAGTAATGTTTCCTTATGGGGGCATTGCTGCGCGCTGTGGATTTTCATTAATCAAATTATCTGGGAGGGCTATAAATGTCAGGCCATTCGAAATGGAATAATATAAAGCGGAAAAAAGAAAAAGCCGACGGCGCAAAAGCAAAGGTTTTCACGAAAATAGGCAGGGAGCTTGCTGTAGCGGTAAAAGAAGGCGGCGGGTCAGACCCTAACGCGAACTCCCGTTTAAAGGACTGTATAGCGAAAGCAAAGGCAGCAAACGTGCCTAACGACAACATAGAGCGCATAATAAAAAGGGCTGAGGGAAGCGACGACACTAAGTACGAAAACATCACTTATGAAGGGTACGGCCCAAGCGGCGTGGCGGTCATAGTCGAAACCCTTACCGACAACCGCAACAGGACGGCGGGCGACGTGCGGCATTATTTTGACAAATTCGGCGGGAACCTCGGCACCAACGGCTGCGTTTCTTTCATGTTTGAGAAAAAGGGCGTCCTCGTGGTTGAGCGCGAGGGCAACAATGAGGATAAGGTCATGGAAGACTGCCTTGAGGCGGGAGCTTCCGACTTTGAAGCCGACGACGACGTGTTTGAAATCTACACGCAGCCTGACGACTTCAGCGGCGTACTTGACGACCTGCAGAAAAAAGGGTATGATTTCGTTTCGGCAGAGGTAGAGATGATACCGTCTACTTATGTTTCCATAACGGATCAGGCCGCGGCCGAGAAGATGCAGCGCCTGCTTGATGCCCTTGAGGATAACGACGATATTCAGAACGTGTGGCATAACTGGGAGAACGCCGAAGAATAAAAGCTATGGCCCAGGGACGGCTTTCACGCCTTGGTATGGCGGATGTCTTCTCTTAACTTTTGTATTTATTGTTAATATATTGTAATTCAGATGTAAAAAGCCGCTCCGGCATGCGTATCCAGAACATGCCGGAGCGGCTTTTTACATCTGCTTTTAACGCGCTCCGCACGCTAAAAACACCACGGGCACATAATAGCATGTTTTCTGTAAATAATAAAGCCCGGTGATTGAAAGTGGCTGTTTCGTTTATCAGGACAATACTCCTTTATGTTGTAATAATAGTAGCCGTGCGCATTATGGGCAAACGTGAAATAAGCGAAATGCAGACGAGCGAGCTTGTAGTTATGCTGCTTGTTTCGGATATCGCTTCCATACCCATGCAGGACACGGGCCAGCCGCTCGTGAGCGGCCTCATACCCATAGCAGTGCTCGTTATGTGCGAAATATCCATATCGGGCCTAATGCTTAAAAGCAGCAAATTCAGGCGCATGATTTGCGGCCGGCCTGTAATAGTTATAAATGACGGTAAGGTGCAGGAAAGTGAAATGCGCCGCCTTCGCATGAGTACGGAGGACCTGAGCGAACAGCTCAGACAGAAAAACGTTTTCAGCATACAGGACGTAGCCTATGCGATAGTTGAAACAAACGGTAAAATGAGCGTTATAAAAAAACCTGAGAAAGAGCAGCCTACAGCCGGCATGCTGGGCGTGGCGCTTCCTGATGCCGGTATAGAAGCCGTCGTAGTAAGCGACGGCGTAATCTCCGACTTTTCACTTGGCCTTTGCGGCAAAAGCAGGGAATGGCTTAACGGGGTGCTAAGCGCGAAGTTTTTAAAGCTCAACGAAATCTTCCTTATGACTGCCGACTCTAAAGGCGATTATTTTATAGTGAGAAAGGGCGGTAAACTGTGAAAAGGATATGGACGGCGCTTGCCATTTTCGTTATACTGGTTTCGGTGAGCGCGGCAGGCACGTCGACCACAAGAAAAATATGCAATGAAACGTCCGCTGCCGTAACCGCCGCTAAGGCAGCGCAGGAAAACGGCGACGCCGAAAAAGCCCTCAAACTCAGTAAAACGGCCGTCAAAGGCTGGCATATGAGCCACCGCGTGCTGTGCATGTACATGCCGCACTCAAAGCTTGAGTCCATAGAAGAAACAATATCGGGGCTGCCAATGCTGTGCAAGTACGGGGCGGAGGACCAGTTTATGGCTGACTGCGACAGAAGCCTCGAGCAGCTTTCATACCTTATGGAATCTGAAGAGCCTAACATGCAGAATATTTTTTAGCGGCTGCCTTAATTGCCGTTAGGGCGGCTTATTTTTTTTGCAAATGCGCCGTAATTTTTAACGCAGCTAAAGTCTTTAAGCCAGATTTCCCGGCCTGCGGCGCGCAGCTTAAGCATATCTTCACCGGACATGGCGTAAAGAGCCTTTATTTTATCCGAAAGCTCTCCGGAACTGAAGTCACAGCGGATGAGGAACCCGTTAACGCTGTTTTTGACTATTTCTGAGGTACCGCCTACGTCTGTTGCTATTACTGGGATGCCAAAGGAGCAAGCCTCCATTATGCTTACGGGCAGGCCCTCCGAACTGCTCGTGTTTATAAAGCAGTCCACATGGTTCTTCTTGTAGTAGGCCATCAATTCGCTGTTCTTTATTTCACCTTTAAATTCACATTCCATAAAGGCGAGGTTTTCATCAGCGTACTTTTTCAGGCCCTCAAGGCCGTCTCCGCCCCCGAAATGCGTCCATTTTAATTTAAAGCCCGAACCTTTCAGCCCGTAAAGCGCGCGGGCAAGCATGTCAACACGCTTTACGGGAGAAATATGGCAGCAGCTTACTATGTGGAAAGCTCCGCCGCCGACGGCCGGTGAGATACCGTAATCGTTTGTGCCGAGGTAAGCCGTTTCGATTTTCCCGGCATACTCGCCGTACAGGCCGCCGAGGTAACTGCTGCCGTTGCCGGAGCATGGGTAAACTTTGTCTATTGAGTTAAGGATATATCTGCGCAGCGGTATATAACCGACGGTGCTTTGGTCGTGGTAAAGGTCGTAGCGGTGCGCCCTGCATACGGCGTATTTTGTTTTCACAGTACATATATCGCGCAGCTTTACGGCGGCGTATGCCGTGTCGTAGAACCAGTAACTGTAAAAAACAGCTTCACCGTACCGGCCGATGTCAAATTCTTTCAGGATATCCGCGCATTTTTCAAAAACAGCCTCCGACTTTGCCGCAAAGTACAAAAGGAACATCTTTTTTGAAAAAGAAGCCTTTATACTGTTATATTCTTTTTCACCGCTCAGCTTTTTGAGGTTTGAAAAAGGAAGCAACTTAGGCAGCAAGCGCAAAAGGCCCTTTTTCACATCGGCGGACGCCAAAGGCCGTACCTCGGCGTTTTTAGGCACAGCGCGCGTCATGCGTGAAGAATCGCTGACAGAAGTAGATATGATGATTACCTTTTCAAACTCTTTTGCTATGACGGGAATCTCATTCTCTATGAATTCCTCGCCTGTTTCAAACGGATATTTTTTTGTTAAGAATATAAGGCATTTTCCCATAAAAATTCTCCATAAAAATTAAAAGCACGCAGCCTATAATTACATAGCGTAATTAAAATAATTTTTGCTGCGGCAAAATAACCTTGTTTTTGTAGATAGATAATGATATAATAAGTAATGACTAATAACTATTATACTTTTTGCGCATATAATATCCCGCAAAGCTTGTACACGGAATATTATGCAGTGGAAAGGAGCAATGCTGTGCAATGGATTTTTTGTACTTTTGTTTCGACCCGCTTGACGATAAACCGGACGAATTCAAACAAAACATTGCCGGCAGGGCGGCCGGGGTAAGGCGCTTAGGATACAGGTCAGATTATATTTATTATAATCAAAACGAACTTGTATATGTTGTAAAAGACGAAACAAAACATTTTTCCGTCCCCGATCCGTGCTATGAAGTAAACGATACCATATGCTCCGCCGTGTGCGGCATTATTAAAGAAAACAGCTACGATTTTTTATATTTAAACGGCTCTATGCTGAACTCTAAAGTTATAAAGATAGCCAGGTGCGCTAAAGAAAAGAAATTTTCGGCCAAGGTTGTCTTTGAGCCGGAGTATTTTCCCATAAACAATTTCTGCGGTGAATTTGTAAAAAAATCAAAAGGTCAGAGGACTTTTTTGGGCTTTAACCGGGCTGCGGTACGGTACAGGAAAAGCATCGCACGCATGCCGCAGGCTGTGGATACCATTGCCGTAATGGATGTGCCGTGTACCGAGGCGTGCTCAGTTCCGGCAATATCCGCGTATGCCGGCATAGACGTCGGCGCCGTAAACTTTTCACGCGCCGCGGAAGGCACCGAAGCCCCTGTCTCTATACTCGGCGTTGTAACTGACGGCGGTATATGCGGTTATGAAAGAATTTTCACAGGATTAAAAGACAGCGGAAGGTCTGCTAAACATTATAATTATTCGTTCGATATTGCGGGGAAGGAAGAAGACACCGCCGAACTTAAGCGTATGGCTTCGGACTTTTGGCCTTATGTGAACATAAATTTTCTTGGGGAAAAAACATGCGGTGAGATAGCGGAGCTCTGCGGTACGCACTCGGTTGCGGTTTCTGACCTCGGCTGCTATAAAAGGGATATTGTTTACAGTTCCCCGTGCATTGCGAAGCTTTACTGCGCTGCGGGGATTCCGTTTATTTATGCTTATGAAGACATAAGCCTTGACAGGAGCGTCCGGTTTGCGCTTAATGTGGCCAACAACAGTTCGCCGGTGAGCGCCGACGTGCTACAAAGCTTCGTACTCCGCTGCAGGCTTGACAGCCGCCTTGCGCAGGCTGAGCGCAGGTACGCGGAAGATAAATATGACTGGTGGGTAATAATGAAACATATACTTGGATTTACGGCGACGGGAAGACGGGAGGCTTGATTTTGCCTAAAATTAGCGTGATAGTCCCTGTGTATAACGTCGAAAAATATCTTGGCAAGTGTGTAAAAAGCATACTGTCACAAAGTTTTAAAGACTTTGAGCTTTTGCTTATAAATGATGCGTCTACCGATTCATCGCTTGCAGCGGCGGAAGGGTTAGCCGCCGGAGACAAGCGCGTAAAAGTGCTGGACAAGCCGCACGGCGGCCTTGGCGACACAAGGAATTACGGTGTGGCGCACGCATACGGTAAGTACATTTTGTTTATAGATTCGGACGACTGGGTCGAACCGGATATGTTTGAGAACCTGTATGCGGCCGCCGAGAGCTTCGGCGCCGAAATGGTGGTCTTTAACTTTATCCGTGAGAACCTGTCGGACGGTGAAAGCCGTGAATGCACTCTGCCTGTTAATTATCCTGAGGCCGGCAGGGCGGCGCACGACGTCATGCTGCAGAAGCTCATAGGCCCGGACGGCGAAGAAAATGCATGGCGCCATGTTGAAATGCTCGGCTGCGCGTGGAGGCGCATGTACCTGCGGAGCTGGTTTGTTGAAAATAACATCAGGTACGGCAACGAGCAGAAAATAATGCTTGAAGACCTTCCCGCGGCTATTAAGTCGCACTGCCTTGCGGAAAAAATTCTGCTTGTAGGGGGAACTTACTACCATTACAGGTACAACCCAGACTCTCTGAGCACACGGTACCGCCCTAAAAAAATGGAAATGCTTTCGCGCTGTTTTGACTGCGTAAAAGGATTTTTAACAAAGCGTAACATTTATGACGCTTACCGCGAAAGGCACTTGGCGTGGTTCCTTCGTTACGCGGCGCACTCGTCGCTCGTTAACTGCTTCAGCCCTATGAATGAAAAGGGATTTAAAGGCAGGTACGGTGAAGTTTCGGGCATACTTAAAAATCCGATACTGCGTGAGGCTGTAAAATCTGATTACCTTAAAAAAGGTTCCAAGGCGGACAGGATAATTTTGAGGGTATTAAGGAGCAGGAACGCATTGATTGTTTATACATTTTACAGGAATTACACTAAAATGCTTTTAAAAGATAAAAAGCGGAAATGATTTGCGCGTATTGCGCGTATATTGAGATACGTTAAAATATAGTTTTAAGTAAAGCAAAAATTAAAGAAATAAAAACGGGGTGATGAATGGATTTTTCAACACCCCGTTTATTTATGAAGATAACTTAATCGGACTTATTTAGAAATTTAACAACTTTATTTTCATTAATTGATAATTTAGCTGTCAGAATATTTAGAATAAATATAAATGCTTTATAAATGTAAAAACCTGATAATGCACCTATAACGTTAAAGATAACATCGTTTATGTCTGCAGCTCTTATCATAATCCTCGTTAGTAATATCTCTAAAAACTGTATGGATTCTATAGTGCAGCTGAAAATAAGCCCGATTAAAAAAATCGATTTAACGCCCGTTTTGTTTTTCCTTAAAACAGGGCTGCCTATTCCCAAAGGTATTGTCATTATTATATTTAATACTGATGTTTTTAAATCATATCTTGTTAATTTTATAATTGGAATTAAATTTATGCCGGATAGTATACTTTTTGTTTCACTCGATAATACGGGATCTATTATTATTGGAAATAAAGTATATTTAATTACAAAACATATGTATATATAAAAAACAGTGAAGAAGAATAAAAATATTATTTTCTTGTTGCATTTAAATTTTAATACTAATGCAATAATAAGCCAAATTATTGATAATACTATTACTGTAAGACAGTCAAAATCTACAAGCATTTTATACCCCATTACGTACTGATTATATTCTCTTATATAATATCATTCTATAAAATAGATGTAAAATTATAGTAATAATTAAAATTTACATATTTTCCATTTTAAGAGCAGATAATGTTCTTATTATAAAAATTTTATCATGCGGAGAAGCAGAATGATAAATATAATTTTGCTTGGGGATTTAAATGACACCTCGGTTTCAGAAGTCCTTTCACCGGCTCTCGCACGGTACGGCGGGGTAAAGTACGTTTCAGCCAAAATATTCTTCACGAAAGTTTGGCTGAACCGGAATTTTTACTGCTTGACTGCGAAATGCTGCCTAAGCTTGAAATAAAGGGCGGCATACTTTTATTTAAAAACAGCGTGCCGGAACAAAAGAATTTTTGTATCCCAAATGGTTTTGTAAACATAATGGAAAGCAAAAACGCGCGTGCGGCGGCAATGCTGCAAAAAGCGGGCGCTTCTGCTGTAACGTGCGGCAGCGGGCCGAAAGATACCCTGAGCATAGCCGGCCTTGAAAACAATGCCGCCGCTTTGAGCCTGCAGAGGAATTTAAAAATTTTAAACGGCAACATCTTGGAGCCGCGCGACTTTAACGTAAAATTTGCGGAAAAACGCAGCCCGCATCAGATACTTTCTACCTGCGCCGTGCTTCTTGCAGCCGGCGTCGATCCTTCCCAAGGCTATGCCATTTAATTTTGCGAAAAATTAACACTCATAAACTAAGCGCCCATACGCAAAATATTAAAGCAAACGCGAGAGAGATAAAAATGATGTAAGGAGTGTTAGATTATGGCTCAGAACATTGTTCCCGAAGCCCGTGCGGCTCTGGAAAAGTTTAAGATGGAAGCCGCTTCCGAAGTGGGCGTAAATCTTAAGCAGGGTTACAACGGCGACCTTACTTCTAAAGAAGCAGGTTCTGTCGGCGGCCAGATGGTCAAAAACATGATTAAGAAATATGAGGAAAGCATGAAATAACTTTCCGGATAGGCCGCAAGGCCCGTCTGATAGGAAAAGCCCGGCAGCTGCCGGGCTTTTCGCTTTTTTTATTATATTATTGCACTTATGGTTTGAATTCAGCCGTAAGGGCTTTTATTTTGATCCCTTTTTCAGTAAACATAATTTCGTGTTCAGTCATTATGCCGGGTATTGCTTTTTCAGCGTGGAGGTCATACGTTTTATACGTTATTTTAAAACCGCAGCTGTTAAAGTATCCAATGCTGTCTTCAAAAAGGCTGTCGTCATCAGTCTTAAAAAAGATTTTTCCGCCGGGCTTAAGTATCACCTTGTAGTTTTCGAGCTGCCTGGGGTATGTCAGCCGGCGCTTCTGATGCTTCTTTTTAGGCCACGGGTTGCAGAAATTAATATATATCCTGTCTGCCGCATCCGCGGGGCCCATATAGTTGAGCATAAGCTCAATATTAAATGCGGTAAGTATTACGTTTGAAGGCTCCCCATTTACAGCAGTGAAAGCCGCGTCTATATTCCTTTTTGCCGGCCCGAGTACCGCGTCTTTTATATCTATGCCCAAAAAGTTTATACCTGGGTTCTGTACCGCAGCTCCGGCTATGAAAAAACCCTTGCCGCAGCCAAGCTCAATGTATAAAGGCTGTTCTTTTTTAAAAAGAGTATGCCAGCTGCCCTTATGGCTTTCAGGCTCCCGTATGAAATAAGGGCAGAGGTTCAGTTCTTTAGTGGCCCACGGTTTGTTTCTTATCCTCATTGTAAATACCTAATTCCAAATAAAATCGTCATGTAAAAGCTTAAGGCGTCATCGGCGCTCCATTCGCTTTTGCTGACGGACGTCTTTGCCTGCGAATACAAGCCTTTTGTAACTCCCTATAATGCGTGAAGCAAAGCGCTCCGAGTAAAGCCTTACCATCTCGCGCGTTGTAAGGTTAGTGCTTATAATGGTTGGCTTTTTTACGAGCAGCCTTGTGTTTACTATGCCGTATATGGCAGCTGAGGAAAACTGGCTTGAAAACTCTGTGCCGAGGTCGTCAAGTATGAGTAAGTCGCAGCCGTTAAGCAGATTTAAAGTAGCTTCATCCGTGCCGCGCCCGAAGTGCTCGTTTTCAAGTTTCGCCGTTATGGTGCTTACGGAGCAGTAAATAACGCCGAAGCCCTTTTTTATGGCTTCGTTTGCTATGGCAAGCGAAAGGTGCGTTTTCCCAAGGCCGGTGCCTCCCGTCATTATTATATTGTCGGAGCAGGTGGTAAAAGTATCAGCATAATTTCTGCAGAAATCAAGCGTGCGTTTCATAATAACGCGGGCGGGCGGTTTGTCGCCCTCCGCTGAGGCGGAATAATAACCGAGCGAAAAATCATCGAACGTTGAGAGGGCAAGCGGGGTCATTGAGTTTAATTCCCTGTAGGCCTCAGAGCGCAGAAGGTCTTTCATGCAGGCGCACATTTTTCCGTCGACATAACCCGTGTCTTTACACTTGCCGCATGAGTAGTGCGGCTCGAGGGCATCGTCCTCAAGCCCGGCTGAGTGCAGGATTTCCGCAAGCCTTTTCTGCAGGGCAAGGTTACGTGACTTGAGTTCTGAAAGCTGTTCTTTTGTGTCGCTGCCGTTAAGGACGGCTTTGGCGGCCTTTATTGCCGCTTGGGATATTTGCTGCTCTATATGCCTGGCTTCCGGATATTTAGCGTAAAGCAAGGCCCGCTGCTTTTCGGCTTTTCCTTCAGCTGATTTACGCCGCCCGCCCATTGCTTTTTCGGCCGACATATAAACGCCTCTGCCGTACCCCAAAATTTATTCACCCTTTCGAGTCGTAAACACTTGTACGTTCATACTCATCTATATCGAAAGTAAGGGCTTCGGTCTTGTTTTTTTTACGTGAAGCCGCGCGCTCCATTTTTTCCTGCTCGGCTTCCTTAGCTGTTGTTATATTGTTTTTATGCCATCTTTCTAAGATCTTGTTCATATAACTCGCGCTAAATTTGCCGGTGCTGTCTACGGCGCGGTCATATGCTTCGCGTATCATCTCAGGAGAGAAGTTCCAGCTGTTTAACCATGTTACGGCGAAAGCCTCTTCTTTTGCTGACGGCGCGCGGCGGGGCATATGCAGGGTTTCCTGCACGGTGTTCCACGCATGCCGGCTTTCGGTAAGGCGGGCGAGCATTTCCTCGGCTTTTTCATGCGTTGTTATGCCGTTGTCAGCCCAGTCCATGGCGACTTTTTCTATGTAACGCATATTTGCCTTGCCGATGCTCTTTGCGTATTGCAGGAGCATTATTATCACGTCAGACGGAAGGCCGAACTCGTCGTGCATCATGAGCAGGGTAGCTGATTCGCCGTTTGAGATGAGCCTGCCGAGTATCTCCTGCGCGGACTGCATGAGGCACGCGATTTCTTTCGATTCGTTTATCCTTTTGGCTACGAATGCGTTGTCAGGCTTTTCGGGCCTTGTAAGCATGCGCTTAACCGGCACGGCGGTTTCTGCGGGTTTGCTTACGGGCGCAGCCTTTTGCCCGCCTGTTTCTTTTGCGGCATTGGGCGGTTCTTCATTTTCCGTGCGTGAAGGCGGCTTTATGCTGCCGCCGCTGATTGTTATAAGGCCGGTTTCCTGCCAGTAGAGCATTGCATCGCAGACGTCCGCCTTATCCATACCCAAAAATGCGGATATGTCTTCCGCACTGAAATCTTCGCCGGAGTGCCTCAGCACCCATAAGAGGACTTTAAGCTGAACGCCGCCCGCAAGCTTCAGGCTTTTGTCCACGACTGAGCATGGAACCGCAAAAACGGAATTCCAATCCCCAAGGTTTATACTGTAATCCATTCGGTAACACCTTTCAAAATTTTCAGTTAGGCTGAAGCGCTGAAGGGCAAAATTTCAGGCTGCGAGTAATTTATGCCGGCCTGCCTGAACGGGGCGTTTTATATGCATTGTATATTGTATATGGAAAGGGGGAAAACAGCAGCCGGAATATAAAAAAGCCGCTGTCCGTCCACAGCGGCGGCAAATATAAGGAATTATTTCCCCATCATGTAATTGATAAACATAAGCTCGTCCTCGGGGTTGTCCACGCTCAGCTCGGCGGAAACAGTTGAATTTTTAGCTTTTTCCAAAAGCGACCTCACACCGTAAAGCTGGCACAGCTTGCTTTTTAAGTTAAGTTTGTTCCCATCATCGGTAACCAGATAAACATTGCCCTTTGCTTTGTCCAATAATGATATCAGTTCCATAATATCGATGTCGTACAGCTTCAAAATAACTCCCCCTTTTAATAAATTATTACATCCGTATTATATCATGTGACGCCGCATATTACAATGACTTTTTAGCACACTCAGGGTAATGTGGATTTTTGTTTTGTATTACAAATATCAATTATGTTATGACATTTATCATATAATTCTCATTACAAAAATCAGTTTCATAATTTTCATATATTTATTATAATAATGTTAAATTTTATTATTAAAAATGGAGGGAAAATCTATGAGAAGAAAATGGATCAGTATGTTGCTTTGCGCGACACTTATCATTGGAGTTACCGCGGGATGCAGCAGTCAATCCAGCAATGGAACAAGTGCCGACACATCTTCAGCAGAAGAAACTTCATCTGCCGCAGATACAGGCGGGTCTAATGACTTTGTAGCAGGTGCCACGGGGAAAGATGCCGATGTTGTTAAAATTAAAGGGAAAGCAATACAAAGGCCGGCAGACGGTTATAAATTTGGCTACACATGCATGGATGGTACAAATCCGTTCTTTGTAACTATTCAAAATGAAATTAAGGAAAAAGTAGAGGCAAACGGTGATACATTAATTGCAACAGATCCGGCCAATAAAGTTTCACTTCAGATTACCCAAGTAGAGGACATGATTTCTCAGGGAATTAATGCTATATTTATGAACCCTGCCGAAGCAGACGGCATACTGCCTGCATTGGACGAACTTAAAAAAGCCGACATCCCAATTATAAACTTTGATACGGAAGTTTCCAGTATGGGTGATTATTGTTTTTCATATGTAGGTTCAGATAACTATAATGCCGGCAAAGTCTGCGCGGAAGACCTCATTAAGCAATGCCCTAATGGCGGGAAAATAATTGTTATAGATTCGCCGACAATGAATTCAATAGTTGACAGAACTAATGGTTTCCTCGAAACCATCGAAGGACATAACTTTACTATTGTTGCACAACAGGACGGAAAGGGCAATTTACAGAAGTCAATGAGCGTAGCGGAGGATTTACTACAGTCTCACGGTGATGTTGTCGCCATTTTCGGTGGAAA
>ENA-UOOI01002312-UOOI01002312.1-fermentation-metagenome-genome-assembly--contig:-NODE-2312-length-16935-cov-3.720320_pt1 | contig 16935 bp, 11 predicted proteins | sample MGYA00245779_ERZ724027 | MGnify/ENA primary metagenome ERZ724027 (study PRJEB28704, sample SAMN03018318) | fermentation metagenome | biome: anthropogenic terrestrial biome; feature: soil; material...
AATAAAAGACATTATTTTCTACCCGGGTCGATATTGGTAAAGATGAAATGAGATGATTACAGTAGCAACTTTCCAAATGTCAGCGACTACCGTAATCCCTTTATTGCCGAAGTGATGAAAATATTAGGTTGAGCGCGCCAAAGAGGCGATTGAGGATTATTGTTGATTATTTTTAATGTCTGTTTGCGTCCCTTTTAAGAACTATTTATTGATCGGACTGTTATATTCACAGCAAAGAATTATTAAAATTTATTCGATTTCATCAGTCGTTTTCTCGCTATGGTATAGCCCGAACTTGTTCGGTCTCTACTCATTTAGCTTAATGAAAACATTCTAAATAGACAGATAAATGATCCAAAATGATTTACCTGCGGTTTTCCGTGATTTTAACCCACTAGAAGATAAGATGCTGCAAGTCATCGACAACGAGGGCAACGTGGTCAATAAAAAGCTGATGCCTGCGTTGGATGACGAAACGATTATAGATGCCTATAAGCAGATGTTGTATGAGCGGATAGCCGACGAAATGGCTGTCTCTTATCAGCGTCAGGGGCGGATGTACACCTATACGCCCAATATAGGGCAGGAGGCCATCCATATTGCCGCTGGCATGAATATCCGGAAGGAGGACTGGCTGGTTCCTGCGTTTCGTGAAATGGGCACCCTGTTGGCAAAAGGGGGTACCATGAAAGAGATGTTCCTGTTTTATCTCGGGAATGAACATGGCGGCAGTTTCAGGAATGTACGCCATGTGTTGCCTATAGCTATCTCCATCGGGACGCAGTTTCACCATGCCGTTGGTATCGGATATTCCGTCAAATACCAGAAAAAGGATGAAGTGGTTTTCACTTTTATCGGCGATGGCGGCACTTCGGAAGGGGATTTCAGCGAAGGGTTGAATTTTGCCGGTGTATGGCAGGTTCCCGTAATCTTCACTATACAGAATAACCAGTATGCCATTTCCGTGCCGGTAAAAGCGCAGACCAATTCGGTCAACCTGGCCGTGAAATCGGTCGCTTTCGGTATCCCCGGTATTAAAGTAGACGGAAACGATTTTTTTGCCATGTATCTCGCCTATAAAACGGCATCCGAATATGCCCGGTCGGGAGGGGGAGCCATGCTGATTGAAGCATTCACCTACCGCCTTGGCGCACATACCACGTCGGATGATCCCTCGAAATACCGAAAGAAGGAGGAGGAGACGATGTGGGGACTGACCGATCCGCTGATTCGTTTGAAGCGTTATATGCAAAGTGAGGGAGTATGGAATATCGATGAGGAGAAACTGATCCAAGAGTATAAATTGCAGATCGATGCCCAGTTTGTGGAAGCGGAAAACAACAAGTCTTATCCGGTGGATGATGTATTCGGACATATGTATACCGATATGCCGGATGAATTAAAGAGACAAAAGATGGAGTATGAACAATTCTTAAGCTGGAAGGAGAACAGAAGATGAGCGTAATGACAATGGTGAAAGCGATAAATAATGCGCTCGATATAAAGCTGAACGAAGATAGTAGTATTGTTATCTACGGCGAAGATGTAGGTGTGGAAGGGGGCGTTTTCCGTGTGACCGAAGGGTTGCAGCAGAAATATGGCGCCAATCGTGTCTTCGACTCCCCCCTGGCGGAATCGGCTATAGTAGGTACTGCCCTGGGAATGGCTGTTTCGGGACTCAGGCCCATTGTGGAACTGCAATTCGAGGGTTTCACCTTCCCGGCATTTAATCAGATACTCTCCAACGTTGCCCGTATGCAGAACCGTTCCCGCGGAAAATTCGGAGTTCCTATGGTAATCCGCTTTCCCTACGGGGGCGGTGTCAATGCGTTGGAACATCATTCCGACAGCCCGGAGGCCCTTTTTGCGCATATACCGGGACTTAAGGTGGTAATCCCCTCCACTCCCCACGATGCGAAGGGAATGATGATTGCTGCCATCGAGAGTAGTGATCCTATTATCTTTATGGAACCGAAACGTATCTACCGTGCCATCAAACAGGAGGTTTCCGAAGAGAAATTTACGCTTCCTCTGGGTAAGGCTAAGGTGGTTAAGGAAGGAACGGATATCACGGTAGTGGCTTTCGGCGCCATGATCCGTGAGTGTCAGAAAGCAATTGCCGTGGCACAGGAGGCCGGTATTTCAGTAGAGTTGATTGATCTGCGTTCCATTTACCCTATTGATAGGGAGACGATCCGTAATTCCGTGAGAAAAACGGGGCGGATGATCGTTGTGGCGGAAGCGCACGAATCGTTCAGTGTCGGGTCGGAGTTGATCGCCGTGGCCAACGAAGAGGCTTTCCTCTACTTAGAGGCGCCACCGAGAAGAGTGATGGGGTTTGATACTATTGTCCCCTTAGCACAGGGAGAAAAATATTATATTATTTCGCCCGACCGTATTTTTTATGAAATAGAAAAGAGCGTTAAATTCTAAAAGAAAAGAAATCAAGAAGTTGAGAAGTCAGGAAGTTTAGAAATCTTGAATCTTGAATCTCGATTCTTGAATTTTAAATCTTGAATTTTAAATTTTTAATCGTATGAGGTTTACATTTAATTTCCCCGATTTAGGTGAAGGACTCGAAGAAGGAACCATATTGGAGTGGTTTGTATCAGAAGGAGAGTTTGTGAAGGTAGGTGATTCCCTCGTACAGATGGAAACCGACAAGGTAGTGGCCGATATCCCTTCTCCGAAGAGCGGAACTATTGTCACCCGTTACGGGAATGTGGGTGATGTGATCCATGTGGGTTCACCGCTTGTAGAAATTGAAACAGAAGGAGCCGGGAAAGAGCTGGGAAGTGGTGAAGACACCGGGGAAAACGCAGAAAGGGTTGAAAATATACAGGAAATTGCCGACGCCGATACCCAGGGGATTGTAAAAGCAGACCAACCTATCCCGGCCGGCGCAGAACCGGAAGAAGGTGCGGCGGTAGTAGGTACAATGGAAGTGGCAGGTGAAGGCGCCTTGTTGGCTGCGAGCGATGAAGGATCCGGAACAGATAAACCAGATGAAGGGTTGCGGAAAGTGCTGGCAACACCGGTGGCACGTGCCATGGCAAAAGAGATGGGTATCGATATCAATAATGTACCCGGCAGTGGCCCCTCGGGAAGGGTGAAGAAAGAGGATATCCTGAATTTCAAATCACCGTCCATGGAAATGAGTGGTAGAGCAGAAACTTTTAAAACCGAAGTGGAGGATGTAACCTACAAACCGCTTACGCAAATCAGGAAGACCATTGCGAAGAATATGCTTCACTCTAAACATAACGCAGCACATATGTCGGTTTTTGAAGAGGTGGAGATATCCGTATTGAAGGAGGTGGTCACCAGGTACAAGCCAAAATTTGCCGATAAAGAGGTGAAGCTAACCTACCTTTCCTTTGTCGTAAAAGCGGTGGCGCAGGCATTGAAACAGCACCCTCAACTCAATTCCCAGATCGATACGGAAAATAACCGGATGATCTATCGCAACCGTTATCATATCGCTATCGCAGTGGATGCCCCCGACGGATTGGTGGCTCCCGTAATCCGGGATGCAGACCGTTTGTCTATTTTCGAAATAGCAAGAAAAATAGGGGAACTGGCCCAAAAGGCGCGGGAGAGAAAATTAGTGCTGGAGGATATGAAAGAGGGATCTTTCACCATCACCAGCTTCGGTTCTATCGGCGGTATCTTTGCCACGCCGGTGATCAATTACCCGCAAGCCGGCATATTGGGTATCGGGCGTATCCTGAAAACACCTATCGTGAAAGATGATGAAATTGTCATCGGCAATATCATGCCAGTTTCGCTTACGGTCGACCACCGTATTGTAGACGGAGGAGAAACCACCCGCTTTGTCAAGAGGGTAATGGAATACCTTTCCGATCCCGTTTCATTGTTAATGGACGAATAGAAGGAATAGATATATAAATAGAGCCTGTATTTGCTGTTGTAGAAACGAGCATGAAAACCGTTTTACACAAGAATATGATTAAAGCGAGTTGCCTTCAGATAAGATTTTTAATGGAAGTCGGCGATTCGCTTTGCTCACTTATCATATGATACCTTTAAAAATAAATATTTTAACCATATGAATTTTGTATATACATTTGAATAATATAGGATGCGTCTCGGATAAATTCAATGAGTTAGACTATTTGAGTCGCCTTCGCTCCTCGATTTTCAATTCTGCATTCGGCAAAACGAGTTTACTCGTTCTGCACTCTCTAAACGAAATAGTTCAAACAAGTTTGGCTTATCTGTCGGCTTTATTTATATTTGTGTATAAAATTGAAATAGAGTAAATATATGGAAAACATTCTTGGTATTGATATGGGGGGTACTTCCATCGTTGGAGGTCGGATCGAAGGTGATGTTATAGCCGAGCAGATTACAGTGGATACCTGCGCCCAGGAGGGGGGTGACAAGACATTGAATATCCTGAAAGAACTTATCCGTCAGCTAAAGACTACTGATACCAGGGCGATCGGTATAGGTGTTCCGAGTGTGGTGGACAGGGAAAAAGGGATCGTTTATAATGTACAGAACATAAAAAACTGGGATGAGGTACATCTGAAATCACTGCTTGAAGCGGAATTTGAACTGCCGGTCCATATTGACAATGATGCCAATTGTTTTGCTTACGGAGAGAAGATCTACGGTAAAGGTCAGAATTTTGAAAATTTTGTCGGTATTACGTTAGGAACAGGTGTAGGAGGAGGCATTATTCAGGATAATCATCTGCTATTCGATTCCAATTGCGGTTCCGGAGAGTTTGGGGAAATACCCTATCTCGATTCGATCCTTGAAGAATATTGCGGAAGTCGTTTTTTTACCCGTACGGTAGGCCGTTCGGGGTACGAAATTGCATTAAAGGTACGGGAAGGGGATATAGAATCGATCGAAGTATATAATCAATATGGAAAACATATCTCGGTGTTAGTGAAAATAATACTGCTGATCCTTGATCCGCAGGCCATTATTTTCGGAGGTTCCATAACTCAATCATTCGACCTTTTCAAGGACGCCATGTATGAGAGTTTGAAGAATTTTCCTTATCCTAAATCGGTGGATAAAATTCAAATCCTGACATCCGATCTGCACAATATCGGAATTCTCGGAGCAGGCGCTTTATGTGTATGACCGTTTATCGAAATTTATCATAAAGTTTTATACATTATTTGTTATGATCCGATTTATCATTTTATCGTCTGTTTTTATCCTGAGTTGTTCCATATCGGCCCAGGATATCAGTTTGCCCGCGCCCTACAGAACAGGTGGAAAACCCCTGATGCAGGCGTTGAACGAACGAAGATCCATCCGTTCTTATCAGGATAAGGAATTAACCCTTCAGCAACTGTCCGATCTGTTATGGGCGGCCAATGGGTTCAACCGTGACGACAAGCGTACGGCGCCAACGGCAAACAATCGTCAGGAACTGGAGTTGTATGTGACAACGAAGAACGGGGTTTATTTTTACGATGCCCGTAACCATCGGCTAAGAGAAGTAAAAAAAGGTGATCATCGTGCCGAGGCAGGGACTCAGGATTTTGTCGCGCGGGCAGCGCTCAATCTAATCTTTGTTTCCGATATGGAGAAAGCCTCAGGCAGGGAATATGCCTTTACTAATTGTGGATTTGTAGCACAAAACGTTTATTTGTATTGTGCCTCCGAAGGGCTGGGGGCCGTTGTCCGCGGTTCCTTTGATAAGGACAAATTGAGCGATCTGCTCAATCTGAATTCTAACCAGGAGGTATTATTGACACAATCGGTCGGATATCCGGATTAACCTATACGCTACCGGGGCTATTGTAGAGAAGAGAGGTTCTTGAGTAAAGGAAAAATCCCCACTATCTATATGTGAGATAATGGGGATTTTTTGCCTTAAATGTTTTGTAAAGCGGAGATATTCTTCTTATTCTTTCTCAAATGAATCTGTTCTGAACGGTACTACCGGTAACTCGTGGGTTCCGGCAAGGTTACCTGTCTGAAAATTCCTGAAGCAATAACGGACAGCTACCGGTTGGGTAATCCCTTCACGGGATACTTCCACTTTTCCGTCACGCACTACAGCCTGGGCGGGAAGGAACTGGCCGTTTTCCGCAGCGATTTCGAACCCTTCGATACCATCTGTCCGGCTGAATCCTTCTTGTGCCTGATCGAAGGAAACAATTACCTTTCCGTCACGGATCTCCATAGATCGGTATTCCGGCCCGTGCGCGGCCACCCGTTCATATCCATAGGTCTTGTTGAGCGCCATAAATGCCAGCCGTTTTCCTACATCGGTTTTGTTGCGGGGGTGGATATTACGTAACTCATAAGGTTCTACCAGATCGTTCGTGGAAATCATTCCGCTGTGGGAGATCAGTTTCTGCGCTTTGAATTGTGCTTCGCGCAGGTAGGCAGCTCCCACGTCCTCGCCATTTCCATATTCAAAGGGGGCAATTTCCACATAGAAGAAAGGAAGGTCGGGATTATTCCACTGCTTGCGCCAGAGGGTCACCATATTGTGAAGACGCTCCGGATAGACCTGATGGGCGCCGACATTCGATTCGCCCTGATACCAGATAAAACCTTTTATCACGTAGTGGGTGATCGGATGTATCATGCCGTTATACATCAATAGCGGACGAGCCATCGGATGCAGTTTGTTGACCGCCTCCTCGCTCAGATCCACATCGGGATAGGTCTTCAGGATTTCCCTGTTAGTCCATCCTTCCACTTTTGTGCCTCCCCAGGAGGAGACAATGATGCCTACGGGCACATTCATCGATTTGTGAAGCGTCTCGGCAAAGAAAAATGCCGTAGCGCTGAATCCCGGTGAGTTGGCCGGATTACATACCTGCCAGCGCCCCCCTACACTCTCCAGTGGTTCAAACGACGGTGTCTTGGGAATTGTGACAAACCGGATGGCCGGGTATTGTCCGGAGAAAGCGATGGTTTCGTTCGCATCCATGATGGGATTATTGTAAAACCCATTGAGAGGCATCTCCATATTACTCTGTCCCGATGCCAGCCACACCTCGCCGATCAGGATATCTTTGAGTACCACCTCTTCACCATCGGAAACCGTAATGGTGCGGGGAGTGAAACCTGCTTCGGGCGTTTCGATCACGGCGAACCAGTTTCCCTTATCGTCAGCTGTGACACGTACTGCGGTCTCACTCCAGCAGGGTTTTACTTCCACCGTTTTACCTTGTTCAGCTTTTCCCCATATATTCACCCTGCTGCTCTGTTGCAGCACCATTCCGTCGCTCAGGATTTCAGGCAGTACCGGCTTTCCGTATAATGCCAGGCCGAGAGTGAGAAGTACCGGTAATAGAAAAATTCGTTTCATTTGTTTTAGTTTTTAATATGCTTGGAATTTCAATAGATATTGTATTGATTAAGAAATAAGATTGCTGATAATCAGGTTCCTAATATATTGTTTGATATAAACTCTCATGATGATATATTTAATTCCGGTTTTATCTTTGTCGGACAGTAATATGATTGCACGAAATAATATGACCGGAATTGATATTCATGATTTCAAATTCGCACAAATATAGTGAAAGCCGAGAGAAAAATCAAGCTTGCTTGAATTTTTCCGAGGCGCATCCTATATTATGGAAATTTAGTGAATTTTCGTAACAGTAGGCAAAAATCCAAAGATATTTGTGGCATAGACAGGTATGAAAATTTCCGTCAGGGCCCAAGCTCCGCTGTATTACGGTGCCGGGCATATCTGACGGAATTTCTCAAAACCGGAGAAAAAGAGACTTGTGGTACTTTTCTCTTCTCCTTCTCCCGGTATTATCAATGGAATCCGGGAAAATTAACCTCTGTATTTACAGCAGGCCGGTAATGCATCATAGGTGGCCTGGTCGGCTTTATCCCTGTCGGTATCATATCCCACTCTGGCAATGGCTTTGCTGATGGCATCAATATTGGTCTGCTGCGGATTAAAATGCAGATGGAGCTCTTTTTTATCCAAATCCCATTCGGCCGTCGATACGCCGTCGACACTTTTGGCGGCGGTTTCGATATTTTCTTTGCATATTTCACAAAGTCCTTGCACACCCAGTAGGGCATGCTCGTCGTGATGTCCCGTTCCGGCAGATGTTTCCGTTTCTGTCTGGGCTGCTCCGGAGCCGCTTTTGGAGCTGCCCGAATTACATGCCGCGAACAATACGGTCGCAGCGATCATTGCTGATAATACATACTTCTTCATTTTAATTCATTTTTTAATTAGCGTTTATATTGAATAAAGGATTATTTTATTTCCAAACGTTACGGTTAAAACCGCTGGCTTTAGCCGAAATACAACCCACCTATTTTAGGGGGTGGGTGTTTATTCCCTGTTTTGCCGCAATCAGAGAGGGCAAATATAACTATTTTTTCATTCAACGGAGTTTACCCCTGTATTTGCAACACGCGGGCAGGGCGTCATAAACCTTTTGGTCGGCTTTGTGCTTATCCGTGTCGTGGCCCGCTTTGGCGACTGCCTGGGAGATTTTGTCGATATCGGTTTGTGCGGGATCGAAGTTCAGGTGCAATTGCTTCGTAGCCTGATCCCACGAGGCCGAAGATACGCCTTTCACACTCCGGGCGGTTTTCTCGATACGATCTTTACACATCTCGCAAAGCCCCTGTACCGTCATCATCGCATGTTCATGACCGGCGGGAGCAGGATTATGCGCAGGATCGCCGCTTCCCTGTGTGGAGTGGCCTTCGTGGCCGGTAACGGCACGGCCGGCCTTATCGTTCATCATGCTGCGCTTTCCGGCAAGCTGGGCGCTCGCATCGATGGTAAAAGCGCCATTCGTCACGATCTCATCTCCATCGTCTATCCCTGAAAGAACCAGGTGGGCATCCCCGAGCGAAGGCCCGAGTTCTACTTCCCGGAGCAGGTATGATGGCGTTTCGGTACCGGATTGCTTCAGATACACTATGGAACGCTTGCCTGTCCATAAAACCGCCGATTTGGGAATGACGATTTCGTTATTGTACTGCTTCAACGGCGCATTGACAAGGGCGTTGGCATACATCCCGGGCATCAGTTCCATACGCGGATTGGTTGTCTCAACCCTGATCTTGGCGGTGCGGGTCGCCGGATCGAGGATCGGATTGATAAAAGAGATCCTGCCGGAAAATGTTTTCCCCGGAAGTGATTGAAGGGCATACTCCAACTTATCGCCTACCTTTAAAAAGGGAAGGTCGGTCTCATATGCATCGAAAACCGTCCACACCCGGGAGAGGTCGGCAATATCGAACAGAATAGTGCCGGCATTGACATAATCACCCTGGTTGATATTCTTCGAAACGACAATACCGCCGGTATTGGCCGTAACATCGATCAACGGTGAGACTTCACCCGATCGTTCAATCGCGGCTATCTGTTCGTCCGACAACTTCCAGAGCGACAGTTTTTCTCTTACCGCCTGCAGCAATGCCGGCTGGATATCTTTCATTTTTACTGCTTCCAGTAATTCCTGCTGTGCACTTAACAGGTCAGGCGAATAAATGGTCGCGATGGATTGTCCCTGCCGTACACTTTCGCCGGTAAAGCTGACCATAAGCTTCTCGATACGTCCGCTCACGTGGGACGTCTGCGACTGCGAAAGCCGTTCGTCTACCAGGATAGTCCCATAAAGGCGAATGTCTTTTACCGGGTTTTCCCGACTGACAACCGTTGTTTGAATATTGGCCAGCGCAACCGCTTCGGCACTTAATTGAATGGCGTTGGGATCGATGGCTGCATCACCTGATCCGGTTGTTGTCAAGGGAATCAGATCCATTGCACAAAGGGGGCATTTCCCAGGCTTATCCATCCGTATCTGTGGGTGCATGGAGCAGGTCCATATCTCTTCACCGTGATCATGATCCTGATCGTGTTCCGCCGTTGCCGCCCGGTCGTCCGATGAGGAGCCACCCGGGAAGATTAACCACCCCAGGAATAATCCTGCCAGAAGGATCAATCCGTATGTGACATATTTATTGTTCACTGCTTTTTTTATTTTGGTGTTCATACGATTATTTTTAAAACTAAGAATGAATAGTGAAAAGTGAAAAATTATCGAATCATCCCATCGTCTTTACTCTTTGCTCTTTATTCTTTATTCTCCTGAAATGAGATGAGTTTTTGTATCGAAGCTACCATCGTATTGTATTCAGCGACGGCTTGCGCTTTTTTCAAGCGGTAATCAAGCGATTGACGCTGCACCTGTATAACATCGCTAAGGTCGCTTTTTCCCGAGATGAATTCCTGCACCAGCAGATGATATGTTGTCCGCGCGAGTTGGGATTGCTTTTCATACAGGGCGATTTTTCTCGATGCATCATCCAGCGAGTGTCTGGTACGGTAGAGTTCGGTCTGCAGGGCGTTTTGCGTGTCCGCATATTGCTGACGGCTTGCCTGCCACCGGATGTTGCTCTCCTTTTGTTGCGCCTTGTATTTGCTACGATAGATAGGGAGGCTGATGGACACCATCGGCATGATCATATCCATACCGTTCATATCCGTCGCCGGAAGACCTGTGTGGCCCATATCCATGCGTTTGGCGATTACTGAATACTGAAGCCCTATGCCCACCATCGGATAACTCATCTTTTTATCCATCTCCGCTTTGGCTTTGTAGGCCGATCCTTCTTCGTCGATCATAGCCAGCATCGGATTGTGCTGATTGATCTGTTCTGCCGTTACGGCGACATCTAACGAAAAAGGGATCGGGATGATCGAGTCGGGCAGGTGTACCTTACTATCGGACTGCCTGTTCAGTAACGCGTTGAAGGCAGCTGTTTCGGCATCGATTTGGGACAAAATGCTCTCGATGTTATTCTCCAGTTCGGCAATTTCCAATTGCACCCGCAATACATCCGCCATCCCGGTGGAGGTACTCATGTTTTGCATGCTTGTACCGGAACTCATGGAGGACATCGACCCGCCCGTAGTTGAAGACTGGGTAGCGGCTCCTCCCATAGTGGAACCCATGGATCCCATACTCCCCATATTTCCTGTCGTACCTCTACTACCAGGACCGATCGGTGTGGAACCTGTTACCGGAGATATCGACGTGCGACCGCCGGAGGCCGGGTTTCCTGCCGGAGAAGCGGAAAACCTGCGCAGAGCCAGTGTTTCCAACTGCGCAAGATAACCTTTATTCTCGCGGCTGTTGATCAACTGCTGCTGCAAGCTGCAAAGCAGGAACCATTGCGTATAGACCTGCAGGTAGAGATTGTCCCGGGTTTCCCGGAATTGCTCGAAAGCCATATTGGCCATGTGTTCGGCTTCGGTGCGTGCCGCCTTGCGGGTTCCGAACCAGGAGAACATCTGCATTACTGTGAAATCGGCGATCTGTCGTCCGTCGATGATTTCCATCGGTTGCAGAAAGAAGCCGATATCCAATTGAGGATCAGGGAAGGCGCCTGCCTGCGGCATCTTTTCCAGCGATGCCTTGTATGTCAGGAAATCAGTCCTTACAGCAGGGTTGTTGCGGGCTGCCGTTTCCAGATAGTGAGCGAGAGAATCGGATGCCTGTTGAGGGGTAAAGGTGGCGGTGGATGCATCGGTCTGGGCGAATGTGGTGGCGACCGTTACCGGTACGAACAGCAGTGTAATGAAAAATATTTTTAATGTAAACATATCTCTTTTGTTTTTATTCTTTAATGCTACCGTGTTTTTTGATTACTGATTCGCGCCACCAGCATTGAAGGACCGGCACAACGAATATTGTCATGGATTGAATCAACATTCCTCCGAAAGTGGGTATCGCGATCGGTACCATAATATCAGATCCTCTTCCTGTAGAGGTCAGGATAGGCAGTAACGCAATCAACGTAACGGCGGTGGTCATGGCGGCGGGGCGGACACGACGTAAGCCTGCGTAAACGACTGCCTCCCTGATCTCTTCTTTGGTTTGCGGATTACGCTCAAGGAATGTGTCGTGTATGAACGAGCCCATCAATACACCGTCGCTGGTGGAGATACCGAACAAGGCAATAAAGCCCACCCATACGGCGATACTCAGGTTGACCGGGCGCATTTGGAACAGGTCGCGCATATTCACGTCGCCGATCGAAAAATTCAGGAACCACGGCTCCCCATATAACCATAGTAAGATAAACCCTCCGGCAAAAGCGACGAATACGCCTGAAAAATGAATAAATGACGCCGTAATGGTCTTGAACTGAAAATAAAGAATGACCAGAATCAGGATCAGGCATAGCGGAATCAGTATCAATAAACGATTGGCTGCGCGTTGCTGTTGCTCATAATTGCCGGCGAACGTATACGATACCCCTTTAGGAAGCTGCAGTTCACCGGAACTTATTTTGTCTTTAAGCACATTGTCGGCTTCTTTGACGACATCGACCTCTGCCTTTCCGACAATCTTGTCGAAGATGACATATCCTATTAGAAAAGTGTTCTCACTCTGAATCATCTGAGCCCCGCGGGTATATCCTATGTCGGCCACTTCTTTCAAGGGTATTTGTGCGCCGGTTGCGGTGGGGATGATCAGGTTGCCCATCTCTTCGGGGTTTTCGCGCAGTTCACGCGGATACCGTAGCCGCACGGGGAACCGTTCACGGCCTTCCACCGTAGTAGTCAACGGCATACCCCCCACTGCCGCGCTGATGACGTCCTGTAAGTCGGCTACCGTAATGCCGTATCGCGCCATATTTTGCCGGTTCAGGCTGATCTCCAGGTAGGGAGCACCCACGGCGCGGTCGTAAAATACTGTGGAAGGCAAAATCGACGGCACCTCTTTCAAAGCCGCTTCAAGGAGTTTTCCTCCCTCTTCGATCGATTCGAGATCGGGTCCCGACACTTTCAGCCCCATCGGTGCACGCATGCCGGTTTGCAGCATTACCAGCCGTGCTTCGATAGGTTGAAGTTTGGGTGATGAAGTGAGTCCCGGCAGATGCGATACGTTCACGATCTCCTGCCATATATCGTCGGCGGATTTGATTTGCGGACGCCATTGACGGAAATAATCCCCCCTGTTGTCAACGATCAGGCTGTCCGCAGGAATCAACCGGAATCCGTCTTCAGGATTGTAAGTCGATCCGCCTTGCAGCAGATATTCTCCTTTGCGGTTGGTTTTAAACCGCATACGCCGCCCGTCCTGATCGAGAATATATTCCGGGCGGTAATTGATGACGTTTTCGAACATTTGGGTGGGGGCGGGGTCAAGCGCCGAATTTACGCGTCCCCATTTACCGACGGTCGTCTCCACTTCGGGAATGTTACTTATCCGTTTATCCAGTGCCTCCACAAATTGCAGGTTTTGCTCAATGCCGGTATGGGGCATGCTTGTCGGCATAAGCAGAAAAGAACCTTCGTTGAGGCTTGGCATGAATTCTTCGCCAATACCGGGAAATTTATCGGTCGATGCCTGCCAGAAGTCCGTCTGCCGGAAATTTTTCCACCCCACTGTCTCGAATCCTTTTGCGATAAAGCCGAATATTGTATCGAATCCCAGCCAGATGGTCACCCCGAATAACAAAGTAAAAAGGGGGATCACCATAAACTTCCACCGGTTGGCCAAACACCACCGTATCAGTCGTTCGTAATTATTGATCAGGAGGGTGAAGAATCCCAGGATTAATCCGATGAAAGCGATCACTATCAGGAAATTCATCACGAATCCCTTCTGCGGTCCCATCGGCAGCCATTCCGTCGTCAGGAAAACGGTGGCCGCAAGAATCGCGATCCCTGCAGTGATATAGGTCGTCATTTTTTTATTTTTCCACCGGCGCGCGTATAAGTTGTTTATTCCGAACAAGGGCAACACAATTGCTGCATATACTCCCGTGAAGACAAACAGTACGACACCCCCTGCGATTAGTGCAATATTGAGGGTTTTCCGTACGGTTTCAGAGGATACTCTGACCGAAAAGAAATAATACGTTAAGGTCGGAACAACCGTCATTCCCAGAATCAGGGCCGATATCAGTGTAATGGTCTTTGTATAGGCAAGCGGTCTGAAAAGCTTACCTTCCTGTGCTTCCAGAAAGAAAACGGGTAGGAAGCTGACAATGGTGGTAAGCATAGCCACAATGGTGGGCGTGGAAACTTCGCTCACCGCCCGGTGTATCAATTGGACAAAAGCTTTGCCTTTTGTAATGCCTTTGTTCTCAGGCTTCTCCATATGCTGAATGACGATTTCCACGAAGACGACACCGATATCCGTCATAACTCCCACTGCGATGGCGATCCCCGACAAGGCGACGATATTGGCGTCGATATGAAGTAACCGCATCACGATAAACGTCGCCAATACCGCTATGGGGAGCAGGCTTGATATCACGACCGATGCCCGCAAATTGACAATAATGATGATAATAACGATGATACTGATGATCATTTCGAGTGTCAGGTCGTCTTCGAGTGTGCCAATAGTTTCCTGTATCAGTCCTGAGCGGTCGTAGAAGGGAACTACGGTCACTTTCGATACCGTGCCATCGTCAAGTACCTTTTGCGGCAATCCGGATTCTATTTCGTTGATCTTCTTTTTTACGTTATCGATTACCTGAAGCGGGTTCGAACCGTAACGGGCGACGACCACGCCACCCACGGCTTCCACCCCTTCCTTATCGAGTCCACCGCGTCGGGTGGCCGGGCCGATATTGACAAAAGCCACATCTTTTATCTTTACCGGCACTCCGTTACGTACGGTGACTACCGCCTCTTCGAGGTCGGAGACGTTTTTGATGTATCCGAGGCCGCGTACCAGATATTCTGCTTTATTGATCTCAATCGTTTCTGCGCCGATATCAAGGTTGCTTTTCTGCACGGCACTCATGATGTCCATGATAGAAACGCCAAAAGCCCGCATGGCATTGGGATTGATCTCGACCTGATACTCTTTTACGAATCCTCCGATAGAAGCGACCTCCGATACCCCCTCGGCTGTGGAGACGGAATAACGCACATAGAAATCCTGCACGGTGCGCAGTTCGTCGGGATCCCATCCACCTGTAGGTTCACCTGTGTCGGGATTGCGCCCCTCAAGCGTGTACCAGAATATCTGTCCGAGCGCTGTGGCATCGGGACCGAGACTCGCTTGGACGCCTTCGGGCAGCGTGCCGGCCGGCAGGGAGTTGAGTTTTTCCAGGATGCGTGAACGACTCCAGTAAAACTCTACGTCTTCATTGAAGATAATATAGATGAACGACATGCCGAACATGGAGGTGCTACGGATGGTCTTTACACCCGGAATACCCAGCAGCGAAGTAGTCAGCGGGTAAGTAACCTGGTCCTGTATATCTTTGGGAGAACGCCCCATCCATTCGGTAGCGACGATCTGTTGGTTGTCGCCGATGTCGGGGATCGCATCCACCGGTACCGGATTGCGGGGCAGGATGCCTCTGTCCCAGTTAAAAGGAGCGGTGGACAATCCCCATGCAATGATCGCTACTAACAATAGCAGCGTGATAATTCTGTTTTCAAGAAAATATCGAATGATTTTGTTGAGCATATTGAATTTGATTTTATGATTATACCTAACAGTGAGTAAATCTGTCAGATATGGTTACGGGAATGATTGGCCTTTATCTGTGAGACCAATCCCTATGATGCCGATCATTTCGTCCTGCAAACGATCGGTTTCGTAAAATCAAATACGGTAAATACAGATGTAAGTGAGCAGGCTTACATCTTTCAGGAAAAGACCTTCCGGAGGAAAGTCCGGATGAGAGGTACGGAGAATGTCAGTTTCGGTATCCGGTAATTTGAACAGCCGGGTCAGAATAGCTCCCACATTGTCAATGGAGAGAGGCAAAAGGTGGCAGACCTGCTGCTCTGCTTTATTCTGATAATCATCGGTGGTGAGTTCAAGTAGTTCTGTGTCGCAGCATCCGTCTCCGGCGGCATGCCATTCACAATCGTGACGGCCGGTTTCAGTCCTGTGCGAATCACAGCAGGAATGTTTGTCTCCCTGGTCTGCCGCATGTACAGTACCAATGTCTGTGGCGGTTTGCTGGGCGAACAGGTTGAGTGATTGCAACTCCCCACCACAATAATGCAATGCAATAACAGGTTGTATTGCAAAGATCATCATGATCGGAAGTAATAATATGGCAGTCGTTCTACGCATGTTCACTCACCTTATTGTTGACTAAAGTTAGTCGTTTTCCGCACTCGCTTAACGAGACGTTACAATCGGTACAACAAAGAAATACTTAACAAGTTTACAAAAGTATCAATTATTTTTTTGACTTAAAAATTAAAATAGGGTATGAATGCCGAAAATCAATGATGATCTATCATAACTTTCCCGATCAAAATCCGAAATCGTCTATCACGATCTCCTTCACCTCTTCGTGTTCGATCTCGATGATGTTTTGTGTTTGCAATCCCTCCACATAAATGGCTTTATAAGGGATAGCGGGACAGACATATTCGCAACCGCCGCAACCAACGCATATTTCCGGCCTGATCTCGGGAATGGTCAGCATTCCTTTATAGGGAACCATATGCACGGCCTGTGTGGGACAATGTTCCGAGCAGGCGCCGCAGCTTGTCTCGTCGTAATAGACGATACAGTTTTCGATGATCAGTTGCACCTGTCCCATCTGGGTATGGTTCTTTTCCTCTTTCGTCAGGGGGAGTATGGCTCCGGTGGGACATACCTCTCCGCAGATAGTGCAATCGTAATTGCAGAAGCCGTGGTCGAAATAGAGTTTCGGCTGCATCATTCCTCTCAGGCCGTATTCCAGAAAGGCCGGTTTGATCACATGCGACGGGCATTTGCTCACACAAAGGTGACAGGAGATACATTTCTCCCGCAAGTGGTCGAAGGTGGGTGCCCCGGGGGGTGCAATGGGGGTCTGTCGTTTAAAAGCCCTTTTGGGAAGTAAATCGTCTGTTGTCTCGCCTGATAACAGGACGCCACCCGTCTCTCCCGGAAATAAACTATCCGAGGCTACCTGCGCGATAAGGTTCCCTGCTGCCAGTCCCGTAACCAGGGAAGC
>ENA-UOOI01002313-UOOI01002313.1-fermentation-metagenome-genome-assembly--contig:-NODE-2313-length-16934-cov-6.146099_pt1 | contig 16934 bp, 13 predicted proteins | sample MGYA00245779_ERZ724027 | MGnify/ENA primary metagenome ERZ724027 (study PRJEB28704, sample SAMN03018318) | fermentation metagenome | biome: anthropogenic terrestrial biome; feature: soil; material...
ACTCTTGAGAACTTGATCCTATTAAATCATCAACAATGTAGACACCAATTATAACATTTATAACAGGCAACCAGCATAAAGTTAAAGAAGCCCAAGGAATATTAACTAACCTTGGTATCACACTGGAGCATGCAGATATCGGCTACCCCGAAATCCAGGGAGAACTGGAGGATGTGTGGCTGGCTGTCTGAATCGCTTACCAAGTATATGCAATTTTTAATTGATTTTTAAATAGTATAAAACTTGCTATTTTTTACATCTTTAGCATTATTTCTGAACACGATTTTTATCAATTTCTGATCACGGACATAATAATTCTACAAAAAGTATTAATAGTATTACCAACTACATAACTTTGTGATAACATGACTAAATACAAAGCTATCGTAATTAAAATAAAATGCAAGAAATGCGGATATGAACATTCAGAGCTACTTCCACTGGAAATAAGCGAGGCAGATTGGCAGCGAGCCAGGGTGAAATATGGGGAGATGGTTGTTGAGATAAATGAGGTCAACTAGTCCATATATAAAACATTTTCTTCAGATTTCCAAAATTCATTATCAATAAGTAATTCCTTTAATTCTGCAGGGGTCAGAATCCGGGGGATGCTATCGGTTAACCAATATTTTCTTTTCTCATATAAGATATACTCAATATATGGAGTTATTACTATAGGAATTATTTTATTATAATTACTGATATCAAAATTAGTACCTTTAATTTTATTAATTAACCAATTAGCTTTTTCATCTACCTGATCTATTGCTTTCTCGTATTTATCCATCCTAAAATCAAGTGCTTTTTTCGTTCCTCTATCAAAATCAATAGATTTACCTACTACCTTACATTCTACAATTAATAATGTATTTTTATTACCAAAAGAAGCATCAATTTGTCTTTTATCTCCATTAAAACTTTTACATTCCTTTGTAGGTAAAACCATTTTCCCTTGATCTTGAATTAATAATTCTAATGCAGTACCTTTAAAATTTTCATCTTCAGTACATTTCCAAAATAAATCAAATAATCTACGATCCATCCAAGCATAATCAATAAAATATCTTTCTCCATAAGGTAAAAAAATCGAATGTGGACCCGGATACAATAAATCAATATTCTCTTTCTTATCTTGTGTTAGAGACCAAAACTGAAAACCTTTTTCTAGATCCACCAATCCACTTTTCAAATCATGATATTTCATGCTAGTAGGCAGATATTTTTCAAGCTCATTAATGATGTAATTTTTATTATAGGGTCCTTCATAACCTCTATGCCAACATTTTAGCAATTTATCAGGCTCTGACCATCTTTCCCATGCGCGGATAAGAATTGAAGTAAAAACTACAATTACAGACTCGAATGAAACACCATTAACCTCATTAAAATCATTAAAATAATTTTTATTAGAGTTATTATAATTGAGCATGTTAATTGGAGACCATACAAAATTAGTGGCACCATTTCCAATAGTTATATTCGGTTTCCCTAGAGATTCATAATATCCATCGACTATTGGCTTCGTATCAATTTTCCCTATATTATATTGGGCAATATAGAGCCAAGGCCAATTATCTTCGCCATTTAATGTATAATAAGTACCTTTAGAGGTGAATGGTGTTTCGATATCATTTCCACATCTCTCGTCATAAATATGTATTGATTCTGCTAAAAAATCATCTCTTACTTCAAATACATCTCCAGGGTTATGTTCTACTATTAGAGAAGCTCCTTTATTTAATCCTCTTAAATTGGCTGTAGAACGCCAAATTTCAAACATAAGGTTTTCTAAGTTATAAAATTCTTTTAATTCATTTATTCCAAATTGAGTTAAAACTAATTGTGGTTTTTTATCAATGAATTCAACAATAAGTTCATGAGTATCATTTAAATAATTTTCAAATAGTTTTTTATCAGTTTCATTTAAATTTATACATGGATTATTAATATGGGACTTTATTACTTTTTTAAACTTATCTTTAGTTAAGAAACCATCAAGGATATCAGATATATCTAAATTATTCGTAAATTCAATTTTATTACAAGGATCAATCATGCCATATTTTTGTATACTGGCTTCAAAGACAGCCCTTACTAAACCGATGACACTACTTCTCTCTCTATCATCTCCACATTCTGATAAAGTACAGCTAATTCTTCGCAATAAATGAAGCCAATAGCCAATAGAATTCTTAGAAATTATTTGGCAGATTTCATCTTCTAATCTATTTAAATAACCATTCATTAACTTTATTCCCTTATTTGAATCATAAGTGCTTTCGGGAATATTTGCCCAATATAAATTTCTTATCGGATGATACGAACAAGGATCAACATCAGATTTCTCTAATTGGATATGTAGATAATAGAAAACAAAGTTATGATATTCCAATGAATACCTATGGATAATTTCTTCATCTTCCATAATAGCCATAGTAGATTCATTCCTCAGTAAAGTAATCGGTATCTATCTTTTTAATCTCATAAGACTTTATTTTGGAAACCCCTATGTTATAGTCTATCATTAGCTGAGCTAATCTTTCACCATCTATTAATACAACTTTGCTTTCTATCCTATTGGCATATTCTTTAGCTCCTTGTGAAAAACTAGATGTAGTTATAAACACACCTTTTTTAGCTTGTTGACCTATTAATGCTCCTGCGAATTTCTGGATCTCTGGACGAGAAACTGTATTTTCCCATCTCTTAGCTTGGATATAAATAGCATCTAAACCCAATTTATCCTCTTTAATGATTCCATCTATACCACCATCGCCGCTCCTGCCAATAGCTTCACCAGCATCTCTTCTAGAACCACCATAACCCATGTTAAGTAACAGATCCACTACTAATCTTTCAAAGAATTCAGGTGAACAAGATTTAACATTGCTCAACAGATCCTGAGCTATTGTATCTCTCAGATTCTGATAGCTGTACTCTAAAATTTCTTCTGGAGTTTTTTCATCGGGATCTTCTGTATCGGATTCTTTTGTTCTAGTTTTAAATTTAACAAAATCTGGAAATTGCATTAAAAATTTATTGTCAATATCAGAAGGGTTCTGAGTCAATACATCCTTGCCAATTTTAGTGATGGTAAAAGAACCTCTTTTTTTATATTCTACTAATCCTGCTTTTTTAAGATATGTACGAGCCCATCCTACTCTGTTTTCCCATACTGTCTGTGTGCCGCTTGGTAGTAATTCTTTCCTATCATCTTCATCTAATTCAAAAATCTTAGCTAGCTGTTCAAATGCTTCCCTCATCAAATGATCTTCACCATCCTTAGCTAACTTTAACAAAGGTAACATAATTTTTTGATAATTCGGAACTGCCATTTGAACACCTCCCCATTCATTATTTGTTCTCTAACTCTTGGTAAATTTCTGTGAATTGATTGAGCGCTGATTCTAGGTTCTCTACTATCTCCGCAGCTATAACATCGGGATCTGGAAGATTCTCTGTGTCTTCTAAGCTCTCATCCTTTAGCCAAAATATATCTAAACTAACTTTATCTCTCTGAATCAACTCATCATAGGTAAATGCTTTGAAACGTTCACCTTCTTCTCTTTCATGTATATTGCCCGCTTTATACACATCGATGAAGTCCTGTAAGTCCTGGAAAGTTAATGGGCTCTTTTTAAGTGTGAAGTGTTTGTTTGTCCTGAGGTCGTATATCCATAGCTTTTCTGTCCAGGGGGTCTCGCTAGCCGGTTTTCGGTCAAAGAATAACACATTAGCTTTAACTCCTTGAGCATAAAATACGCCTGTGGGAAGTCTCAGTAGTGTGTGGACATTGAAGTCAGAAAGGAGCTTTTTCCTGACGGTCTCTCCTGCACCACCCTCAAATAACACATTATCAGGCACGACAATAGCAGCACGGCCATTAATTTTCAGTAAGGTCTTTACATGTTGTAGGAAGTTTAATTGTTTGTTGGATGTGGTAGCCCAGAAATCATCACGTTCATAGGTTATTGCATCTCTGCTGGCCTGTCCAGAGCCATTCACTATTGTTACACTACTTTTTTTACCAAAAGGAGGGTTGGTAAGTAACAAATCAAACCGTTCCCCTGGATCTGAAATTAAACTATCACCTACTATTATAGGTACATCATCCTGGGCACCAATACCATGGAGATAAAGGTTCATAACGCACAATCGGGCTGTATTATCGACTATGTCCCATCCCTTAAATGTATGATACTTAAGAAATTCTTTTTGGTCCTTATCCAGCTGGTAATTATGTGATATGTAATCATGACTTGCAAGGAAAAAGCCACCAGTACCACAAGCAGGGTCACATATAGTCATCATAGGCTCAGGTTTCATCACTTCCACCATTGCTTTAATTAAGGGTCTAGGTGTGAAGTACTGTCCTGCACCACTCTTCACGTCTTCTGCATTCTTCTGCAACAGACCCTCATATATACTGCCCTTGACATCTATATCTAATCCAACCCATGTCTCACCATTGATGAAATTAATTAATCTTTTCAGTTTAGCAGGGTCTTGAATCTTATTTTGTGACTTACGGAAAATAGTGCCTAGCATACCGCCTTCTTTACCCAAACTCTCTAAGATATGCCTATAGTGCACCTCCAATGCATCACCATCTTTATCAACAAGTGTGGTCCAGTCATATTTTGCGGGTATGAAAGATTCTTTATTAAATGGTGGTTGAGTATGTTCATGAGCCATCTTCAAAAACAGCAAATAGGTGAGTTGCTCTACATAATCACCGTAACTAACTCCATCATCTCTTAAAACGTTACAATAATTCCATAACTTAGAAACTACTCCATCGCTCATACCAACACCGCCTGACTAGATTTCCTCTTTCTTCTACTTTTACTTTTTCTCTTAGGTTTTTGACTTTCTCTTTCAGCTTTAATTCGTTCTAATAATTTACTTGCTGGTTCATCCTTTGGATCTTGGGAAACTAATTGTCCTTGGAAAGCTTTTTTAAGTATGCTCTGACGTAGTTTTTTTGATTTTTGCAAATTGTAATTTATTATTTCATTAGATTTATTGATTGATGGAATAATGGTGTCTAATTGTTTAATAATTTCGTTTTGTTCGGCTAAAGGTATAAGTGGTAAAGGTAATTCTCTACATGTAGATAATTTAAGGTTTGTTTGACCTGCAGTGGCTTTTCCAGTTCTAAATAACCGATTCATTATAAATTTCGATTGGAATGCATAAAGTAAATAGTTAGAATTTATTATAGTTGAATGAAACGCGACTATAGCTTGGTTTATATTCCATTCAGGATATATATTAGTTACTAAAGATACTTTTCCTAGTGGTGGGCCAACGATATTTATTAATACATCACCAGGGTATACTATAGATCGGGAAAGCTGATTTTTATGGGTTTCAAGCTCAATAAATGTTGGATCTTTATTAAAATTTAATTCACCAGAAAAAGTTAAGTTATATACCTTTATAAACGGGATTTTAGATTCAGTTGTGTTTAATAAGTCAGCTATAGGGGTGCTTCCATTATTCACTCCATTCACTATGTTAGCAGCTTTTTCCCATAACCAAGTATCTGGAATTTTAGGCAATTTATTCAATTCATTAGATGATAATGTCGGTAATTCTTTGTATTTCTTACCTAACAGTTTTTTTCGTTCTTTTCTTATTCTTTCCAGTAACACTGATGCTGGTTCTAGATATTTTTTATTTGTTTTTCGCCATTCCTGTGTGAGTTTACCTTCAAAAGCATGTTTTAATAAAGATTGTCGATAGACTTTCAGCTGCTTTTTACTTCTTTCTAAATCGTCCACACCACCATCCAGGCGTGTGAAAAGTTCTTCAATTTTGGTGACGATACGTTTCTGCTCATTTAAAGGGGGTATTGGTATTTCTAAATTTTCAACGTCTCCTTTTCTGACCGAGGGTACTGTGGTAGCTCTACTTAAATCCCCTAATTTGATCGTTAATAGAAAATAGTATAAGTAAAGCTCTTTGACACCCATAAATGGGGATAATCCCATAACATTATTATCAACAAGTGAATCTTTACTCAATATGGCCCTTCTATTTAGTTTTATTGCTTCCCCTATCTTTGCAAAAACAATCGTACCTTTTTTAAAAGGTTTTCCATTTATTTCATTACACTCAATTTTATTTAAGTAATTATTGGCCTTGTCTAAGTAGATAAGTCCATTTAAGACAGTTTCTGATATATCTTTTACCTTGTAAAATGGAATATCACCTTGACTTTTCCCCTGATATTTCTTAGGAAAGCCTTGCCCTGCTCTTATTTCAGCTACATCTCCTAAACTTGCACCGACCCAATTATCAGGTAATTTTGTGTCATTCATCCGGCTAGCTCCTCATTTAATTCTGTTAGTATGGTGGTTAGTTTTTCTCCGAATAGTTGGTAGGCTTTTATTGCTCCTCCTTTGTCGTGGAAGGGTACGTTGTCGAAGTCGTCCAATTCTATGGTTAGGCTGGTGTTGATGTGTTCTTTTATCATGTATAGCCATTCTATTTGTTCTGGTGTGAATAAATGACCTTCTTCTTTTTGTGTAGATAGCCATGTTTGGAAGCGGTCCTCTACGGTTTGACTAAATGGTTCTAGTTTGTCTGTTTCTCTTATTGCAAATCTTAAAAGGGATATGATGTTGGTGAGTAGTTTTTCTGGTCGTGCTCCATTTACCTTGGATTTATCCAGTTTTGTGTAGGCTTCCCAGACCTGTTCTGTAGTTAGGTTATAGGGTGGTTTTTCGATTGCTTCTGCTATTTCTTTGATTTGTTTATAGGTTAGGTTTCGTTGTCCGTATGGTTTGTTGTATATGATTTGTAGTGCGGTTAATTCATCACGGTTGTTGTGTATGAATTTTTGGAAGTTTTCAACTGTATGTTTGGCTCTTTCTACGTCAAAGCCTGTGGTAATAATATTGTCTTTTGTGATTGTGTCTATGATTTGCTCGTTCTTTGTTTTAATATCTATGAGCGTGTTTCGGAATTGTGAGTTGTCGAATGGTTTGCATGCATCCTTAACCAGTTCTTCTTGTGCTTTTCTAACTTCTTCTTGGTTAGGTTCATCTGTATTGAATATTTCTTGAGCTTTTGCAATCTTCTTATCAGGATCTACTGCATCTAATAAGTCATTAACTATGGTTTTAACTGGTTTATTTGCTGCTTTTTCTATTTCGTTTCTATCTTTCTGTTCCAGTTTCCTATCTAGTTTTGCTAATCTTCCTGCAAGAGTGGTTAAGGTATCTTCATCCCTAATACCTAAGGATACATCTTTAATTAGTTTCTCAAATTTGACAGATTTTTTCCTCTCTAGTGGTCTGGAATCAGTTTTGTCCTGCTCACATACACCCACAGCATCAACAATAACAAAATGAGTTTTATAATGAGCATCACGACTTACAGCTTGTAAGTCTGTAGGATCTATAGTTCGTGTGCCTCTACCCTTCATTTGCTCAAAATATACATTAGATTTAACATTCCTCATAAAAAGTAAACATTCTAGAGGTTTTATATCCGTACCGGTGGAGATCATATCTACTGTAACCGCTATACGGGGGTTGTATGAGTTTCTGAAACTTGCTATTAGTTCTTCTGTTTTTACTCCTGTGGTACGATATGTAATTTTTCTGCAGAATTCATTGCCTTTACCAAATACTTCTCTAATTATTTTTACTATGTCATCTGCATGAGAGTCATTCTTTGCAAAGACTAAGGTTTTGGGTACTTCTTTACGGCCGGGGAATATATCTGGTAGTTGGTCCTTGAATGTTTGAATTATTGTGCGTATCTGGTCTGGTGTTACTACTTCCCGATCTAATTTCTTTGCATCATACTCTAAGTCTTCGTCTAGTTGTTCCCATCTGATTTTTCTGGTGTAACGGTCTCTTTTATCTATATAGAAACCTGAATCAACTTTACTGCCTTTCTCAGTAACTTCTGTTTTTATCCTATATACTTCGTATCCTACGTTGACACCATCAGCCACTGCTCTTTCGTGTGAATATTCTGTGATTAGGTTTTGGTCAAAAAAGCCAAGTGTCTGTAGTGATGGTGTTGCTGTTAAACCTATCAGGAACGCATCAAAGTACTCCAAGACCTGTCTCCATAAGTTATAAATGGAACGATGACATTCATCAGTTACAATAAAATCAAAAGTCTCAATAGGTATTGCAGGATTGTAAACCACTTCTAATTCTTTATCATCTGAGAGAGGTTCATCAAATAGTGAATGTTCCTCTATTTCCTCTTCAAAATCACTGTCACCTTTAAGCATGGAAAAAAGCCTTTGAATGGTGGTGATGGTAACTTTAGGCACTAGATCCAAACTGTTACTAGTTAAGTGCTGGACATTATAAAGTTCAGTGAATTTACGACCATCATCAGGAGTACGATACTGTTGGAACTCTTTCAATGTTTGGCGACCCAAGTTATTTCTATCCACTAAAAAAAGCACTCTCTTAGCTTCTGCAAATTTAATAAGACGGTAGATAAATGTCACAGCTGCAAAAGTTTTCCCACTACCAGTAGCCATCTGAATCAATGCCTTCTTACGATTATCAGCAAATGACTCTTCTAAATTAGCCACTGCATCAACCTGACAAGCCCTTAAACCTTCACTAATAAGACCAGGCATTTCTTTCAAACGGCAACGTAAAGTTTTCTCCTGGAATAACCATTCACGAAGTGTTTCTGGCTTATGGAAAGCAAAAATATTCCTAGAACGATAATCAGGATCTCTAATATCCCTAAAAAGAGTTTCAATACCAGTAGATTCATAAGCAAATGGCAAAGGATCATATTGGGATAGATTAACAGGCACACCCTTCAAGTACTTATCAGATTGAGTATCCACTCCAGTAAGGGATGTTCCTTCTGATTTAGCCTCAATTACACCAGCAGCTTTCCCTTCAATAAAAAGCAAATAATCTGTCGGGCCTGTTTCAAGGGGAAACTCACGTACAGCCACACCTAAAGACGCATTAATATTTATTTCATTAACATCTTGAATAGTCCATCCAGCAGATGTTAATAATTTGTCTATCTTACGTCTAGCCCTCTCTTCTGGCTTCAAAAAATACTCCCCCATTATTAGCCATTAATATACTGATCAATGATATCTGAAATCTTAACCTTAACTTTTTCCATTTTAAAAGGAGAATACTACAAAAACGGATTTACAGATACATAAAGTCAGGGATCTAATTATGCACCACTTGAAATAATGTGTGGCTAAATTTATACATCCATCCATCCCCCAATCTCTCCATTGCTACCTCGATTAGTTGATCAGTTTGATCATAAATACCTAACTTGGCCTATATGTAGATGGCCATTCATGGTACTTTCGTTGTATTAATAGAGAAATTTAGACACTTAGAAATATTGCAACAGATAGGATGAGTGATTTAGGGGCCAACTTATATACATCTGCCACCCATAATCTTGGTACTTATAAAGGATGCACGAATAGTTAATTAGTCGGTTAATTATTTTGATGTTATTATACTAAGGTATAATTTAATGAATCATTCCTTCATTTTAATGGATGGAATACTTGATCCCATTTTCCCGACTACGATGTGGGCCGTAGGTTTTCCAGCACCCCATATTTCCGGACAGTAATTTATTCAAAATAGATTTACAAACGAATAAAGTCAGCATTTGTAGGGTCGTTGAAATAATGGTGCAAAGTGATCGCAACAGCCTTTAGGGAATATAATGGTTTCCCCGTGTATCTGTCAATAATTGCCAATTTAAACCACTTTAATATAATTTATATCTAACTTTAAATTTATATTAACTCAGAAACGGATTTATATAGGTATGTCGTGCTATTGTAAGATTAATACTTATCTGGATTATAATAGATGGTTGAATCTATTTTTCTCCATAAAAAACTTAATAATGATAATATATCAAGAGCATCGTCCTGATTTATTGGCCAATTAAGTTCTGGTTCATGAGCTCCAGTGTTCCGTATTGCGCTGGTAAGCCCCATACAAAGATGCATGACTCCGTTTTGCTCATTAATTTCTGTTTCGGTATTTTGGGCATTTAATTTAAGTGGTCCTTTTGGAGATAGAGCTGAACTCATAAGTTGTGTTCCATGTTTTTTAATTTTAGATTTTTCTTTAACAGCCTTTTCAAAGGCTTTGCAACATTCAAAAACTGCATGGAAGTATTTTTCATCAGCAAATAATTTTTGACCATGTTTGCGAATTTCAAGATGATAATTCCTATCAATAAAATTTTTTTCAGCTATCGTTTGTGATGATTTCAATACTGGAGAAATAGTCGGGTCTGAAATTATTGTACCGTCGGTTGAAACTATTAATCCACAAAAAGCTAAAATTTCATTTACTTTATTTAGAACCTCTTTATGATAATTTGCATTCCCAAAATATTCTTGAGGATCACATAGTTTTTCGATAATTTTAGCTATATTATAAGGACCAGATGATTCTTTTTGTAAATTTTCTAGTTCAGCATATACGAATCTCCACTTAGTACTGCCATCATGTACTATTTCAGGAAATCCTGCCTTTCTAAAAAGTTCTGTAATTTCAGTACCCGTATATCTATCACCTATTATTTTGGCCAACTTTTCTAAAGCAGATAAACTGAAAGGTCTAATATTGTTCATTTAAATCCTCTTTAATGATTTGTTATTATTATAAATGATACTGAATCGAATTTAACTTATATTACAACAGATTTAATAATTAATACATGATAAAAAAAATTAACACTAGAACTATGCGCATTTTGAATAAAAAATGCATAGTTAATATTTATTTTTTTAGCCAGAAGATTAAAGATGGCTGAATCTAGTAATACATTTAATGTTAATGATTGGTAGCCCCACAGTTAGGACATGGACCGCTTACTTTGACTGGTGTTTCAATTATTCTTCGTTGTTTAATACCAGTTCTTAATCTTTCTGTTACTTGCTCATTATATTCAATATAATCTGCTGGTAACTTATATTCAGTCCCACATTTTTCACATTTCACTATTTTATATTCATTCAAATAAATCCCCCTAGATTATTTTTTTAGATTAATTTATAACTATATACTGTTAAATTATAGTTAGTAATATCTTATAAAATATGTTCTTAAATAAATGGAGGAAGGAAATTAATGACCGCTGAAGAAGAATATCAAAAAGCAAAAGCAGATTTTAATGAAAAGGTAAATGATGCAAAAGACCGTACAATATTTGAATTAGAAGTACCTGGCCACATAAAAAGAACTTTTGTTCGGTATGCTCCTGAAGATTCTAGATTAACTGAATCATTTAATAATTATTTGAATGAAATAGCTTCAGATATCTGTAATAGAATTAAGAAAAAATATGGAAAAGAGGCATTAAGTTTTGGACCTATAGATTTGAGTAATATTGTGATGTTTAAGCATTGCAATGTAGAAAGACATTCAGATCTAGATATGGGATTAAATGGTCCTGATCATGATACCATAGTTAAATTAGTCTTAAAATGCCTTAAAAATGAATATTGTGAGGAATAAAAAAATTACTGAAGGCTAAAAACATCCAGATCCATAATCGCTTCCAATGTCATCGCGCTATATGTTGTATCAACCATATCGTACCTTGAATCAACATAGCTTGTATCTGCCCAATATCATCTCCTGCCACATATCCTATATCTGATGTGGACAAGATAAAGCACCAAATGCTAACACATATATAAAAATTGATTTGATTAGCACTCCTTGAAATATAGTACTGTTTATAAAAAAAGAATGAGGGCTCATTAACCCCCTGCTCCAAACATATACACACATACAGCTATCGCAAACCCTATTGCTAAAGCAATTGCTGGATGAACCAAGTTCACACCTCCTTTTTATTTAATTCAAAAAAAGATATTTATGCAGTTATGCAGCCAATGATTCGTTCAGCAACCGTGATTATTTTCCTTCCTCTGCCTTTGAGCTTGTCTTTATCACCACCGAAGCTTCCAATGTAGTACTTGCTCTTTTTATTGTCTATGCCAAGGAAACTGGAAATGATAAAACTAACAGTTTCTGCTTCAACTTCTTGAATAGACCTATTATCATCTTCGTAAAGAACACCTGGCTCATCACAGTGTCCTAGCCATACATGACTCCATTCATGGAGCAAGGTAGCTACCATAGCAGCTTCAGATGGTCTAGGAGATATCCAGATCATAGAGCCGTCGGTCCGACCGTTTGTAAGACCAAGATCTTTGATTAGTACGGGAATAGGGCATTTTTTCACCAGTGTGTCGAAACTCACATCTCCCTTAATTAGATCTGATGCCCCAACCTCTATTTCTGCACCGTGAGTCTGGGATTTGTCAAATACACTGACCGGCATGAATCCTTTGATTATGTAGATATCTTCATCATTTTCGTCCTTTATCCGTTTCTTTATTGGGGCTAAGATTTTCAAACTTTTTTCTCCTTTTCTGATACTCCGTCCTTTCTTATTCCATTGTCTGAAACCTGCTAAAAGCGTAAAATCAGGTTTCTGTACCCAGACAAGTAATATATTGTGGATGCTGTACCGATGGAAGCCATTATCCCACTTCTGAGCGAACTCCATAAGGATATCTGGATCTGTGACCACCGTGTCAGCTATTTCATCCAACTTCTCGTTGAGATAATGGCCGAGTTCTTTCCCTTTCAGTTTAGGGATCTTCAGCTGTTCCATCTTAGCGACCCCCTAACTCCTTGTTCAATTGGTCAAGTATGGATTTACATAGGTCAGCCACTGCTGTTTGTTCGGCCATTTCATCTATTGCTTGCTGTTCAAGCTCCCAATTCATTCTTTCATACATCTAATCACTCCTTTTTTTATAAATTCACTCATTTAAAAAGTAATTTAGAGAGCGAGCAAGCTAGAGAGGCTGAATTTGGGAAAGGAAGCACGGAAACGATAGAGCAACTCATATGAGTTGGTGAGCATGGAGAAAGAGAATTAGAATATAATTAACGTTAACTTTTTAGAAAAAAGAGATTGGATGGGGGGTCAGAGTGGTCATAGGGACAGGGGGACATATATAGAAAACCCATCTTACCAAAAAATGAATTTCAAAAAAATAATATCTTTTGAAATTCAAAGTTGGGTTATGGTAGCTAAACTGATAGTCAAAGATTGCCCTAGTATCGAAAAGATAAATCTTGGGAGTAGTTTAGATGAGGTTAGGGCAAATCTGGCTACTATTAATTTTGACCAGCCAGGGATACATATATTGAAATTGCAACCAGGCGTGGGTAAGACATATAGAATCAAAGAATTTTTAAAAAGTCAAAAAAGTTTTCTTATTGCTACTGGGTCGCATAAACTCTTATCTGGTGAGTATGATGAATTAACATCCAACCATTGGTATGGATTTAAACATGTTTGCCAGAAGTATAAAAAAGTTAAGAAATTAAAGGAGCATAATGTTCCCATAGATTTAATATGTTTTCTTCAAGGCTGTGACAAATCAAAATGTGAATATTGGCTTCAGTTTAGAAAAAGGAAGGTTATAGCTCCTTATCATTTCATTCCAACTAATAGGGTAAGAAATAAAACTAAAGATAAAGCGTTTAAATTTAAATTACTAGTTTTTGATGAAGCTTTAGATAATTATAATACAATAAAATCTTATAAGGAAGAAATAGATGCATTAACAGCTGTAATTGGCAAATATGTATCTATAAAAGATTTAATTAATGAATTTAATGGATATTTTGGTACTAAGAAACTTCCACCAATACCGCTTGTAGTTACAATTAATGGAAGAAAGATTCAGGCTATTGAGAAAGCTATTGGTTCTAAAAATTGGGAAGATGTAGCTGAAATTGCTAAATTAGACATATATGGTCTAAGAAAATTCATTTATTATTCTAATATTTATGAAGGTATAGATTCATATCCTGAGCCCTATTTTTACTATGCGATGGATTTAGCATTACAAGGCGTCCCTATTGTATTTTTAGATGCTACATTTGATGAGAAAGCATTGAAAGTTTTACTTGGCAGATATATATATGAAAATAAATCTATTGAACGTTCATCTTTAATAGACGAAAAATTAGGGAATTTAGATGACTTTAAAATTACTATTTATGAATCACGACTGGTGAATAAAGATAAAATAATCTATAAGATGGATATGGATAATTATTATTATCGTGGGGGCTTTTTCGAAAAAGGATCTAGTAGATCAGGAAAAGTAGTAGATGTAGTTATGCCTAAGGCAGAAAAGACAATTAGACAGCTAAGAGAATTTATAATCAGATCTAAGAGGAAATATGCTTCTATAGGCATTGTAACTTATAGATCTTTAATGAAAGAATTCAATGATCTGGGAGCAACTGAATATTTCCATAATCTACGAGGATCTAATCTCATTAAAAATGTAGATGCTCTCTTCATAATTGGCTCACCTGAAAACACTACCGATATAGTTTATGACTATAACAATCTAGTATTAAAAGATTATAAAAAAGAAAGAGTCGTTAAATTAACATATATTACTAAAGACGGAAAATATTACATGAAAAGAACTATACCAGCAACAGAGGGAAGACCAAAAAGAACAATAATATTACCAGAGCCCGTCAAAGAAAAGAAATCACTTCCACATATTTATGATGTAGATGATCCTGAAGATTTATCATATTTTCCCGGAGTATTTGAGGAAATGAAGAGAAAAGGAGTAGTTGATGCATATATATATTACAAATTTCCCGAATTTGGGTTTGATAAATCAGAAAGTGAAAAATATCAGGCAATCCATAGAGCTAGACCGTTTGAAAACGAAGTAGATATCTATATCTTTGGAGATGTATCTGAACAAGTAAAAAAAGAATTCAAAATAGAGTATGTAGATAAAATGCACACTAAATTTCATTTTATTAAACACTTTCGTGGAATTTATCCTCGTCCATTATATGAACTGATAAATGACACTTATTTTAGAAATCATACACTCAAATCAGCGGATATAGCAAGAGAATTGAATTTGTACAAAAATAAAGAGAAAAAAGAGGGATGGAATACCTCGTTTGTAACTGCGATTATAAATGGATCTGTTAATATGAAACAGATTAATCGAATTCATCATGCTATTAATAAAAATGGTCCAGATAATCATAAAGCCATTAAAAGACAGTTAAGGGGTTTAAAAGTAGATAAAGAATTTATAAATGACTGTATATACTATGCGAAGGAAGGTAATTTTGTTGGTCAAAAAACTTAAGAAATGAATATTTGCAGATAGCTCTTTAAATCCAAAACAACCCATGCTCCCCCATTATTTCAGCACTTATTTTCTGAAATTGTCAAAAACCTTAAGATTGATGCAAAACTTGTATCTTTAAAACCAGCTCTACATGGCTTAATACCTGAAATAATGGCAGAGAGTAGCTTTTCCAAAATACCATTACCCTATAATATATTATATAATAGAGTTGGAATTTAAAAAGAATAGAATAGGGACCTTAACAAATTTATCGGGCTATAAATTAATAAATAAAGACAGAATAGGCCCCTTCGATAAATAAATGATAAAAATTCAATTATGGCCTTAAATTTTCATATTACTTATAGACGAGGTTACCAAGTAGTTCATTTTGTTCTTTTATCATTGCCTCCAGTTGTGTTAACCGAATTTTGAGTTTATAAAATTCTGCTGGTGTTGTTTTTTCTTTTTTTCCTGTGGTTAAGTGTTCTTCATATTTCATGTATTCTTTTTTCATCACTTCTAGGTTCATTTTATAATAGGCTGCTTGGGTTGGTGGTAATGCATGGCCTAATAGCCATTCAACTCGGTAGAAATCCATGCCTTTATCTATTAAAGTGTTTGCCATAAATTTACGCATGTTGTGTGATGTGAATAGTCTTTGATTTCCTCTTTTTCCCAGGCCACATCTATCGTTTAAGTGTTGGAATACTTCTGTCAATGTGTTTTGTTTCATTTTCTTTCTATTGATTGCGAATAGATAATCTTCCATAGACTTTATTGGTTTATTTAACTGTGATTCATTAATTAAATGGTCAACGATGGCATTTATGCTCTCTAAAGTTGAAAAGGTTATATAAGGGATTGATGTTTTTTGTCTAATGATGTGCCATGTGCCTATGACATTTTCATTTTTTAATATGTTCTTTATTTTTCTAATGTCCATTTTTTCTTCGTCGGTTAAATCTGTTAGGACTTCTTCTATTGCCGTTGTGAAGTGTTTGTATTGTAAGCTTCTTATTTCAGCTGCGCCCATACCTGATGATGACATTAAAAGTATTATGGCTCTGTTTCTTATTGTTGTACGCTTTAATACTTCGTTTATGACTTCTTTATCTGGAATTGGCTTTAATGATAGATTGTGTTGGCTTCTTGGTATCTTTACTTTAGGGGTTTCAATTCCATATTCTTTGTAAAATGTTTTTACCCAGTTTACTTTGTTTCTAATTGTTTGTGGTGCATTCCCTATTTCCACCAAGTAGTCTACAAATCCAGTGAAATATCTCCTGATTTTTCTATCTGTAACCCAAACATTATTCTTCTGTTCATCGATAGCTTCTCTGATTACTTCAGTTGGTGTTTTCCGGACAAAGTTGCAGTAAAAAAGTAAACCATTTTTATGGTTAAGTACCGATTTTGGCTTGTAGTTCTTCGCTTTTACAAAATCTTTAAATGTATGGTCCTCTAATATTTCTATATCTTTCAAACTACCACCTTCTTAATGTTTTGTCATACACTTGGAAGGATTCTAGCCCCATTAAAATGGGAGAAAGACAGATTAACAATTTCATCCAACCGAATTTAATGAAATAACTGTTGATCAAACTTTAACTTTTATGAAAACTGTTATAAGGTCTTCAAATGGTGAAAAGAGGTCATAGCTTACGCCAAATAACTAACATAATTGGTATGATGAAATAAATCATGGTTACCAGAGTCTCTTTTA
>ENA-UOOI01002314-UOOI01002314.1-fermentation-metagenome-genome-assembly--contig:-NODE-2314-length-16930-cov-46.064000_pt1 | contig 16930 bp, 17 predicted proteins | sample MGYA00245779_ERZ724027 | MGnify/ENA primary metagenome ERZ724027 (study PRJEB28704, sample SAMN03018318) | fermentation metagenome | biome: anthropogenic terrestrial biome; feature: soil...
TCTTGTTGAATTTTCAAGGTTCATAGCCTATATCCATATGCGAAGTTTGAGTTCTATATCCGCTGCTTTTACTGGTTTATTACCTGGGAGATGACATGCAGAATTTTTACCGGACGAATGCCAAATATATCTTTATCCGGACTCCAAACAGGACAAGCTGGTCCATTATGAATTTAATCAGTCTGTTCACAAATACAGTATTGTTTTATCTGTTTCAGGATCTTGAAACACTCCTTGTTGGCCTTATAAAAGGGGTATCCATATCTTTACCGGATGTTCAGGTAGGATGGACTATTTTTGCCTCACAAGCGGTATCCTCATTCTTTCTATTGCTGGTAATCAATCTGCTTGCACTTTTTATCAAAACTACTTATTCTTATCTCATTGCGTTTTCTCTGTGCTTTTTATCTTTTACTTCAACGGGAATGATATATGAGTATGCCCCGGACTTCTTTCCTTTTTTAAAATGGCTGCCCACATCCCAGTTTGTATTGGGATGGCACGATTTCAGTAAAATTCAGGATTTTCAGTCAAAAATTAATATTTCCTATATTCAAGGCTTTCATCCGGCATTTTCGTTTGTATATTTGCTCATTGGCATTTTTATTCTTTCCACTGCTTTTGTTATTCGAACGAATCAGATGGATATCTATTAATATGTGAGGAGGATCTGTATGAGCTATATTGAGGTAAAGCAATACTCAAAGACAATAAAAGGAAACATCATATTGGACCATATCAATCTGCAACTGGCGAAAGGAAAAATTTATGGGTTTGTGGGGAAAAACGGCTCCGGGAAAACCATGTTGTTCCGGGCAATTTGTGGTTTGATAAAACCTAACGAAGGATCGATATCCGTTGATGGCAAGCTTTTGCATAAGGACATTTCATTCCCGGAAAGTCTGGGAGCTACCATCGAAGCACCTGGATTCTGGGATGAGCTGACCGGGTATGAAAATCTGGAGCTGCTTTCAAAGATCAAAGGCTTGATTGGTAAAAAAGAGATTAATCGTGCTCTTGAGCGGGTTGGATTAAAACAGGATGATTTGCGTATATACAGGAAATATTCATTGGGAATGAAACAAAGATTGGCTATTGCGCAGGCCATTATGGAATCGCCGGACTTACTCATATTGGATGAACCCACAAATGGTCTGGATGCAGAAGGAGTGGATCAGATAAGGCAGGTTCTCCTGGAAGAAAATCAAAGAGGCGCAACGATATTGATCGCAAGCCATAACAAGGAAGACATCAGTATATTGGCCGATAAAATTTATCGGGTGATCGATGGGAAGCTGACGGAAGAGGCGAAAAAGGCATGAATCGATTTATAAGAAGGATGTACATCGCGATGGGCGCATTGATTCTTATAGCTCTGTGCTTTGGGCTGCTGACCAGGAAATCATTCCGGGAAAGCAGTGTGAATCTGGAGTCCTGCGGCGATGCGCAAGTTTCCCTGTCGGAATTTAATGATCCCGTTGTTTCAGAAGCCATTGATATTAAAAAGTACTTTAACAACGATATCGATGACTATGATGAGCTTTTCGGGAAGTCCGACCTGATCGTTGCCGGAAAAGTGGAAGGCAAACGGGAGGTATATAATCAGGCACTAAAAACAGGATTCCGGATTCATAATATAATAAAAGACGAGTCCTCTGTAAATTTGCCCGAAACCATTTATGTTTTTGAGCCCAGTTTGTTTTATTTTGATACATATGAAGTCGGTTCAGGTTATAATCTTATGCTTGATGATACGGAATATATCCTTTTCCTGAAGCATTTGGAGGTACCGAAAGGCTACAAATACAAAAACGATGAGGCTATCACCTTTGTGCCTGTATCAACCTATTTCAGTAAATATGCATTAAATGATAACCGGAAGGAAGAGGTGTTTCACCCGGATGAGAGCCTGACTTATAAAGACGTGAAAAACAGGGGCATATTGGCAGAGAAACAAGATATCGTAGATACTTATAATACGATAAAGGATCAAATCCATGTCAAATGAAACACTTTCTGCAGGAACACGGGAGTCAGAACTCCCGGTTCCTGTAGAATTTTACGGAAAGGCAAAAGGAGGCCAGCAGGAAAACAAAAGCCAATCCCAGGACCAAAAGGGATACCTGCAGATCCGATGCACTCTGAAGAGCTGAGACGATTGCCCGCAGTGCCGCATTCCCCTGGGCCTTTTTGATTACCTCCGGCAGGGCATTGACGCCGAGGGTGATGCCGAAGAACAGGGCAAAGAAGAGAATAAAGCTCGCTACCCTGGCTTTCATGAAGCCCAGCCTGAAATACACCGGGAGGTAAAGCCCGTTCATCAGTGCAATGGCGATGATGGATCCCACCATGCCGGCTGCGGTGATGGGGGACGCCTTTATGGGCAGCCGGGTAAGATGGACGACAGCGGCAACTGCCATATATCCCAGAGAGGCAAGGAGAGTATAGACAAACATGGACAGATACTTGGACAGGACGAGTTTTTCCCGGCTGACCGGCATACTGTTCCATAGGATATCCGACCCGGACTTATCCTCATGACTGCAGGCTGTCGCAATCATCTGATAGGTCACCGCCACGGCAACGGCCGGAAAAGGATCGGCCATTATGTTTTGAAAGGTGATGCCAAACAGAATAATATAAAATCCTATATACACCAGCGTTTTCTTTTGTATCAGAATATCTTTCCAAATCAGATTAAACACGGGAAGACTCCTTTCTTGTATAATACAGCATAATATCTTCCAGGGTGGGGGGATCGATCACAGCCCCCGCCTTTGCAAAGGCCGCGGTCGTTTCCTTGGTTGTGCTCATGGCTTCAAATCCGTAATTGCTCTTTCGGATGCCCTTCAGGTCTGAACTTCGGACGGTATCCAGGAGAGATGCCTTCCCCTTTATAATGGAATGGTTCTCCATAAGAGCATCCTTCTGTGTGCAGAACAGGATCCTTCCGTTGTATATCATGACGATGTAGTCCGCAATCCGATCCAGATCGGAAGTGATGTGGGTGGAAAAGAACACTCCCTTGTTTTCATCCTGCATCAGGGTATACAGGATATCCAGAATTTCGCTGCGCACCACCGGGTCCAATCCCGAAGTGGGCTCATCCATGATCAGCAGATCGGCATGATGGGAAAGGGCGATGGCCAGGGAAAACTTCACCTTCATCCCCCGGGAAAGATCCTTCGTTTTTTTATTCCCGGGCAGGTCAAACTTTGCGGCATAGCTTTGAAACTGCTGCTCATCCCATTGATCATATACGGGTGCGATGATCCGCTTCATTTCTTCCACCGTCAGTTCCTCATAAAAATGGCTCTCGTCATAAACAAATCCGATCCGGTTCTTGATTTCCTTCTCCTGTCGGACAGGATCCAGTCCAAATACCCGGACTTCCCCGCTGTCCTTTTTCAGCAGGTTCATAATCAGCTTGATGGTCGTGGTTTTCCCGGATCCGTTGGGGCCGATAAAACCGGTAATAAAGCCTTTTGGCAGGGAGAAGCTGATGTTATCCAGTGTAAAATCTCCAAAGGTTTTTTTCAGGTTCCTGATTTCCAAAATGTTTTCCAATCCTTATCCCTCCTCATAAAAAAATCGAAGCATCTCTTCCAGTTCTGCAAAGTCTAAATCAGCGGATTTGGCAGCCAGCACCGCCTCGGTGAGCTTTTCCTCCACGATTTTGATGCGGCTTTCCCGAAGCAGCTGCTTGTTCTGCGCGGCGACATAGGATCCCTTGCCGGCTACCGTCACGAGAAATCCGTCCTTTTCCAGCTCGTCGTAAGCCCGTTTCGTGGTAATCACACTGATGTGAAGATCCCTTGCCAGACTCCGTATGGAAGGCAGAGGTTCCGACTCCGTGAGCTCGCCCTTCATGATCTGATCCTTGATCTGATCTGCGATTTGCTCATAGATCGGCTGCGTACTGGAATTCGATATCAAAATGTCCAATCGTCCGCCACCTTTCGATCATACTGTTCATATACAGTATATACAGTTGACGCGATTTGTCAATGAAAAAATGTAAATTATTTTCTTGACAGAAGAAGGAATCTGCTGTATAGTGCATGTTAATAAATTGATATCGTTTAAGGACTTGGAAGAGAAGAGTACCTTTGGGGAAGTTTTACAGAGAATCTGCATCTGGTGAGAGCAGAGAAACGGAAGCAATGGGAACATGGCCTTGGAGTCACGGCGCTGAAGTTCAAGTAAGTGCCCTCGGGTTCGCCCGTTACAGCGGCGGAGTATGATAGTACTCTCAGAGGTATAAGCCGTGAGGTTTATATAAAATAAGGTGGTAACATGAGCATGCTCATCCTTTATGGAGGGCATGCTTTTTTGTTATATTTTTATATTTTGTACTTTTATATTCTTGTTTTTTGCAGTTTCATTTTAAAGGGGGAAGTTTCATGTCAAAAGAATCAATGGAAGAATTAGTTTCTAAAAAATTGCCTTACTATCAAAAACTGGCTTTGGAGATTCACAGCAAGCCTGAGGTCAGCAACTATGAGTTTTTTGCCAGCAAGACTCTGGCGGAACAGCTTGAGAAAGAAGGCTTTCAGGTGAAATTGGGCGTAGCCGGGCACAGGACGGGTTTTGACGCAAGGTTTCGAAGCCCGAAATCGGGTCCTGTTGTGGTATTCTTTGCGGAATACGACGCCCTTCCCGGCATTGGCCATGCGTGTGGCCACAATCTGTTTGGAACCACTTCGGCCCTGGCCGGCGTTCTTCTGAAAGAATGGATTGATGAAACCGGAGGGGAGGTAAGGGTTTATGGGACACCTGGAGAGGAAGGGGGTGAAAACGGCAGCGCGAAGGCCAGCTTTGTAAGGGAAGGATTCTTTCGGGATGTGGATATTGCCCTGGGAGCGCACCCGGGATGTCAGCACGGACTCACCACTCCCAGTCTGGCAAACGACCCTGTGGATGTGGAGTTTTTTGGGAAGGCCGCCCATGCGGCAGCTGCACCGGAGAAAGGGATCAATGCCCTGGATGCGGTCCTGCAGGTTTACAGCGCCACCAATGCCCTGCGGCAGCATGTAACCGATGATGTAAGGATTCACGGAGTCATAACCAATGGTGGTACGGCCGCCAATGTGGTTCCCGATTACGCCAGCGCCAGGTTTTATCTCCGGGCCAAATCGAAGCCCGTGGTAAAGGACCTGTATGCCCGGTTTGAAAACATTGTAAAAGGCGCTGCCCTGCAGACCGGCGCTGACTATAAATTCGGGCTGTTTCAGAACAGTGTGGACAATGTTGTTCCCACTCCCTTATTCGATGCCGTCTATGAAAGGAATTTGAACCGATACGGGGAGTCGGTGCCGGATGCTGCGGACAGAGAGACGGGGGGTGGCTCCACAGACGTGGGAAATGTCAGCCAGGTCGTTCCCACCATCCAGCCCCATATCAAAATAGCTGACCATTATATCGCCGGGCACAGCATTGCATTCCGGGAGGCTGCCAAAAGCGATCTGGGGCTGAGCGCCATAGGACTGGGGGCAAAAGTCCTTGCGCATACAGCTTTGGATATCCTTCGGGATCCGGAGCTGCTGCGGGAAATAAAAATCCAGCACAGGGCGAATGTGAAAGCGCAGAATATTCAGGTGTAAGAAAGGAGGGGTTTCATGATTCAGCTCATTGATGTTTCCAAGACATTCCATTCAAGGAATGGAACGGTCCAGGCCATCCGGAATGTGAATCTGGAGATTGAAAAATCAGATATTTTTGGTGTCATTGGTTACAGCGGCGCAGGCAAAAGCACGTTGGTCCGATGCATCAATTTGCTGGAGTATCCCACCAGCGGGAAGGTCCTCCTGGAGGGAATTGATCTGACGGCATTGAATGAGAAAAAGCTGCGCCGGCAAAGGCAGAGAATCGGGATGATCTTTCAGCAGTTTAACCTGTTTGCCTCCAGAACGGTTTTTGGAAATGTGGCTTTTCCATTGAAATACAAAGGGCTCAAAAAGCGGGAGATGAAAGAAAAAGTATGCTCCCTTCTGGAGCTGGCAGGCATTTCGGATAAGGCCCGGGCCTATCCGGCGCAGCTGTCCGGCGGGCAGAAGCAAAGGGTCGCCATAGCCAGGGCTCTGGCCAATGATCCCGGAATCCTGTTGTGTGATGAGGCGACTTCCGCCCTGGACCCGCAGACAACCCAGTCCATCCTGAAATTGCTGAAGGATCTGAACAGGAAGCTGGGCCTGACCATCGTGCTGATCACCCATGAAATGAGTGTGATCAAGGAGGTATGCAACCGGGTCGCCGTCATGGACAAGGGACGGGTTGTGGAACAGAACGATGTATTTTCAATTTTCTCCAGCCCACAGGCGCAGATCACAAAGGATTTTATCCGCACGACTTCCAATTTGCCCCGTATCGATGAACTGATGGAAGAAAAATCGTCTATCGTTCAGCTGAAGGACGGAGAACGGCTTTGCCGGCTGGATTTCTACGGTGCCCATACGAAAGAGGCCATGATCTCGTGGATTTCACGGGAATACCAAGTGGAAGCAAGCATTATTTTTGCAAATGTGGAGGTCCTGTCGGATACGGTTTTGGGTTCCCTGATTGTTATTTTAAGCGGGAGCGCGGCGAATCAGAATTCTGCAGTCCGATTTCTGACGGACCATGATATTAGAGTTGAGGTGATGAAAAGTGCCTGAGATATTGCGGACCTGGTTGCCACATCTGATGGAATATTCCGAAGAATTTTGGAGGAGCATAGAGGAAACCCTGCAGATGCTCCTGCTTTCCGGTCTGTTTTCCTTTGCCGCAGGTCTGATCCTGGGGATTGCCCTGGTGGTAACCCGCGAGGGAAATATTCTGGAAAACAAAGTGATTCATCAGATCATTGATAAGGCGGTCAATCTGTTTCGATCGATCCCCTTTGTGATCCTGATTACCGCCCTGATCCCGTTGACCAAACTGATTGTGGGAACCTTTATTGGAGTGAAGGGAGCCATTTTTCCCCTGGTGGTGGGGTGTACCCCCTTCTTTATCCGGCAGGTGGACATGGCCTTAACGGATATTGACCATGGGCTGATTGAAGCGGCTCAATCCATGGGGATCTCCCCCCTGGGAATCATATTCCGGGTATATCTGAAGGAAAGCATCCCTGCCCTGGCGCGCTCCACCACCATAACGGCCATCAGCTTACTGGGCCTGACGGCCATGGGCGGCGCTGTGGGAGGAGGAGGCCTGGGTTCCTTTGTCATACGATATGGACATAATCGGTTTTATCAGGATATCACCTATGTTTCCGTTATCGTGATACTGGTTCTGGTCTCCATTATCCAGTTTATCGGAAACGTGATCATTAAAAAAACATCCCATTGAAACAAGGAGCACGGATACCTCTCGGTGGATTGCCGCATTGTCCGGAAATCCATCGTGGCTAAGGACACATTGTCTGTAAATCGATCGCAGTAAAGGGGATGTTGTTCGTAAATTAATCGTGGTAAGGGCAAGTTGTGCGGAAATCAATATCAAAAGGAGAGAAATGGACTATGAAGAGAAAACATTTGAAATACTCGCTGCCGGTCTTACTGCTGGTCGTGATGCTGACGCTTTCCCTGTCTTTTGTCGGATGCGGCTCCCGGAATGCCGCAAAGGATAAGGAGGCAGCGGGCAGCAAAAACGCAGGGAACAATGAAAAGCCGGTCAAAGTCCGCATAGGCCTGATCGGCGGGGATTCTCTGGTCTGGAACCATGTGAAAAAAGAAGCCGCAAAGGAAAATATAGAGGTGGAACTGGTCTTTTTCGATTCCTATCCTCTTCCCAATGCCGCGCTGAATTCAGGGGAAATCGATATGAATGCCTTTCAGCATCACCTTTATCTGGACACCGAAAGCAAACAGCATGGATACAAGCTATCTGTCATAGGAGAAACTGTTTTTGCTCCTTTGGGCCTGTATTCCAAAAAGCTGAAAAGTGTTGACGAACTGAAAGACGGAGACACCATCGTGATCCCGGATGATGTGACAAACGGGGGACGTTCCCTTTTGCTGCTTCAGGACGCCGGCCTGATCACCGTAGATCCCGCTGCCGGAGCGACTCCCACGCTGAAGGACATTAAGAATCCGAGAAAATTCAAAATAATGGAACTGGAGGCGGCAAACATCCCGGCTTCCCTGGAAGAAGTTCCATTGGCAGCGATCAATTCCGGGATCGCCAGCGATGCCGGATGGACTCCTTCCAAAGACGCATTGGTTCTGGAAAACGCGAAATCCGGTAAAAATCCGTATGTCAATGTGATAGTGGTGCGGACAGAAGAAAAGGATAATCCTGTATACCGGCGTATCGTCGAAATCCACCATACGGATGCAGTGAAGGAGATTATAAAGAAGGATTCCAAAGGATCGGAGATGCCGGTGTGGTAAATGACTGTTTTATCATTGTTCCATTTTCACTTTCAGCCCCCGGTAACGGTCCAGGGCAAAGCAGAATTCCTGTTTCCGGGGCAATGCCAGGTTTCCCGGATGACCGGTATAGGGGGAGATGGAGTCCAGTCCGGATTGCTCTATCTGCGCGTACAGCCGATCGGCGGCCTGGGACAAAGTCATTTTATCATCCAGCAGCTTTTTACGGAAAAAGTCAAGCATGACAGCAATTGCGTTGGTCTGGCTGTCGTCCACCAGCTGTTCCAGACCGGACAGATCCATGGCCTCCCTGCCGTACAGGATGGTGTGTCTGCCCTTGGACTTCATACGGTCCTGCTTTCCGGATGCCGAAAAGGAAGATTTCAGCGGGATCCTGGGCGTTACTTCCCCGAAGTCTGTGCCGGAGCCCCATTCGCCGCGGGATCTGTCTTCGGCGGCAATGTGTTTGGCTGCGCCGGTTACGTCTTTGGGGAGATATTCATCCATCATGATGATCTGGTCCGCCACGTCAAAATAATCCCCGGAACCGCCCACAATCAATACGGTGGAAACGCCCAGCTGCCGATACAACGGGCGGACCTTGTCAATAAAGGGAGTGATGGGTTCCTTTTCCCCGGAAACCAGCTTCCGCATCCGTTCGTCCCGGATCATGAAATTCGTGGCGGAGGTATCTTCATCAATCAGCAGGAGCCGGGAGCCGGCTTCCAGCGCTTCCATGACATTTGCCGCCTGGGAAGTGCTCCCGCTGGCATTTTCCGTTGTAAACGCGTGGGTGTCCTTATTTCCCGGCAGATGATTGATAAAGGGACTGATGTTGACCTTTTCCAGGCTGCGCCCGTCTTCGGCCCGGATTTTCACCGCGTCCTGCCGGGTGACCACCAGCTCCCGCCCGTCTCCGGGAATATGGGGATAGATGCCCCGCTCCAGGGCTTTCAATACGGTGGATTTTCCATGATATCCGCCGCCGACGATCAGGGTGATCCCTTCGGGGATCCCCATTCCCGTTATGGTTTTGCCGCTGGGCAGATCCATGCGGACGGCAAGGCTTTCCGGGCTTTGAAAAGGGATCCCGCCGGGCAGGGGCTTGTCCGAAACCCCGCTTTCCCGCGGCAGGATGGCTCCGTCGGCGACAAACGCCACCAGGTTTCTCTGTTTCAGTTCCTTCCGGATGAATTCCTGATCCAGCATTCCGGTGATCTGGCGGCGCAAGGCAGCCTGATCCAGGTTCCGGCAGAGCAGGGAGCTTTCTGCTATTTTTGGAAGCATGTCCGTGAAAATGCGGTCTGCCGCCTTTCCCATAACGCGCCTGCCGGCAGCAGGCAGTCCCACTTCAAAACGGACTTCAATCCGGTCTTTTTGAATCAGGACCGAGGTTCGCTCCAGTATTTCCTGACCGCAGGAATCTATCGTCAGCATTCCGCTTTTTCCGGTCCCTCCCACCGAGCTGTGATGCCGGCGGATGGCGTTCTGAAAGGCCCGGGTCAGAAAGTCCGCTGTGGCAATGATTTTGGGCTTGCTGTCCAAAAATTCATCGGGAATGCCGGCGACGGACCGTTTCATGCTGATATGGGCCCTGGAAGGCGGCGCATAGGGATCCGCCTGGACATGGTCAATGGACAGAACGAATCTGCCAAAATCATAATCGCCCCGGATTTCCTTATAGGCGGGATACCCCCTCTGGTCAATGGAAAGCAAAAGCTGATGAAGATCCTGATAACGTTTTGTTTGCATCAGATTTTGTTGTTGCAGCCCAGGACATGGATCAGTTTATGACGAACCAGCTCCCGAATGGCATCCCTGGCCGGAGAGAGATATTTTCTCGGGTCAAAATCCCCGGGGTTTTCCGCGAAATGCTTGCGGATGCTTCCGGTCATGGCCAGCCTCAGATCGGAGTCGATATTGATTTTGCAGACCGCCATGGATGCGGCTTTTCGCAGCATATCTTCCGGAACTCCCTGCGCGCCGGGCATCTGGCCGCCGTACCGGTTGATCATGTCCACAAACTCCGGGATCACGGAAGAAGCTCCATGCAGGACAATGGGGAATCCGGGCAGGCGTTTGCCCACTTCTTCCAATATATCAAAGCGAAGCTTCGGCTCGCCCTTGAATTTAAAGGCACCATGACTGGTTCCGATGGCGATGGCCAGGGAATCCACTCCCGTCCGTTCTACAAATTCCTGCACTTCATCCGGTCTGGTATAGCTGGAGTCCTCTGCGCGGACCTTTACTTCGTCCTCCACGCCGGCCAGCCGTCCAAGTTCGCCTTCCACGACGACGCCCTTGTCATGGGCATAGTCCACAACCTGTTTGGTAAGCCGGACGTTCTCATCAAAGGGATATTTGGATCCGTCAAACATAACGGATGTAAATCCGCCGTCGACACAGGATTTGCAGGTTTCAAAACTGTCGCCGTGATCCAGATGCATCACGATGGGCAGATCGGTATCAATAATGGCAGCTTCAATCAGCTTCATCAGATAAACGTGCTTGGCATATTTCCTGGCACCGGCCGAAACCTGAAGAATCAAGGGGGCTTTTTCCTCCCTGGCGGCTTCGGTAATCCCCTGGATGATTTCCATGTTATTTACATTGAATGCGCCAATGGCATATCCGCCTTCATATGCCTTCCGGAACATTTCCGTTGAGGTAACCAGTGGCATTGACAAATCACTCCTTCTTCATTCCATCTCATAATGGTATGTAAAATTTTGAACATGTTTATTTTATCAGAACGAATTGAAAAAGCAAGGCTAATTTCCATCGTCCGATGCCGCTCAATGTTTTTTGCCGCATTATGCGGAATATGAATCATTAGCTCAAATCATTAGCTCAAAAAGAAATCAGCATTCATTTTCTACACAGCGGTAGTCGGCCTGTATGAAACGAAGAACAGGGCGGGAGACGGGTAAAGGCGCAAAGGTGCAGCATCTTTATTGATTTTTCCATCTGTTTTCTATATAATAATGGGAGCGGCAATAGAGTAAAAACAGGAGGTCCTTGACAGATGGAGGGGAAAACCATAGCACATTCCAGGGCAGTCATGTCCCAGATTATGCTGCCCAGCCAGGCCAATCCCAACGGGAATGTACACGGCGGGGAAATTATGAAGATGATGGACGAGACGTCCTATGTGGCGGCAGTGCGGCATGCCCACACCAATATTGTTACCGCAGGGGTGGACGAGCTGGAGTTTCATACGCCGGTTTTTGTAGGGGCGCTGGTGACATGCCGGGCGGAGCTGGTGTTTATCGGACGAACCTCCATGGAGGCTTTTGTCACCGTGGAAGCAGAATATCCCAGACATGAAGCTCCCCCTATCAATGCGCTGACAGCTTATTTCACCATGGTTGCGCTGGATGACGACGGAGTGCCCTGTGAGGTGCCGCCTCTTATCCTGACCACACAGGAGGAGAAAGAGCGGTTTGACAGGAGGAAGGCCGTCTATGTCCGCCGGAAGGCGGAACGGAAAGCAGAGAGGGAAGCGAACCGGAAGGATGGCACCTGATGGGGAAAGTTCTGGTCATTGCGGAAAAGCCCTCCGTCGGCCGTGATATTGCGAGAGTACTGCAGTGCAGGGGAAAAGGCGAGGGCTTTCTATACAACGACAACACTATCGTATCCTGGGCTATCGGCCACCTGGTTTCCCTATGGGAGCCAGAGGAGTACGATGACCGTTATAAAAAGTGGCGTATGGAGACCCTGCCCATCGTTCCCGGGGAGATGAAGCTCAAAGTCCTGCCAAAAACCCGGAAGCAGTTCAATGTCCTGAAAAAGCTGATGAACGACAAGGGAGTGGATTCCCTCATCTGCGCTACGGATAGCGGACGGGAAGGGGAGCTGATCTTCCGCTACATTTATCAGATGTCCGGCAGCCGAAAGCCGTATCAGCGCCTCTGGATCTCCAGCATGACGGATGAAGCCATCCGGGACGGATTCGCCAGGCTGCGGCCAGGAAGCGAATACGATGCCCTGTATGAGTCCGCCAAATGCCGGTCGGAAGCGGACTGGCTGGTGGGCATGAACGCCACCCGCGCCTTTACTCTCCAGTATAGGGTGCTTTTGTCCATCGGCCGGGTTCAGACGCCGACCCTTGCGATTCTGGTGGCCCGGCACAGGGAGATGGAAGCCTTTGTTCCGCAGGATTACTGGGAGGTGCAGGGCGATTTCGGGGATTATCGCGGGATCCGATATGACCGGACGGTTTCCAATACGAAGATTTTTGACAGGGAAAAGGCCATGGCCGTCGCAGCAAAAGTCCGGGGCAGGGAGGGCCTGGTTCGCTCCGTTGTGAAGAAGGAGAAGAAGGAATATTTTCCTCAGTTGTATGACCTGACGGAGCTGCAGAGGGACGCCAACCGAAGATACGGCTTTTCCGCGCAGCAGACCCTGCAGACGGCGCAGGATCTCTATGAAAAGCGAAAAATGATTACCTATCCGCGGACGGACAGCCGATATATCACACAGGATATGGTGCCGACCCTGAAGCCCATTTTACAGACTCTGGATCGTCCTCCGTATTCAAAATTTGTGCGGCCGGTTCTGTCCCTTGCGAAGCTTCCCGCAGGCAAACGGCTGGTGGACGGCAGCAAGGTATCGGATCATCATGCCATTCTTCCCACCCGGACAAGGAGCCGGGCCAATCTGTCGGAGAGGGAGCAGAGAATATATGATCTGATTGTCCGAAGGTTTCTTTGCGTTTTCTATCCGCCTTATGTATACGAAGAGACACAAATCCATACCCTTGTGGAAGGGGAAACCTTCTTTACAAAAGGGATTTCCGTCAAATCCCCGGGCTGGAAAGTGCTTTACAGCAAAGGCGGCAGCGGGCAGCAGGATCGTAACGCAGACCGGCAGGGCGCCGGGCAGCAGGATCCAGGGCAGCGTCCCGTGTCAGGCAGGGAAGACTCTGCCGGCAAAGGAGCGAATACCGGACAGGCCGGACAGCCCGGACAGGAAGCAGCCCTTCCGCATTTGACGGAGGGGCAGAAGGTCACCGCATTGCGGGCGGAAGTGCAGAAGAAGAAAACAGTGCCTCCCAAGCCCTATACGGAAGCTTCCCTTTTGTCCGCCATGGAGCATGCAGGGCGGTTTGTGGAAGATGAGAGGCTGAAGGAGCAGCTCAAGGCCAACGGGCTGGGTACGCCGGCCACCCGGGCTGCCATCATCGAACGGCTTCTTGCAGTGGGATATGTCACCCGAAAGGGAAGATCCCTGCTGCCGACTCCGAAGGGAATCAATCTGATTGAAGTCGTACCGGACGCGCTGAAATCCCCGGAAACCACAGGAAAGTGGGAGAGGGGCCTTGGAAGCATTGCAAAGGGGGCCATGCAGCCGGACCGGTTTATGGGAAGCATCACCCGATATGTGCAATATATCGTGAAGGAAGCTGCTGCTCACAGGAGCAATGTCGTTTTTCCCCAGGAACCGTACCGGAGGAAGAAAAGAACGGTTCGAGAGACCGGGAAACGGCAGAAGCAACAGGCCAACCGTTAACAGGGCAAGCTTTGACAGGGGCACCTTTGACTGGCCGCCGTTGACAGGGCAACTATTGACAGACCACCGTTGGCAGGGCAATCATTGACAAACCACCGTTGACAGAGCCGCCGTTGACAAACCACCGTTAACAGGGCAACCATTGATTTGATTACAAAGGAGTAGGTTGATCGTGGCAGATACACCGGTTCAAACAACCATAAAGCAAATTTTCAGGCATCCGGAGGATTATTATGGGAAAAGGATTCTCCTTTCCGGATGGATTCGAAGCAATCGGGATTCCAAATCCTTTGGGTTCATTGAACTCAATGACGGGTCTTTCTTTAAAAATCTGCAGATTGTGTTTACAGAAGAAAAGCTGAATAACTTCAGGGAAGTGGGTAAGCTGGGCGTTGGTACGGCCATCTTCGCGGAAGGAATGCTGACGGAATCCCCCGGTGCAAAGCAGCCTTTTGAGATGAAGGCGGAGAGTATCCGGGTGGAGGGTTCCTGCCCGCCGGAATATCCTCTTCAGAAGAAGCGGCACAGCTTTGAATATTTGCGGACCATCTCCCATTTACGGCCCAGAACCAATACGTTCTCCGCTGTTTTCCGGGTTCGTTCCCTGCTGGCCTTTGCGATTCATAAATTCTTCCAGGAAAGGGACTTTGTCTACGTTCATACCCCGATTATCACCGGCAGTGACTGTGAAGGCGCCGGGGAAATGTTTCAGGTAACCTCCCTGGATCTGAACAACGTTCCGAAGACAAAGGAAGGGAATGTGGACTATTCCAAAGACTTTTTCGGACGGGAGACCTATCTGACGGTGAGCGGCCAGCTTTCTGCCGAAACTTATGCCATGGCATTCCGCAATGTCTATACCTTTGGACCGACCTTTCGTGCGGAGGATTCCAATACCACGAGACATGCGGCGGAGTTCTGGATGATCGAACCGGAGATCGCCTTTGCGGATCTGGACGATGTCATGGATCTGGCGGAGGATATGATCAAATATATTTTTCAGTATGTGCTGGAAAATGCGCCGGAAGAGATGGAGTTCTTCAATAGATTTGTGGACAAGACCGTCATGGATCGCCTGGACAATGTGATCCATTCGGAATTCGGGCGCCTGTCCTACACGGATGCCATTGAAATCCTGAAGAAAAGCAATGCTGACTTCCGTTACCCTGTGGAATGGGGGATTGACCTGCAAACCGAGCATGAACGGTACCTGACAGAGCAGGTTTTCCACAAGCCGGTATTTGTAATGGACTATCCCAAGGGAATCAAGGCGTTTTATATGCGCATGAATGATGATGACAGGACCGTTGCAGCGGCGGATCTTCTGGTGCCCGGCGTCGGGGAGATCATCGGCGGAAGCCAGAGGGAAGAGCGCCTGGATCGTCTGGATCAGAGGATAAAAGAGCTCGGCATGAAGGAAGAGGACTACTGGTGGTACCGGGATCTGAGAAAGTTCGGCGGCACCCATCATGCCGGATATGGTCTGGGTTTTGAGCGGGCCATTATGTACATGACGGGCATGAGCAATATCCGCGATGTCATTCCGTTCCCGAGGACAACAAAGTCCGCTGAATTCTAGAGCGGAAACACATGTACAGTGACAGGTGCAACAATATCGGATTATGAAAAGGGTAGGGATTATTGATATGGCGACTTATAAGACAAAAGGAGTCTGCTCCAGAAGAATCGATTTTGAAGTAACAGACGGCAAGTTGCATTCCGTGCATTTTGAGAATGGCTGTCATGGAAATCTCATCGGAATCTGCCGTCTGGTGGAAGGAATGGACGTGTGGGATGTGATCCATAAACTCCGCGGGATCTGCTGCCAGGGCAGCACTTCCTGCCCGGATCAGCTTGCCCGGGCTCTGGAGGAGTATATGCAGCAGGAGGATCAGGCAGGCTGACGATGCCTGCTCTTTTTTATTCCAATCCGGCTCAATGACAGCAGCTTTTGATGAGCGGATCCGGAGAAGGGAAATTGGAAGCGTTGAATGAAATAATTCTGCTTACTGTGCTGAAGACAATTGTTATTGTTACTGGCTGGGCCGTCTCTTTTGCCTTTGGATATTCCAGCAAATAACCCGACTGTGCTGTAACTGTAGTGGGAATTTATTTCGCTCGCTTTTTAAAGAAAGCGGATGCGCTCAGATCTGTAATTTACAATTCTTTTCAAAAGCCTATACTCTTTTATCATCCCTGACGTTTATATTTTACAAATTCTATATATTCCTGAATGAATCGTTTCTCATCTGCAGTAAGCTTTACATCAATGTTCAGGCCATCTGTGGTCTCATTTTTGGCATGTTCACCTAACAGCTTTTCCAGGGATTTTAGCTCATCAATTATGTCACTTTCCTTACTGGGAGGTAACATTGCCCCGGCTATAACCCAGAGGACTTCTTTTGAGACCTTAAGCGGTTTTGCCAGTTTCTCCATATCTTCCATATTAGGTTCCAGTCTTTTATTAAAAAGCTTGGACATTTTGGATGGTTTGATCCCTGTTCCATTTATAAGATCAATCTGTTTTAAGCCTAATTGGGTAGTACGAAAAATGATAAAATCATTTATATTGCTTCCTTGTTCTGAATATCCGGGGAACGGTTCTTTCTTATTATGACTCATGTGGAGAGCCTCCTATCGTTTCGATATTTCCAATAAAGAAATAAAATAGATACTTGACATTTAGGAAATACCCTGTTATGCTATAATAAACTTCTGAAGGGCAACGCAAAATTAAGGATCTTTTTCCAGTATGAAGAAAAGTTGCCGCTTTTACTCCATAGCTACGGCTGGCGAGATGTTAATTTTGCTGTCCTAAAGTTTTTAAACCCAACGTTCATTATAACAAACTTTCGTAGAAAATTCATCTTAGGAGAGGAGGAATTTAATATTCAGAATATCCTTTGAAAAGAAAAGAGGGGAGGGATAATAAGGTCAATAGATCCTTTGACAGTATTGAGTAGAAGGGTGTATGTAATGGTTTAATAGAGATTTGAGATTTGGATAAACATAATTGTGAATAGAAAAAGTACCTTCCAGAGTCAAAAGCCCCATAAAAGATGAAGGGG
>ENA-UOOI01002317-UOOI01002317.1-fermentation-metagenome-genome-assembly--contig:-NODE-2317-length-16898-cov-3.670189_pt1 | contig 16898 bp, 15 predicted proteins | sample MGYA00245779_ERZ724027 | MGnify/ENA primary metagenome ERZ724027 (study PRJEB28704, sample SAMN03018318) | fermentation metagenome | biome: anthropogenic terrestrial biome; feature: soil; material...
ATCATAGCTTCCGGTCCGCCGGGAAATTCAGGTGGATTTTCCACCACCACAAAAACTTCATCTATATCGGACTTTTTCTTTTCAGGCGGAGGTTCAGGCAAATCATCATATTCTATCCAGGGCTGCGAAAATTCCTGTAAATTTTCATCTGCAAAATGAATCGCTACCGTTTTATCTTCATTTTGGGCTGCATAGATGCTGTTCGCCGTTACAAACAGAAAAAACAGTGGTACTATCAGGAGGTATTTCGCCAATGTCAATGTAGGCGATTTTGTCTTATTCATCATCATAATTCGTTGTTTTAGTTGTGATACATTAAAGTTGTTTACTATCTGAACTGCAGTCTTATGATAAGTCAATCGTAAAAGATGGTATTGGTACTCCCGGCTGTCGACGCCTTCACGCAGTACGCCGCTATCCGCCAGGTATTCCAGATTCAGGGCCATTTCCCGCTTTATCAGCCATACAAACGGATTCCACCAGGAAAACAGGCACAGTAATTCGATGAGCATAATGTCGACAGAATGCCGCTGTCGTGCATGCGTCTGCTCGTGCAGTAAAATCCGGGAAAGTTCGGCTTCGGAATGCTTTCCGGTATGGATAAAAATCAGACCAAAAAAAGAAAAAGGAGTTATATCGCTCTTCAATTGATACACGGGTACTCCCGAAATAATCTGTTTCTCACTTTTTGCCCGAACGCGATAAATGGATAAAAGCTGAGATACAAACCGTAACACAAATGTAAGCGTGACGGCTATATAAAACAGGAAAAGAATTTCTTCCCAGGGGACAGATACCGGTGCAACAGTTTCCTCTTCCATCACCATTGCCATGCCTGGCTCACCAATAATTACCGTGGTGGTCGGTTCCTGAAGAGCGGAAGAGCGGAGAGCCCATATATCGCTTAGGGTGGGGATGGCAAAAAAAGGATATAGAAGCGAAAAAACAATCACAGACAGGAAAAAAAAGCGCCGCAGCCGTAAAAAGGTGTCTCCCTTCAGTACAATTGCATACAAGAGATAAAACAAAGCCAGCGCAATATTTACTTGTATAAGGTATATAAAAAACGGGGGCATGGTGTGTTCAAGTTAGCATTGGAACAAGTATCTACTTCCGATTCTTTTCAATCAGGCGAATAATCTCCGCAAGCTCATCCGCGGTAATTTTCTGTTCTTTGGCAAAAAAAGAAACCAACTCTTTGTAAGAGTTATCGAAATAACTCTGTACTACTCCCGATAAAAAGTGCCTTTTGTAGGCCGATTCCGAAATGACAGGCTTAAATACTTTCACATTCCCGAATCGTCTTTTTACAAGATATCCCTTATTCTCGAGGTTCTTGAAGATGGATGCCACCGTGGTGTACGGCGGTTTCGGATCCTCCATCCTTTCTACCACATCCTTAATAGCACATTCATTGAGTTGCCACACGTGCAACATTACATTTTCTTCCTGGTGAGTTAACCGTTCCATATCTTTTTATCTATATTAATAATGCAAATCTACGACTTTTTCGTAACAAATAACTCTTTTCGTAAAAATAATCAGGTTAAATAATTATAAAAAAGAGCCGCCCCTGTATAGGAGGCAGCTCTTAACGATCTGTTAAACGGGTGATCAGGCCTGTTTCTCAAAATCCTGCATACACTGGACCAGGGCTTCTACAGCCTCTTTGGGACAAGCATTGTAAATAGAAGCGCGGAACCCGCCCACGGAACGGTGTCCTTTGATACCCACCATACCTTTTTCTTTCGCAAACTCTAGAAAACCGGCCTCTTTATCTTTGTATTCTTCGTTCATTACAAAGCATACGTTCATGATAGATCGGTCTTCTTTGGCTGCAGTGCCCACGAAAAGTTTATTACGGTCTATCTCATCATAGAGAAGCGCCGCTTTCTCTTTGTTGAGTTGATGCATTATTTCAAGACCACCCAGCTCTTTCACCCATTTCAGTGTTTCGTGCATTACGAAAATAGAAAATACCGGAGGTGTGTTGAACATGGAACGGTTTTTTTCGGAATCGCTGATGTGTGTACGGTAATCGACCATGGTCTGCAACGGCCGGTCGATCTTGCCAAGGATATCTTCGCGTACGATCACAAAAGCTACGCCTGCAGGACCCACATTCTTTTGCGCTCCGCCGTAAATAATACCGTATTTGGATACATCTACCGGACGGCTCATAATATCGGATGACATGTCGGCTACCAATGGCACGGGGCTATCGATATCTTCGTGTATCTCGGTTCCGTAAATGGTGTTATTGGTAGTTATATGAAAATAATCGGCATCGGCCGGAATAGTATATTCTTTGGGGATATAAGAGTAGTTCTTATCTTCCGAAGAGGCCACCACTTCCACCTCACCGTAAAACTTCGCTTCTTTAATGGCTTTTTTAGCCCATACTCCGGTCTGCAGGTATGCAGCTTTCTTTTTCATCAGGTTGGCGGGCACAGTAAAAAACTGCGTACTGGCCCCTCCGCCAAGCAGGAGTACCCGGTAATTGTCGGGAATATCGAGCAGTTCCTTCCACAGATCTGCCGTCTCTTTCATGATCCGCTCCCATCCGGGAGTACGATGTGATATTTCCAGGATACCTATTCCGGTATTGTCGAAATTGCGTATCGCTTCAATGGCTGACTCTACTGCCGGCCGGGGAAGTACGCACGGACCGGCATTAAAATTGTACTTTTGCATACGATTATATTTTAGAAAGTGAAAAACTAAAAGTGAAAAATGAAAAACCTCTATCGTGCGAAGCACACTATCCTTTTATCAAATTATCTTTTATCCTTATTAATAAATCAGTAAATCATCACATCGAATTAGTCTCATTGACATTCATTGATTTACCTTGAAACGTTCGTCTCCGTTGCGGAAAAAAGCCACAATTTGATTAGCGGCAGCCAATCCCGCGTTTTTGTTGGCATCCGTGGTTTGCGCACCCAGTTTTTTGGAGGTAGCAAAATAACGCTTCGGAAATTTTTGCAGAAACTCCTCATGCTTATCGGGCTTAACGTCGGCAGCATATTGGAAAGCCGGACGCTCCTCCATAATACGGATCAGATCATCCTCAACCACCAGTTCCTTACGGGCCGTATTGATGAGAAATCCATCTTGCGGCATCAGGGATAAGAGAGAATAATTTACACAATACCGTGTTTCTTCCAGCAAAGGCATATGGAGGGAAATAAAGTCGCTGTTACGGAACAGTTCCTTGTTGGTGTAAGCCGTGATCACCCCATATTCACCCTCCTTGCGCAGGTCGTCATGGGTAAGCGTGGGAGAATAGGCATAGACCGGCATATCGAAACCCCGCGCTATCTTGGCCACCATCTTTGCCACGTTTCCGAAAGCATACAATCCCAATCGCCGGCCGCTCAATTCACGGCCCACTGATCCGTCAAACTGATTGCGCTGCACATAGATCATCATACCGAAAACAAGTTCAGCCACAGCATTGGCATTCTGCCCGGGAGTATTCATCACACAGATACCGCAATCGGTGGCAGCGTCCAGATCCACATTATCGTAACCTGCTCCGGCCCTGACAATCACTTTCAGATTGGGAGCAGCTTTCATTATCTCTTTACCGATCATATCGCTCCGTATGATCAAAGCATCCACATCCTTCACGGCATCAAGCAACTGGCTTTCTCCTTCATACTTCTCTAATTTCATGAACTGATGACCTGCAGATTCAATAATATTTTGAATTCCCTGCACAGCCTGGTAGGCAAATGGTTTACTCGTTGCCAAAAGTACTTTCATATTCATTCTTTCATTATAAAAATTCACCGGATACAAATTTGTAACGGAAAAAGAAATTTCCAACGCCCAATTCAATCGTGTTGCTACTCAAAAATCGTCTGTTTCTTGAAAATATTTACTCTCTAAAACTGTCGCTGATACCTGACACCACTCCACACAAATTACGGCTTTTTATACACTTTTAAATTATCACTTTGTAAATAGAATTGCAAATTTACAAACTTATATCTAACAAAAAACGAAATTGGAATAAAAAAATCCGGGATGCTCCCATTTTCTCCGATTTAAAAGTTATTTGTCCGATAAATTGAATCATTGTATCTTTGTACCGCACGAAAACGTTACGTAATGAACAGTCAGTACCCATCCGCCCTCCTCGAAAACGCAGTCAACGAATTCGCCAATCTTCCGGGAATAGGGAGAAAATCGGCGTTGCGGTTAGTGCTCTATCTGTTGCGTCAGGATGAGGAGAAGGTGGCCAATTTTGCCGGCACGATACTGAAGTTGAAACGGGAAATCAAGTATTGCTTTGTCTGTCACAATATTTCCGATACTGAGATATGTAATATCTGCGCCGACAAATCACGAGACAACTCTTTGATCTGCGTAGTAGAGAATGTGAAAGAGGTGATGGCTATCGAGAAAACGGTACAATTTGGCGGCCTTTACCACGTTCTGGGAGGAATTATCTCCCCCATCGACGGGATCGGCCCGTCGGACCTGGAGATCGCCAGCCTCGAAGAAAGGGTGAAAGCCGGGGGAATCAGAGAGGTGATCCTTGCTCTCAGCGCCACCATGGAAGGCGACACCACCAATTTTTACATCTATCGCAAACTTCAATCTTACGGGGTAAAGGTGAGCATTATAGCCAGAGGGGTATCGGTCGGAGATGAGATCGAATATGCCGACGAGGTAACGCTTGGGCGCTCTATTTTAAACCGTACGCCGTTCGATGAATCCTATAAACTTCTGCCAAAATGAAAAATACGGGTAAAACGTACAAGGCCATAGGACTGTTGAAAAGGCACTATTACGGAAACATCATCCTGCTGGCTGTTGTTTTTCTGCTTATCCTGTTCCGGATCGTCCCGCTCTTTACGGATGGACAATCCATAGGTGTCACAACAGAGAGATACGCCATCATGATCACCCTTATAGCCATTCCGGTTTCGTTGAAGTTTTTTGCCTATCGGTTAAAAAGACTTTCCCGTCCATTGGGAATCATGACAGCCACAGAAAAGTATAAAAATGCCTCTTTCCTGCGTTTGTATAGCATAAGCACGGTAACACTGATGCATGTTCTCCTGTTCGGTATCTCCCGCAATATGAACTTTTTCTGGTTCACAGTCGTATTGTTCCTCGTCTTTCTGTATTGCAGACCGTCGTACGAAGAGCTGGAAAGCCTCACCGAAATACCCACAGAGAAAAAACCTGACGAAGAACAACCATCATTCCCAAACAGAAACCAGACGTACGGAGAACAGGACCTGCCCAAAGAAGAACAGAAACAGCCTGAAGAAGTACAAAATAATTATCCGGAAAATGAACAGGTTGCTGGAAAATAATATTCTCCGTCTGCGTGCTCCCGAACCGGAGGATCTGGATTTACTTTACGCCTGGGAGAACGACACGGCTATTTGGGAGAACGGCGCCTCCATCGTTCCTTTTTCCCGCTATTCCATCAAGCAGTACTTGATTGATTATAAAAATGATATATATACAGACAGGCAGTTACGGTTGATGGTGACACTCCGGGAGACAGGCGAGTCCGTCGGCGCGGTCGATCTCTATGATTTCGACCCGTTTCACCGGAGAGCCGGTGTAGGGATCCTGACCGACCGCAAACACCGGTGCAAAGGCTACGGCCTGCAGGCAATAATGCTACTGGAAGAGTACGCGTTCCGGTTTCTCAATCTGAAACAGCTCTATGCCCTCATTCCCGAAAAAAACCGGGGGAGTGTCCGGCTGTTCACAAAAGCGGGCTACCGGCAGACAGGGCTGTTGGAAGAATGGATTTCTTCGGGAGACTCATTCTATAGCGCGTTGGTAATGCAAAAACTCAAACCGTAAGGTCTATGGAACTATTTCGTCAAGCAATACGAACAGAAGACAAACTTGTTTGAATGTTTTCGATAAGCGAGTACAGAGAAAAAACTTGTTTTTATTATGTCAAGCGTAGAATTGGAAATCGAGGAGCGAAGGCGACTCAAAACAACTAAGTTTACTTGAATTATGCCGTTGCGAGAACTTTTTCGATAAGGGAGCACAGAGGCAAAACTTGTTTTGATTATGTCGAGCGCAGAAAAAGTCCGGAAGAAATAGTCTAATGTAATTGAATAATTTTTATTGAAGAACAATGCAAGACGATATAAAAAAAGCATCCGACATTTTAAAGAAAGGAGGAATCATCCTCTATCCTACCGACACTATCTGGGGTATTGGCTGCGATGCCACTAATGAAGAAGCCGTAAAGCGTATTTACGGGCTGAAGCAGCGTGATGACAGCAAATCGATGCTGGTACTCATGGATAATCCCGCCAAGTTGCAAACCTATGTGAAGGATGTCCCCGAAATTGCGTGGGATTTGATAGATCTGGCCGATAAACCGCTCACTATCATTTACGATGGGGCCAAAAATCTGGCGTCTAACCTCATTGCTCCCGACGGCTCCATCGGTATCCGCATCACTGCCGAAATTTTCTCCATGGAATTGTGCCGGCAATTCCGTAAACCCATTGTCTCCACATCGGCCAATGTAAGCGGGGAACCCTCCCCTGCCTCTTTCTCGCAAATCAGGCAAGTGATCCGGGAAGGTGTGGATTACATTGTCTCATACCGGCAAAAAGAACAGGGCAAAGCCCAACCTTCCGGGATTGTGAAACTGGAGAAAGACGGTTCTATCAAAATTATCCGTAAGTAAAAAATTTGGTTATCTTTGTATAGAGCTATTATTTCACTAAAGTTAGTCATTTTCAAGTTTTATTGCTTAACGAAAATGTTCCCGTTTTTCGATGCAACTGACAGAAAAATATAACAAATTTCTTATTTGGCGCGACAGGCACATAAAAGAACGGCATTTCTTACTGTTCGTCTGCTTTCTTGTGGGAATTCTTACGGCATTATCGGCTTTTTTACTAAAAACAGCGATCCACTTTTTTCAGGCCTTTCTCACCGAAAATTTCAGCCGCCCCAACCTGAACTTCTCCTATTTGCTCTACCCCATTGGAGGAATCCTGATTGCGGGACTCTATGTAAGATATGTAGTCAAAGACGATATCAGCCACGGCGTCACAAAGATCCTCTTTGCCATCTCCCAGCGCAAAAGCCGGATCAAACCGCATAACATGTACACATCGCTTATAGCCAGTTCCATCACCATCGGATTCGGGGGGTCGGTGGGAGCCGAGGCTCCGATAGTATTGACAGGTTCCGCTATCGGCTCCAATCTGGGAAGATTCTTCAGGCTGGAACAACGCAGCCTGATGATCCTGGTAGGTTGTGGCGCCGCCGGAGCTATCGCCGGTATTTTTAAAGCTCCTATTGCCGGAATTCTTTTCGTGATAGAGGTGCTGTTGCTCGACCTCACCATGTCGTCTATCATGCCCCTTTTGGTAACAGCAGTTACGGCTACTACCGTCTCATATCTCCTCACAGGTATGGATGCCATGTTCGCTTTCACGCTGATCGAGCCTTTCACTCTCAACCGCATTCCGTATGTGATCTTTCTGGGGATACTCTGCGGATTTTTCTCATTGTACATAATCCGTGTCATGAGCCGTTTAGAAGGAATCTTTTATCGGCTTCCGCATTGGAAGAAATTCTTACTGGGAGGAGGTATACTGAGCCTACTTATTTTCTTTTTCCCGCCACTTTACGGTGAAGGATACAACACCGTCAATGTCCTCTTAGCGGGAGGCGATTCATTCGGTTCACTCACCAATGAGAGTTTTTTTCATCAACTGGGAAGTAGATGGACTATCGTCGGATTTCTGGTTCTTGTCATTCTCTTCAAGGTTTTTGCCACCAGTGCCACTAACGGGGGAGGCGGTACCGGAGGGGTGTTTGCTCCCACCCTGTTCCTGGGTTGTATTGTCGGGTTTGTTTACTCATATACGCTCAATCAATTGGGGTATAGCGTTTATCTTCCACAGGAAAATTTTGCGCTGATGGGTATGGCGGGCGTAATGGCCGGCGTAATGCACGCACCGCTCACCGGCACCTTCCTCATTGCGGAGTTGACAGGCGGCTACGACCTGTTCTTACCCCTTATGATCGTTTCGCTGCTCTCCTACGGTACCATCCTTATATTTGAAAAGCACAGCATCTATGCCATACGTCTTGCTAAAAAAGGGGAATTGATCACCCATCACAAAGACAAAGCAGTACTTACCTTTTTAAAGATCAAGGATCTGATCGAAAAAGATATTCCCACGGTGACACTTGAGATGACCCTCGGCGATATGGTGAAAGTGATCTCCACCAGCAACCGGAATATCTTCCCGGTGGTAAACAAAGAGGGCGTTTTACTGGGAGTGGTAATGATGAACGATATCCGCAATATCATGTTCCGCCCCGAGTTATATGACCGGTTCACTGTGAAAAAATTCATGGTAGGATCTCCTGCCACAATAGAAATTCACAGCAGCATGGAAGAGGCGATGGCAAAGTTTGAAAATACAAAGGCGTGGAATTTGCCGGTGGTAGATCGTAGAGGGGTCTATCAGGGCCTCCTGTCTCAGTCGTCGGTATTCAACTCCTACAGGGAGGTATTGGTTGAAAATTACTCCGATACGGACGAGTAGTACGATGTGTTGATTTGATGATTTACTGATTTGATAATGTAAAATAAGAAGTCGGAAGTGAAAAAGTGAGAAGTGATTTAACGATTAGTAGATTTTGAAATTGTGAAATCCTGAAATTTCAAAATTTTGAATTGAAACAACGTTCGGCGGAGCCAAAATCGACGTAGTCAAATCCCAAATTCTAAAAAATTAATCGTATGCAAAAAAAATCATTACGTATCCTCTTCATGGGTACTCCCGAGTTTGCCGTAGAGTCGCTGAAAGCGCTTGTAGAGAATGGATATAACATAGTAGGGATTGTCACTATGCCCGATAAACCCGCCGGCAGGGGTTATAAACTGCAACCCTCGCCTGTAAAGCAATATGCCCTGCAACAGGGACTGACCGTTTTACAACCCGAAAAACTGAAGGATGAAGGGTTCCTGAATGAATTAAAACGCCTGAATGCCGATCTGCAGATCGTAGTGGCTTTCCGTATGCTGCCCGAAGTGGTATGGAGTATGCCGTCGAAAGGCACTTTTAACCTCCACTCATCTCTCCTCCCGCAGTATCGGGGCGCCGCCCCCATCAACTGGGCCATCATCAACGGAGAAAAAGAGACCGGTGTCACCACTTTTTTTCTCTCTCACGAAATTGATACGGGTAAGATCATCTTTCAGGAGAAGACAAGGATCGACGATACAGATAATGCGGGCACCCTACATGACAGGTTAATGGTAATGGGAGCACAATTGGTACTAAAGACTGTAAATACTATATTGGAAGGGAACGTACAACCCATACCGCAAGACAAACTCTTCAGAGATGCATCGGAATTAAAGGCTGCTCCCAAAATATTCAAGGAAGACTGTCAGGTCGATTGGAATAAATCTGCGAGGGAAATATACAATTTTATCCGCGGCCTGTCACCCTATCCGGGAGCATGGACGGAACTATCGTCCGCTGGCGATGAAGAGAAAGTCCGTTTCAAATTGTTTGCCGGTGAACCGATTGGAAACACGACACACGATCTACTACCCGGAAGCATCAGGACAGACAATAAGACACACCTCGATGTGGCTGTAAAAGACGGATTCTTACGGGTTACAGAACTGCAACTGACAGGTAAAAAGAGAATAAACATCCTCGATTTCCTGAATGGCTACAGCTTTGAGAAAGAAGCCCGCTTCAGTTGATTACCACTTATAATTCAACCCGAAACTGAGCGTTTGGTTCACTTGCCAATGCTTGAGTTTAGGATCGGCAGGCACCCCGTCATCAAATCTCATATTCACATATATACGGGTAGAGAAAGCGTTACTCAATGCCATATTCAGGCTGTTCTCAAATTCCGAAATAACCTTCTCGTAACTGGTAAAATAGGTCAGACGCGAATCCCAGGTAATATACCTTGTGAGGTCGTATTTCAATATCGATGTGAGGGTACTACCGATATCCAGTTGGGATTTCCTTCCTTCCGCAATACCGAACCGCTTCACATCCACAGAATCATTCCATACGTATGTAAAGTTAATGGAGACGGGAGCAATCGCCAGTTCCCACTTCAGCCGGCGGTGCCGTACCTTTTGTGAAGGCTTATCAAGATTATACTTTAACCCTATACCCGCATTCACATACAAAGGAGACAGGAATGAGGACAGAAGATTATCAGAATTGACGGGATACGCGTTGAACAATTGGGATTTTGCCTCCATATTCGTGGAATAAGACCACCCCTTCCCAAAAGCATCCACTCCAAAGTCGCCATAGTAGCGGATAAGGTCGTTACCGATACGGTACTTCCTGAGTGAATCGTCAGGCGCGTTAAAAACAGACAAACGCCACTCAAGCGTGTTATTGAACTTCACCTTATCTTTCTTATAATTGGCCCTGAATACATTATAGCTGTTAAAATTCAGGTTATTGGTTCCTCCCTTGTGCCAGTTATCGGAAAAATAATTTTGTGCAAACTGGAAAGAGTGCTCACCGGAGCGTACCCAGTATTTTCTCTTGATCCTGACTCCTTCAATACCCGGGGCTTCCAGTGAATAGGTCGTTTCGGCCTTTATCAACTCACGGAAAGGGTTGAATGTCTCTCTCACAGCCTGATCGTCAACCTCCAGACGCGGTATCGTGTCGAAACTAGCCACGGAATACCTGATCCTGTCGGGATACTTCATATAATAATCACGACGTACATTCCGTACAAAGTCAATATGATCCAGCCGGGGCGCGAAGGTCTTTTCCCGCGGGATAAGCATTCCTTTGTCCCGAGCCTCTTCCAACGGATAGAATGTTAACTGCCGGGGAAGTATCTCTCCCGTAAATATCATGGGCAGGAAAAGCGGATTATAAAAAAGAGTATCCCGGAATGAGAGCCCTCTCATTGATTCAAAATTACTATAATTCGCAGGAAGTTGCAATGTACCGTTCTCTTTTCTCAGATAAAGGGAATCGAGCGGATTCCTGAAGCGGTAAATCGAATCTGCCGGTACTACCGGAACAGTTTCCCTTACTGGGAAAACCCGAGGGATAATAATGCTGTCGGAGTAAGCAGCGGCAGACTGAAGGGATAAGCTTTCCGCCTGTCGCATCTCCACAGGTTGCGCCGTACGGCGTTCAATTTGTCTGCTGATATCAGTGATGTCCCGGAACAGATCCAGGCTATCCGCCACTTGTAATGAGTCCGGCCCCTCGGCGGCCCTACTTTTAACATCAGAAGCTACTATTCCGAATGAACAGACAGTTACTATCAAAAAGGGGAGAATAATTCGTTTCATACGATTATTTTATTTTTTTATGTCAAATGCCCTATACATCCTTCCAACAGACAAAGATATAAAAAAAGTTTTATTCACTCACGAGAAGTTCACTACCTTTCAACACACGGCAAAAATCGATCTACAAACTACCAGCCGGTAATCTTTTTCTTTCTTTTACTTGTCCATGACTTCAAAACTCCTTATTTTTGAGGATAAAGTAATAAATCGAAAGACAGGTACTCACATTTTATCTGATAATTACCATTTTTATAAGTTACTATGAAACGAATTTTCTCCCTTCTCCTATTGCTACTGCCCTGCTTATTTGTTAATTGTCTCCATTCTCAGGAAGCGCCCTCAAAAGGATTACAACAAATCTCGGAGCCTTTGGTAAAAGAATTTATCGGTTTCCTGGCTTCGGACGAAATGCGCGGACGCCCTGCACCCAGTGCCGAAGCGGATAGATCTGCCGAATATATCGCCATGAAACTGAAAGATTTCGGAATAAAACCTATAGACGGATCTTACTTTCAACCAATTCCCTTCTGTGCTGCCGACTTGAATATTGAAAACTGCAGGTTCGTTTTAACTAAATCCGGAACAAATCGCGAATTTGCCTTAAAAGAAAATTTCACACCTCTGTTCAACACAGGAAATAATCGGGTGAGAGGCGAACTGGTTTTTGCCGGATACGGCATCACAGCCCCCGAATATAATTACGACGATTATAAAGATATCGAGGTGAGTGGTAAGATCGTGCTGGTGATGAAACAGGAACCGCGCAAAAGCGATACCATAAGTACAGTTTTTAATGGAAAAAAAGACACGGAATATTCCGACATCACCTACAAGATCCGGAATGCAGCGGAACACGGCGCAGCGGGGCTTTTGCTGGTAACCGATCCGCTTCATAATGTAGCCATTACCGCGCAGGGATATTTATGGAACAGCCTGTATATGAAAGGCGGGGCAAACCCTGTATATAATGTATGCGAAGAAGAAGACGGAAATATTCCCGCAGTACAGGTAAACCGGGATGTTATTAATGAAATATTCGGTAGTGTGGATTCGTTGAGAACGTTACAGCGAAATATCGATGAGAATCTGCATCCTGCATCGTTTGTCGTACCGGAAGCTTGGGTTGACATTGCCATTTCAGTCGATAAAAAAGAATTTCCATCGGGCAACGTAATCGGATGGCTGAAAGGTTCCGATCCTCAACTAAAGGATGAGTTTATCATAATCGGTGCGCATTACGACCATATTGGCATATCGCCGAAACCCAATCACCTGAACGACTCTATCATGAACGGGGCCGACGATAACGCATCGGGGACGGCAGCCGTAATGGCTGTGGCGAAAGCTTTTGCCGCTTCGGGTAAGAAACCGGCGAGAAGTGTCCTGTTCATGTTGTTTACCGCCGAAGAGCGTGGCTTGATCGGGTCGGATTATTATACAAAAAATCCACTGTTCCCACTGGAAAAAACGGTGGCAATGATCAATATGGATATGGTCGGCAGAAACGGAAACGATACGGCGTATGTGATCGGACAACAGTACAATCCCGGGCTGGCGGCACTTATAAATGCAGCAATACCTGAAACCGGACTGAAAAAAGAGGAAATGGCAATGGATCTATACCGGTCGAGCGATTATTACCCTTTCTACAAGAAAGGGATATCGGCCATCGGCTTGACATCGGGATTGCACAGCGATTATCACGGCGTGGGAGACAATCCCGATAAGATCAATCATCTGAAAGTGCAAAAAATAGCGCAACTTGTCTACAAAGTAGCCTGGCAAATTGCAAATACAAATAATTACTATACTATAATCGAACAATAACATGTAAACTAAAAAATTATGAACGCAAAAAAATTATTCATTATTCCTGCACTTTTTATTGCATTCGGCGCATTGGGACAAGAAGCAAATCTTACGGTGAAACCCGTTGTTAAGAAGAAATACGACTTAAACCTGAACTCATTGACGGATGTTACACAAACCATGGCGGGAATGGAAATGAAAGCCAGCATAGCCTACACCGCAAAAGCAGTGATGGAAATAGAGGAAGTCAACTCCAACGGCAACTTTACCGTTTTATCTACATGGAAAGATATTGAAGTAACCTCTTCGGTTATGGGTAAGGACACCACCTTACACGCTGAAAATATGAATGTGACCATAAAAACCATATATGATAAATCAGGAAAAATAATCAAGAGCGACCGGATGAATACGTCTGGTTCAACAGACCCGGCAGTTGCCATGATCGAACAATTAGGGAGAAACGTAAAACTCCCCGTTTTGCCGGCTAAAACAACAAAAAAAGGAGATACGTGGCAATCCTATACCAATGATACCATTCAAACAATGGAGTTTCCAATGGCAATGATTATAGATGTAGAAGATGAATATTCATTTGCCGGAAGCGTTACGGAGAATGGCGTGGAATATTACAGAATCAACAAAGCAGGCCCGACAAGAGTATCGGCAGAGGGAAAGCAGGAGGGAATGGATATGCATATTGAAGGTACGGGTATGAACGAGAGTTATTTGCTGCTTGATAAAGCGACTCTGCTTCCGGTAAAAATTGAAGAGAAGACCGGTATGGATATGAGTATCATCATGTCCGGCCCGCAATCGATGGCTATTCCAATGACACAAAACACAGTAACAAAAATTAAATTCTCGGAAGTAAAATAAGAAAACTTTTCTCACGGTTTATCTGTTATTTATATCTGTTAAGATATCTTTCAGCGGACGGCATCAACGAAAAATTGTTTTACTTTTGCCGGACGCGATGAGGTGAATAATGTACCAGTGTGAATAATGGGATTAATGTGTCAATTCATAGCTTATAACTCATAACTACAATCATATGAGAAAAATTTCTTTCGTTTTACTGATCGTGATAGGGGCGATGGGTCTCACCGGATGTCAGGGATACAACCGGATGGTAGAAAAACAGGAGGCGGTAACGTCACAGTGGGGAAACGTGCAGAACGCCTATCAGCGCCGTGCCGACCTCATTCCCAATTTGGTAAATACAGTGAAGGGATACGCCCAGCATGAGCAGGAAACCTTTACGCAGGTGACCGAAGCACGGGCCAAAGCCACGCAAACGACTATCAATCCTGAGAACCTCACGGCAGAGAGCCTGCAGGAATACCAGCAAGCACAGGATCAACTGAGTCAGGCGTTAGGGAGATTACTATTGATACAGGAGAATTATCCCGAACTGAAAGCCAACCAGAATTTTCTGGCGCTCCAGGACGAGTTGGCCGGAACGGAAAACAGGATCTCGGTAGAACGCAACCGATTCAATCAGTTGGCGCAAGACTACAACGCCTATATCCGCAAATTCCCACAGGTGCTCTATGCAAAATGGTTCAAATTTGAACCCAAAGCCTATTTCGAAGCGACCCCCCAGGCCCAGACCGCTCCCCAGGTGCAATTCTGACAGGAAAACGCGGGGTTGTCCGCATAGCATACCCAGGGTAAACTGAAAAGTACGGGCTTTACAGAAAAGCTTAGCTTTTACCGGAAAGGGCATTTTTAATGGTAATATGCAGTCTGTTTGAGATATGTTGAACAAAGAAGAACTACAGAGGATCACAGAATCGATCCGACTCGCGGAAAGCCACACTTCGGGAGAGATACGCGTATGCGTAGCCCGGCAGTGCAAAGGCGACCCGCTGGAAGCTGCATTCAAAAAGTTCCACCAGCTTAAAATGGACACTACCCGGCTCCGCAACGGTGTACTTATCTACGTATCTCCCTCCCATCATAAAGCAGCCATTATCGGAGATCAAGGGATCCACGATGCCGTGAATGGCGGATTTTGGGACGAAGCGCTGGAGAAAATGCTCTCCTATTTCAAAAAAGGAGAGATCGCGGAAGGGATCTGCAAAGGTATAGGAAAAGTGGGCGAATTGATCAAATCCCGTTATCCTGTATCGGAAAACGATATAAACGAATTAGGCGATGAAGTTATTCTGGAAGAGTAAATACCTTCTCATACTTATATTTCTTTCTTCTGTAGGGTTATCCGCACAGGATATCCCGGAACCGATGGTTCCCTACCGGTTGGTAAACGATTTCGCCGATATCTTCTCTCCGGCCGAAGAACAGGCTTTGGAACAAAAACTGCTGGCCTACAACGACTCCACATCCACACAGATATACGTGGTCTCCGTGACTGATCTGGGCGGCTATCCCGCTTCCGATTACGCTTTTCGTCTCGGCGAAGCATGGGCTATCGGCCAGAAAAGCAAGGATAACGGCGCCGTCATCCTTATCAAACCTAAAATCGGGAATAGCAGGGGGCAGGCATTTATCGCTACCGGCTACGGGCTGGAAGCGCGTATCAACGATGCCTATGCCGGCCGCATCGTGCGCAACGAAATGATCCCTTATTTTATAGAAGAGGATTACTTCGGCGGAGTGAATGCCGCCGTCGACGCCATGATAGCGCGACTCTCAGGTGAATTTGCCGCCGATGCTGGCGAAAAAGAGGAGGGTATCCCGCTTTTCGTGATTATCATTATTGTGATCGGTATTATCCTATTGCTCTCTTTCCTTTCCAAAGGAGGAGACCAGCATATCGGCGGCGGGGGACATCACCGGACAAATATACCTCCTATATTTTTCCCACCAATGACGGGCGGCCGCAGAAGCGGAGGCTTCAGCGGTGGCTTCGGCGGAGGAATGGGCGGCTTCGGCGGAGGAGGCGGTGGCAGATTCGGCGGAGGAGGCGCCGGAGGAAGCTGGTAGCATGGAAAAGAATACGTTGATCACTATTCTGGGACCGACGGCAAGCGGAAAAACCGCCTTTGCCGCGCAACTGGCCTATGCCCTGGACGGGGAAATAGTGAGCGCCGACTCCCGCCAGATATACCGACGGATGGATATCGGCACGGGCAAAGACCTTTCGGAATACACGGTAGAGGAAACTTCCATCCCTTATCACCTTATCGACATCCGCGAACCGGGTGAGAAATATACCCTTTTTGACTATCAGCACGACTTTCACAAAGCCTATCGTGAAATCCTTGCCCGCAGTAAGGCACCCATCCTTTGCGGCGGGACAGGACTCTATATCGAATCGGTACTGAAAGGCTACCACCTACCCGACGTACCCGCCGATCCGGAATTAAGGTCAGCTCTCGAAAAAAAATCGCTCGAAGAGTTGACCAAAATCCTGCAAAGTTACCGTCCGTTGCATAACATTACCGATACCGACAGCAAAAAAAGAGCGATCAGGGCCATCGAAATAGAAGACTACAAATCGAAACAAGAGAGTGCAGCCACAGCATTCCCGGCTATCGAAAGTATCCTACTCGGACTTGATATCGACAGGGAACTCCGACGGGAGAAAATTACCGCACGCCTGCAAGCACGCCTTCAGGAAGGGATGATCGAGGAGATACGGAATATCCTCGATTCCGGAGTTACCCCCGGGGACCTTATCTATTACGGATTGGAATACAAATTCGTGACACTGCACGTGACCGGTAAAATGAGTTATGAAGAGATGTTCCGGCAGTTGGAGATCGCGATCCATCAGTTTGCCAAACGGCAGATG
>ENA-UOOI01002319-UOOI01002319.1-fermentation-metagenome-genome-assembly--contig:-NODE-2319-length-16866-cov-8.007555_pt1 | contig 16866 bp, 9 predicted proteins | sample MGYA00245779_ERZ724027 | MGnify/ENA primary metagenome ERZ724027 (study PRJEB28704, sample SAMN03018318) | fermentation metagenome | biome: anthropogenic terrestrial biome; feature: soil; material...
GTATCCCTGTCCAGAACTACACGGTGTGTTTTATTGATGGTATTGATCGCGATCAGCCCCTTTTGAGAGGTGGCTACAAGTAAAACATTCTGATCCAGCATCACATCGGATACCTCACCCGTATGATGCAAAAGCGACTCATCATCTTCCAGATTATACTGGCTGATTTTCTTCGTCTGCTTATTGATATGAAGGAATGGTGAGGAATAGGGAAATACCCAGACTCCACCATTGTTGTCGGGAGATAAACTCACCATTTTCATCCCGTCCTGCACCAGAGGTATCTCGTAAAGCTGAAGGAGATCATCCTCAAAACTGTAATGGTAGATACCTACATCTTCAACCGACATCCAGATATCGCCATCACGATCCATGACCATGTCGGTCACCACACCTTTCACTGAATCGTTTTCGTTGGATAGATGGTTAAAACGACGGAATTCTTCCTGATGCATATCAAAGATATAGACTCCCTCTTCTGTTGCCACCCATATATTATCCTGCCTGTCCTGTAGGATACGGTGAAATACATTGTCGTTCAGATTACCGTCGGGGGAAAATTTATAGATCACAAACTTAGTCCCGTCGAATCTGTTCAGTCCGTCTTTGGTTCCAAACCACATGAACCCCTGTCTGTCCTGATAAATGGCACGTACCGTATTCTGGGATAGTCCGTTGTTAATGTTGTAGTGTTTAAACGAGTAATTTGAATTGGCGCGTAATAGAAGGCCATCCGGTATAAGCATACCGGATAGCACAACCAAGAAAGTAATCAACTTCATTTTTTTCATTGACGATATACCGGAAATGCGGTTATTCTTAAACGGGCAGCACCCATAGGGATGAGCGTGATCTCCTCTGTTGCCGATTCAAAATTTTGATTCTCCTTGATGGGCAGCTCAGCCGTAAGGCCATGTTCATCAATACCCCACCCTATGAGTCTTTTTCCTTTTACTTTGATTTCAAGAGGTACAGTTTCAACAGTGAAAGGTTGATTACCCGACGGCCATGCCGATTTGATGACTTCGAAATTCTCTTCCAGCGGCTGTGAGTCATCCACCACCAATCCGTAATTCCAATCACTGGCAGGATAGATTTCATAACTTGGCCACTTTGCCGGGTCTGCATTTTTCTGCCATTTCGAGTCACCAATCGCTGTTTCAATGCTGCTCACCTTTTTATAATCTTCTTTGATCTTCAGGGAGAATGACAACGGCCCATAATGGATGCTTCGGCTTTCCTGGTTGACAAGCCAGACCGACTGAGACAGTTTCATGGGCAGGTTCAGGACAACCTGATCACCATTCTTCCATTTCCTTTCCACACGGACATACTTTCCCGGAACAAGATCAGCCGTGATCGTTTTCCCATTGATGATCAGTGAGGGGTTGTTAACCCAGGAAGGAATCCTCAGATAAAGCGGGAAGGTAACCTTATCAGATGTATGAATGGTGAATGTGAGTGACTCCTCGAAAGGGTAATTTGTCTCTTCCACAATTTCAACCGGTTGCCCATCGGCTACCTTGACAGTCGCTCTGCAGGCACCATATATTGCAGCGGCAATACCATTATCGGGTGTGGCCATCATGAGATGTTCAACAAAGTAGGGCCATCCCTGTCCATGGTTATGCTGACAGCAGCGGCTACTGAATGGATTCATTGCCAGAAAAGGGCCTTTATTGTCTATCCCCGGGTGGTGATTCTTTGAATCGCTGATCGTGTGATTGGGCGCAGTGATGTAGCGTAGCGACTTCAAATCGGGCATCATGGATGCCGGGTAAGAGTTGAAGGCTACATCCTCACAATGCTCCGCCCAGAAGGGGTCACCCGTCATCAGTAGTAGGATCTCATCTGAAGCCATCTGCTCCACAAAGCCACAGGTCTCAGTACCCTGGCGAGGATCGATATATCCCATTCTGGCATTTTCATCGGCACCGAACATACCTCCCGGAACCTGACCGAATGTATTTCGAATCAGGTGATGCACATTATAGGTTGCGATCAGATCTGCTGAGTCTTTCGAAAGCATATACCAGGAGGCAGGCTCTCTGAAGCTCTGCGCAATATTTACATTGTGCCAGTTGGGGAGTGTTGAACGCTGACGCCAGTTTGCCGTATTGCGATGCGTTTTGGCTGCCAGATCCAATAAAAAAGACTCCCCGGTAATATTATACAGCCAGTAGACACTCAGGAGGTTATCACCTCCACGGCTGTTCTCCCAGTAATCTTCCAGAAACAGTTCATCCGCAAGGTTCAACTGCCATTTGAAATAATTTGTCATCAGATCAATCACACGCTGATCACCTGAATACTCATAATAAGATTGAAGGCACCAGATCATGATCATATTACCCCATAAATCGGGCTTGCCGTTTTTCTCAATATAAGGGCCAAAATAACCGTCGGCTCTTTGACTCTTAATAGCTGCTTCCAGCCAGGATATGGTCTCACTGATCATCTCTTTATCGTTCAGGATATAGGCCATATTGCCAAATCCTTTCAACCAGTAAGGCACTTCCTCCCAGCCATAATCAGTTCCTGTACCCAACCATGCATTGTTCTCCTTATCGAGCCAAGCACTGATCTCTCCCAGCTGTCCGTTGAGTCCTTCCTTTTGAAGTTCCAGTTGTTTCAGGATCCATCCTTCCGGTTGCACCGCCCCCACCGGCAGTTTGATAAAATTCTGCGGCAGGAGGGGTGATCGGTTTTGCCGGTACGAGTTGTTGACAGCATCTGTATCGGGTCTGTCAACCACACTGACCCTTGTCTTTTCTTCTGAATATAACGCTGTGGAGATCAGAAAAAAAGCCAGTATCATATATGATATTCTTACTCCTGATATTTGCATGATCTACATCATTGTTCAATTTTTTATTTTCTGATCTTTTCAGCTGCTTTGATTTTATCTTCCAGCATTTTCATAAAGTATCCCCCCACAACCGAACGGGCCTTAAAATTCATTCTTTCAGCTGTAACAGTATCATGCCAGTCGCTTAGGGGAACCCGTGAGGAAGTCTCATCAGCATATTTGTATACGAGATCAACCAAAGCGTCGAAATCAGCCCTGTTGCCGGTAAGTGTAGCAGTCCACATGATCCAGTCCGTTTTGGTATAAGTAGCTCTGTTGTCCAATGGCAAACCATATTCATTTTGTTGCGTTTTGTAGTAGGCCATCTCTTTTTGGACGATCTGCGGATCAAAGATATTAAATCCTAACAACTTATCCCAAACAATATTATATTTTTGGCTCCATGTTCCCGATCTGTCGAATGTGAGTTTGTAATGATCTCCATCAATTGCCATTTGTTCCCATTTCACCGCCATCTCTTTGGCAATTTCCATGTATTTAGTGGCCACGTCCTCTTTGTCCAGCATTGAAGCAAGCTTGGCATAGGAGGCGATCCCCATGATTGCTTTGATGGATAAATTGGCGTTATGGGCAAAATGACCAGCGAAGTCATCGGTGCAGAGTTGATTTTCCGGATCCAACCCATTCTCAACCAAATAATCGGTCCATACCGTCAACAGATCCCAATGGCTGGCAGCATAGTCGGCATTGCCTTCCATTTTAGCCAAGGCAGCTGTAGTAATAAGCATATTCCCCGATTCCTCAATGGGCATATCTCCACCATAGGTCTGTCCGTTTGCAAGAGGATAAGTACCCACATCATGTGCAGCAAAGGGTTTGGTCCACTTTCCACTTTCACTGTAATAAAAAATAGGGTTCATTAATCCTTTCACCAGTTCGGGACTGTACAACAGAAATAATGGAGAGGAGGGATAGGTGATGTCTACCGTACCAATGGATCCGTTGCTGTTATTTTCTTTTGAAAGAAACAGTAAGGTACCCTCTTCATCCTTCACCAGTTTGTGAGCAGCTATGGCCTGGCGATATGCGAGCGCACATAATTCAGCGTATTTTACGCCTCCGGCTTCAATGGCATCGGCCATCATGCTCCTGTTGAACTGGTTACACTGCTCCATGATGGAGGCATAGTCGTTTTGGGCGGATTCAAATGCCTGTAGAATGTCGATAGCTCCATTATCGGTCCAATAACCTTTCAGGTTCTTTCCGAAATACTGTATCGCATACAGATCATTGTAACCCAGCATGAAGAAACCGGTTGAGTGATCGGTTGAAACTTTTCCGAGATCCTCACTATATGCAAGAACGGTCATCGACTCATTGATCCTACCCGAAAGGTTGGCTGATTCTGCAGCTGAAATCATTCCTGTTGTTCTGAATTCCTTTTTACTGTTCCAATAATCACCAAAATTCAATCTGGAATCCTTGTCGTCAGGACCCGCTACATAGAAATAACCCCAATCGATTCGCACATCGTCACCGCTCTTCCCGAGCACCGGCTGTTCAACCGTTCCGGTTTTAAGGAATGAAAGATTACCCTTTTCAATTTTTTCGTAATCTACCGGCTGGCTTACATTGTTGACTGCCCATTGTGGGGTGGCTTCAAAATAAATCTGTACTTCATGTGCGATTTCGTCTTTCGACCGTACCTGATAGGATATGTAACTTACCGGGCGGGACATCAGTTCCAGATTGTCCATGAGCAGAGGAGTGGTGAAGATCAGATCCATCTCAACCGGACCACAATCGAAGGTATAAATTGTTTGAGTGGGCAATACATTCACAGATTTCTGTATCGCCGTATTGTCAAACGATTCCTTGTCAGCTTCTTTTTCGTACAGTCCGAAATCGACATATCCTCCTCCTGTTCTGTTGTGACAGTGAGCAGTAATGATGTTTTCTCCTTTTTTGAGCATTGCTTTTACCTCGTCGGGTAATGCTTGCTGTACATTGTAGTTCCAGGAATAATCGGTTCCCACTACCTGCACTCCATTGATATATAATTCAAAAATATCATCATGTGAATAATGCAGATAGATATCCTTTTGTGCAACATCATCTTGTAGTTCAAAGACTCTGCGAATCCAGATATCCCGGGTATCCCAAAGGGTGGAAAGATCGGGTTCGTTTTTGGTTCCGAAAGCGGAAACACCCGTTTTCCACGCAGCATCATCGAATTCAATATTTTTCCATTCATCACCCCGGGGTTTGTCGAAGGTATATTTTCCTTCCCATTTTTCTTCATGTACCGAACGGAGGAGTGGCTTAAGGGGTAGTTTCTCTACACCCATGAACCGATAAACTTCACCATCCACACGGAGGGCTCCCAACAAGGGGAACTCCTTTTCTGTCCAGTGACGTACCTGATCATCATACAGATTGTTGGTGTTGGACCATGCATTAAAGTATGGGTCTACCGTCACCAGTGGATAAGAGGGAGCGCGCAGATCCGTTGAGAGATTTGCAGGGATTACAGGTACAGTTGTGGATTGTTTCCCACAAGACAGCATTAATAACGGAATGATGAAGAGAAAAAAATGATTCAATTTGGTCATATCAATGAGATTAAAAAAACAAGAGGTTGTAATGTTGTACAACCTCTTGCAATCACACAATTTATTTTAAACGTACAATATCGGAATAGATAGCCTGATCGGCACCTACCGTTCTTACCCCTACTCTTGCAAAGAGCGCTTTTGCATTTGCAACGTTTGCATTACCGGAGAGATCCATTAAGAGGTTCAACGATCCGGTTTGTTGATCTCTGGAGTCCTTTAGTGCGATGATGGTGGCATCGTCCATGAATGAGGTTTTGCTCACCAGCAGTGTCACATAATCGATGTTTGCAGTTGACACGATCTTGTCAACATTCAGGTTTGCATTGAGTGTGTTGACACTTAGCGTTATCGACTCGTTCGAGATGGGAAATAGGGTGTCACAGGCACCTCCACATCGCCAGAACCATTCAGGTTCACCACAATGGGATTGCGGGTGTTCACCCAGGGCCCGTTCTTGTCTCCGGTGACCAACAATATATCTCAACTAGACAAATCCTTGTAGATTAACAAAGAAGGTCATATGCAATTTTACTTTATTTATGACGATTGAATGCTTTAAAAAGATTGATTTATTATTTTTTAAAGGGTAGATTTTTTGCAGACACTATCAATTAGTGTTTCATCTATTTAAGAGTGCTGCAGCACACCATAGATATGGAGCCTGTCCGTGAAAATCACCGGCAAGACGTGGACGATCAAAATAATATTGCTTATCATTCTTCTTGCCGGTACCTATACAAACCTCCGTCACATTATTCCGTTCATCGATGTAAGGAATCATAGCTAACCATGCCTTCCTTACAGCTGGACCATATTCTGCAGCATTCAACCATCCCTGTTGAACACCTCTGATAAATGCATAGGTAAACATGGCTGTTCCGGACGTTTCCGCCCAGAAATCAGGCTCGTCGATGAGTTGGTTCCACATGCCATCGTGCCTCTGAAATTTTTTCAGGTTCTCCATCATGGTAAGATAACCTTCCATAATACGGGCAAAATCTTTGTGCTCCCTGGGTAATTCACGCAGCAAATCGGCCATACCCACCGCCATCCAGCCATCGCCCCGCGCCCAATAATAAGGAACATCAGGGGCATGATAGAAAAGGCCGTTCGCACGCTGCAATTCCTCTAGATAAAGAACCATTTCCTTTGCAGCCCGGTCAATATACTTTGGGTCACCTGTAACTTTATATGCTTCATTTTGTATAACGGTAATCATATACATATCATCAATCCACATACGAGTCTGCCAGGAATATCCTTTTTCGGCCCAGTCCTTTTCTTCCGGTTTTGCATTCACCGGCACTTCCCATTGACTATCGGCATAAGCCAGTCCTATCTCCAGATACCTTTTGTCATTGGTAATTTGATAGAGTTTGAGTGCAAGACTACCAAACATATTGTAGTCTACGTGATTCATGGGAGGTAACAAAACTTTTTCGCGAGTAAAAAAAGGTTCAAACCTATTTTGTAGTTGTTTGATAAGTTCTTTGTCCTTCGTTTGTATTGCATAATCAAGAGCTCCATTCCAAGTACACACTTCGGCATAATGGATGTATTTTCCGGCATAAAGGTCATGTCGTGCATTTACAAAATTATAAGCCAAACGTTTACCGACTTCTTTGGGATCAGATCCCTTCGGAAATTTCTTCAACTCATTCGTCTGTGCCGAAAATAAATAGAAAGGAAGAAGACATAATAAGAAAATCGCCTTTTTGATCATAGTATTATTATTATAATTTATTTATCAAATTAGTTTTACTGATCGGCTAAGCTTATGCTTAGCCGATCAGAAGTAATTAAAAACAAATAATAAAAAAAATTATTCTGTTTTGTCCTCATCAGCTACTGCATCTTCCCAGTTATCCCATTTGAAAACATCTGGATTATAACCGTCATAACCATAATTCTGGCTCAATTCACCTTTGTTGTTAGCAGTAATTGATGCATTATAGATAGGCCAGTACATGTTCTTTTTATCTATTACGAAATTGAGACTTGATTTTGTAGCTACAATTTGAATAGTCTCGCCTTTGTTATACATACCACACTTTGTGACACGCTGATACCAGTAACTTCCGCCTTCAGAATCAGTTCCACTCTGTTTATCAAAAGTATCTAGGTCATATGTATTGCCCCATTCATCAGGTTTACCACTACGTGCGAGACATAGTGATACCCTTTTCAATTCAACATTACGCCATTCTTCGAAGTACAATTCACGGGCTCGCTCATTCATGATATCACCAATAGTTACGGGACCTTCATACAATTGGCTGCATTGTGCACGTTGCCTGATTACATTAAGATCGTCCTTAATTGTAGCGTCATTGGGATTCATGTAAAACTTCGCTTCGGCACGAAGTAGGTAAGCTTCGGCCAAACGGTAAAGATACCAATCAGCAATACCTCCATCTGTTGCTCCTCTGAGTCCATCGGAACCACTGATGTTTTCTTCGTTCACAGGATCGTCCAGATAGAATATATAATGAGGTACATCAAACCAGCGACGGATAGTATCACTACAGAGTAATTTCCCATTGTCGTCGAAAAGGGTAATGGGTTTACCAAACTCTGAAGATGCTTTGTTGTTTACACGATAATCCTCCATGCGCACCCAATTACCGGCTTCGGAGCTATGACGTAAGTCTCCTTCATCCAGCACGTTGTTCACATACCATAGTGTATGATTCTGGAAATAACTCGGACGATAAGTAGCTATGCCTCGACCAAATGCACGCATGTAATCATATTTAGAATTGTAATCATTATGGTTACGTCTTAGGTTTAATAAGGCTTGCTTGCCGTCTTTTGTTTGTACCGCACTGTTGAAAAGGAAAGGATACATGATACGCATGGTAAGCATCTTAACAAAAGATTCTGCTTCTGCACCCCTGTTAGGTATACCCATAATTACTTCCCTGTTGGCAGATATAAGCTTGTTTTCGGCACGATGCAGATCCCAAATAACATTACGCGTAATAGGCCAGGTTTCAGGTTCACCTCCATCGTTAAATGTACCAAAAGGAGTTGTCATAAGCGAATAACCGGATTGATTGATCAGTATATCGGTTTGTTCTTTCGCTTTTTCATACTCCCCAAGTGCCAGATAGCATTTAGCCAACAACATACGGCAGGCTCCTTTATTTACCATACCAATCAGATTCATATCTTTCTGATCGGGTACCCATTCTACTGCAAACTCCATATTTTCAACAAGCATCTCCAGGATAGCGTCACGCTTTGTACTGTAATAATTTTGTTTGGGTACATCCGTCACCTTAGTAATAAGAGGTACATCGCCAAACTGAAAGATCAAAGACAGGTATCGAAAGGAACGGTGGAAATATGCTCTACCCTTGTATGCGTTTTTAGTTGCTTCATCCAACCCTTCTACTCCATCTACATAAGTGAGGATTGTATTCGCATTCAAAATACCAGTATAGGTTTCCTTCCAGAAATACCAGATGCTATTTACTTTCCCAAGATCATTTAAGCTACTAGAGCTTAAGTTAGTAGGTGTCATAAGTGAAGCTACATTATCTAGCATACCCGTTTTGTCTGTCGCAGCTGGAAGTCCCAAATCGGAGAAGATATACTCTGTTCCGATAGGAAGCATTTCATTATGGTCGTGTGCATAATATAGTTTTAAATGACGGTCACTTATGGCCATCGCTGCCATTAGACCCGATTCGGTAGTAAAAGTAGCGCCCGGTTCGTAGAAAGACAGTGGTTTTGGATTAAGATAATCATCCGAACATCCGCTTAGTAAGATGGTGATGCCAACAAACAAGGGAAGGCATATACTATTTAGTTTAATTTGTATTTTTTTCATATTTTCTTCTATTAAGGTTTAAAAAGTTAGATTTAATCCCAATGTATAGATACGAGAAGCCCAATTTCCAGTCTCGGGATCCCCATACTCCCAATCTTTTGCCCATACAGCAACATTTCGGACAGTCCCGTAAACTTTGACCTTCTCAACACCCCATTTACTGGTCATAATCTTGGGGAGTGAATAGCCTGCCGAAATATTTTCGAGACGAATAAATGAACGATCGTACAATTTACCCGGACTTGAAGCCCCAGTAGGTCCTTGGGCTTCTATACGTGCATATTTATCAGTCGGGTTATCGAGAGTCCAGTATTCTTTTGCCCGCATATTTGCTACGGCATAAGCAAGTCGTCCCCCATCATCATCGTTGTTTAGATAATTAGTCGATAAACTCTTGTGTCCCATATACGAATAGATATTACATGAGAGACTGAGGTTTTTCCACAATATAAACTCATTACGCATAGACCAATGGAAAGCGGGTGTGGTTTGTCCCAGAAATTCCTTGTCATTGTCGTTATAAACGGGAGTTACTGTTCCGTCTGCATTTATGACATCATCAGCAGTATAATTGTTTGCTACCTTCGGATCACCCGGCTTCTGGTTGTATCTTGCCGCTTCTTCCCACTCATCCTTTTGCCAGATCCCTGTCACGCGATAGTTCCAAATCGTACTGATTGGTTGTCCAATAAACCAACCATTCGACAGATCATCACTCTCTTTTGAACCTATGACATTTCCATCTGTGTCCAGGACATTCTCGAATTCATAATACAAATGTTTTATTTCATTCTTATTATAAGAAAGACCGATTGAAGTATTCCATTCCAAAACGTTGTTCTTGATATTTGAAGTGAATAAAGAAAGTTCAATCCCACGATTATCCACCTGTCCAAGGTTCGTAGTAATACTACTAAATCCCGTAAACTCAGGTAAACGCTGATTCATGATCATATCATGGGTACTTTTATTATAATATTCAATACTTCCTGATATACGGTCATTGAGGAACCCAAAATCAAGCGCGAGGTTCCAGGAGGCAGTTTTTTCCCATTGTAGTGTTGGATTTGCCATGCGGTTAGCCATTAGATAACGATACAGTTCCAGTTCACCGTTCGAATTGATGTAGCCCTGCATTTTACCCGCTCCCTCATACAGGTTAGCCAATGCCAGATAAGGGCTGGACAGCGACCGGTTACCGTTCTTACCATAGGAGACACGTATTTTTCCGTTACTCATTATATCATTCCATTGGAAGAAATCTTCGTTGGTAAAAGTCCATGCTCCAGCTAAGGATGGGAAAGTAGCATAAGGGTTGGATGATCCGAAAGCAGAATAACCGTCTCTACGAACGGAGCCTGTAATCATATAGCGATTGTCGTACGAATAAAACAAACGGGCTAGGAAAGCATCTGCCGATTGATACGTGTCTTCACTTGAATAGGAACTATCCTCCTTACTGCTGTTTTTGGTATTATGGAACCCCAATGCATCAGAGGGTTGCATATTTCGTGCTTCAATGCGATCCTGCCAATATTGTCTTTCTTCAGCCTCTTGAACCAATGTAACCATGAGGTGATGCCTGTCTTTGAATGTATAGTCCCAATTGATCGTATTGTTTAGCGACCAGTCAAGACGTTTAGCCTGTTCACGATTTACACCACGTGATGCAGGGTTGGAACCAGGTAAATCGGCTGACATGAAGTAGCGGTCATAGAAGAACTGGTAACGGGGCGAGACATTGAATGTATAAGTAATATGGTAAGGCAAAGTTATTTTAGCATTCATTATGGAATTCAAAACTGTATACCCTTTTTCTAATTCCAGATATTGTTTTTGAAAATGATAGTTGTAACCTCTTTGGCTATATTCTGAACTTAGGGGATACTGCAACAGGTTGCCATCCTCATCCGTATAATCAGCATACGGACTATTACGCATATTCTGCTCTTCATCTATTCCGATACTACCATCTGACCGGTCTTGAAAATTTATATTAGCACCTATTTCTAACCAATTATTCACTTTTCCATTGATTTTCATATTGCCACGGACAGCCTGATATTCATCACTTACCAGCACACCTTGATTCTCAAGATAACCAAAGGACAGATAATAGTTTACTTTTTCACTTGCACCACTGACACTGATATTATAATCCTGATTAAAGCCAGTACGGTATGTATGATCTTTCCAATCGACGGTCTTACCGGCCAGCAGATTGGCAAGCACATTTCCCTGAAATCCGAGTCTTCTGCCCCATATGCTCATATTAGATTCCCCTGTGTCGTTTGAGGTATATCCCTTCCAATCATCAATAGAAATATTAGTCAGTTTTTCCGGATTTGTATAATAACCTGGTTGATTGGCATAGACTCCTGTTTGATAAATTTCGTAGAGGCCTGTTTCCGGATTTACTCCGTATGTATTCTTCTCATACCAGTCCTGACGATGTTGTAAATAATTTGATGGAGTGAAGCGTTCACGATAAGTACTTAATTCCGTTATACCGACATTCGTAGAAACATTGACAATTGGCTTACCCTGGCTACCTTTTTTGGTCATGATAATAATAACGCCACTTGCTGCCTTGGCTCCGTAGATAGCTGCTGCAGAAGCATCTTTTAAAATATCGATCTGTGCAATATCATCTGGATTAATTTCCGAAAGTTCACCATAGAACTGCATTCCGTCGAGAATCAGCAAAGGATTATTGTGATTACTTTCAGAATATACAGAATTCTGTCCGCGCAGCATTAGTGTTCCACCACCTTTGGCAGAAGCATCATAACCAACTTGTAAACCCGGAGTACCACGCAGGATGTCTTGTACCGTTTTAGGATTTTCAGTTGCAATATTATCAGGGCGAACCTGAATGACAGAGCCGGTAAGATCTTTTTTCCGCATGGTTCCGTAACCAATAACAACGACTTCTTCCAATGCCTTGGAATCTTCCTTTAGTATGATATTGAAAGGCGATTCACCATCGGTACTTATAATCTGTTCTTCGTAACCGATATAAGTTATTCTCAAAGTAGCTCCATCTTCTATTGTTAGTGAAAAATTTCCGTCATTATCGGTAATTGTACCATTACTGGTACCTACTTCTATAATATTTGCACCAATTATAGTTTCTCCATTTTGATCAGTGATTATTCCGGTAACTTTCTTTTTCTGTTGTGTAACCCTTTCTGAATCGGGTTTTACAACTTTCTCAAAAGGAGTATAAACGATAAGCTCAGCTTGTGCATCATTATGGGCTGCCTGTAAAAAAGGGCTCCAGCACAACAATAAGAATAAGATTATGCTCATGATTTTAGTAACGCTTTTTAATATAATGAGGTATTCATCCTCTTTGTATTTGTTCATATTTTTAATTATTTATTAGATATAATTAATTTGATATTGTAACTTCAAATAACCACAGTATTAATATTTCTTTTAATAATTTGTGACAAGAAAATATCCTATTCACTGATTATCATTTTTATTACGATATGTCAAGATTGCATCTTAATCTTTTCATGGAATCGCAATTCAATGTTTCAACAACCATTATTCAAAATATTGAATAAAAAAGCGTCAACATTGTGTTCTGGTATCAGTATATCAATGCTATTATAGATTATTAGCCTGCAAATAATTGTTAAATTCATGAATGCAAATATTCCTGATATTCCTCATACGGGTGGCTTCTTTCCCTTCTGATTCTGTGATAAACGTCATTGAATACAAATGCATTAATTATTAAGTTCTTTTATTTTGATATTCCGGAACCAGACTTCGTCTCCATGATCTTGTAGCAGAAGTAAACCAGTATCTGCATTTCCAAAATTGGGCCAGTTTTTGTATTTGCTGTAATTTACCAATGCTTGCCACATTTGGTTATTTCGCTGATATTCTATGATCTTTACACCATTGAGCCAGTGTTGCACTTCATTTTCATTCACAATCACCATCGCGGTATTGAAATCTCCGTTACGGTAAGGTTTATCCTCAGGAGCAGGAATCAGGTCGTATAGCGATCCCAGCGTTCTATTACCTTTAACTCCAAGCTTTGCATCGGGATGCCTCACATCGTCAAGGATCTGGAACTCGCATCCAATTGCCGACCCCTGGCCTTGATTTAAATTTGTATCCACAAAATATTTAATACCACTATTAGCACCCTCGGTAATTTTAAAATCCACTTTCAATATGAAATTTTCGTAAGATCGAGTTGTGACAATATCGCCACCGTTGGTTGACTCTCCACCACTGCTTTTATGTACTTTAAGTACTCCATTCTCGATAGACCATCCTTTTGTCGGAAAATGATCTAGTTTGGCACCTCTCCACCCCTCTGTGGTTTTGCCATCCCACAGCAACATCCACCCTTCATTTTTTTCACTTTCGGAAAGAGTATTGGGTCTTTCTTGTGACAATAGAGAAAAAGTACTTACCAATGTTAAAATTGAGATTATCGCTTTTCGTAACATATTTGAATTTTGTAACTGTTTTAAATTTTGTAATAATCTTCCCATCCTTTGCTGGGAGGTACCCCTGTCAGGTAGGCATCAGCAAAGGCATCGTTGGTCACCCGTTTGGTATCCCGGTCGAAGAGGATCTTGCGGTTGAGGCGTTGTGCTGCCACACCGAGGCTGAACACCTGACTGAGCGGCGCGGAGACCTCGAACGGTGAGCGTGTCTTCTCCTTCCCCTGACAGGCCAGCAGGAAGTTGGCAAAATGGTTAGAGGGACTCTGCGGCACCTCCGGCAGATATTTCTCCATCTCCCGCGCTTTTTCATCGGGTATGATACTCAGGGTGCTGCCATGTGAGCCACCTTTAAATGTCAGTTCCTTGCTATAGATCTCCTTCCCGGGATTGAGCTTCGCCGGCTGTATTTTCCCGCCTGCTACGGAGGGTATGTTGGGATCGATTTCCGATACACCGTAACCGTCGGGCACAGGGGGTATATTGTCCAGCCCGTCATGCCAGGTGATCACCACCGGGGGCATATCGCCGCGGGCGGGGAACTTGAACTCGATGGTGCTCGACATCGGGAAGAAATAGTCGTTATGACCGCTCAGGCGCAACGGATTCACCTCTTCCGGCAGTCCCAGATCGAGAAACTCATGTGCCGTGTCAATGATATGTGCTCCCCAGTCGCCCAGGGCACCCATTCCAAAGTCGTACCAGCAGCGCCACTGTCCATTGTGAAAATCCTTGTTGTAGTCGTGGTGGTCACGCGCCATCAACCAGAGATCCCAGTCCAGTGTCTCTGGAATCGGTTCTGCCGCAGGAAACTGTTTGATATTGGGATCCCAGCCATGCCAGCGACGCGGGTTGTTCATATGGGCAGTGAGAGCTGTCACATCCTTGATGATACCTGCCTCCTTCCATGCTTTGAACTGGAAGTAATTGGCTTCCGAGTGTCCCTGGTTACCCATCTGTGTGACCACGTTGGGATATTTCCGTACCGCTTTCAGCAGCAGCTCCGACTCGTGGAAGGTGCGGGTGAGCGGTTTCTCCACATAGATATGCTTCCCCTCGGCCATCGACATCATCACTGCGGGGAAGTGGGCGAAGTCGGGGGTGGCGATGGCCACCGCTTCGATCTCGTTGCCCATCTTGTCGAACATCTCCCTGAAATCTTTAAATCGTTTTGCGTTTGGGAACTTGGCCAGTGCTTTCTTTGTGTGTTCTGCTCCCAGATCCACATCACACAGAGCCACCACGTTAGCCAGGCCGGTCTTGTCGAAGTCATTGATGATCTCCCATCCCCTGTTCCCAATACCGATATGAGCCAGGTTCACCTTTTTGTTGGCACCATACACCCTGTTGAAACTTGCCGCACTCGTCCGGGTATGAATGCCACCCATTGCCAATCCGGCGGATGCCAATGCCGCTTTTCTGAGAAAATCTCTTCTTGTTGTCATAAATTGATATATTGTATGTCTTGTTGTGTATTACAGTCAAAATCTTCTGGCAAAGAAACATTCTTCTTGCCGGTTATCATGACACAATCGTCTCAATTAATAAAAAAATCATAAAACTAGCGTCTATTGTCATGCCTACACTTGTGAAGAATATCTATTCATTCTTTTGATTCAATTTCTCAGCCTGCAATTTCGTAAAATATCCACTTACCACTTAGCAGGTTTGGAAATTCATTCTTTTCGTCCACATATTTATATATTTAGCTACATTAGTGTTTTAAAATCTCGTCTGTCTCCTGTAAGAGTTGCTTATCATATAAGCTTATCTGTTTGTTCATGCATTAAAATAGTCATCTACAGTTACCAGAAGATATACAGATGCACTAAGTATGGCAGTGAGGTCTGGAGTGGTGAAAGTCATTGACATGTTGAAGTAAGTCCCATTTGAGGGCAGATCATTTACAAAAAGCATGGATTCAACTGGGCACCCACTCTAGGCTGCATATTAATTTCTAACTGATCACTTCTTATTAATAATGTAATATAGTTGTTTTCTCCTTTTGTCAGTATAAAAGCGAGTATCAAATAAGAACCAATTAAAAAAGGAGAAATTATAAAGCTATTCATACTATTTGAATAATGTTCAAAATAAGTGCATATAATTCAATCTTACTAGAAATTCTGTCTCAATCATTAATAGAAATGTATCATTAAGCATCAATTTCCAATCAGACGCACAATTTCAATTGTGACCTGAGTGGATAAATGTTTATATTTCTCACTTTCATTTGTTTCAATAGTAACGAAACAAAATAAGGCAGGGGAATATCCCTCATGTGCCGGATCAGGTTCATCACAAAAATGATAGCCCCTATCCAACTGTTTGACGTCGAGGACAGTCTGGCACGGATATCATTTAAACCATATCCACGCTTGCCCTGACCAAACTTCCCTTCAACCTGGTTGCGTTCTGCCGCTTCCCGTCGCTCTTTACGTTTCTGGTATCTGCTCCAGATCTCTTTTACCGGTTTTCGTCCCAATGGCTCCCCGGTGTAGCGGATTCTTTTCTCTTTCAAAAATCGCCTGTTCTCCCGGGTTAGATATATCTTATCCACCTGAACCAGCCCTAGGTACTTCTCGGTCAGCTTCATGAAGCGTTCAACCTGTGCCTGAAGATCCTGCCCCTCGTTGAAGGCATCTCAGTCAAAATGATCAACCCTGGCATACCCTACTACCCCCTGTTAGTAAGGGGTTTATCCTGAACTCCCAGCTTCAAACACAGTTCATCAATCAGTTCTTCCGCCTTTTGACGGCTCTCATTCAACAGGTCCAGGTCGGTGGGGTACTTGGTATTCGCATCACAGCCGTTGCATCCATTTGAAGATTACATTGTTCCCGGGATGCGGATCGAGGTCATCATCATCCTTCGTATCCTTGTCAACCTCTTGTTTTTGCCCTGGCTTTTAGCTTCAATCCTTTTCTTATCAAATCGTCTGTCAATGATTCAAAGACATCCAGGTCGATTTGCTTTCTGATGGATACCAGCAGTGATGGCGTCATTACATGTTCATTGGTGAAAGCCTCGAGTCCAAGAAAATAATGCATGTAGGGATTTTCCCTGATCATTTCGATCACTCTACGGTCGTCCGTCTTCATGATGTGTTTGATGATGATCACTCCAAGCAAA
>ENA-UOOI01002320-UOOI01002320.1-fermentation-metagenome-genome-assembly--contig:-NODE-2320-length-16863-cov-7.028617_pt1 | contig 16863 bp, 11 predicted proteins | sample MGYA00245779_ERZ724027 | MGnify/ENA primary metagenome ERZ724027 (study PRJEB28704, sample SAMN03018318) | fermentation metagenome | biome: anthropogenic terrestrial biome; feature: soil; material...
TATAGACTTAACGATTCTAAGACAGGTAGAACTGCTCTGCTTTATTGAGAAGAGGTCGCTTATATACTCACCTTTACGGGAGGAGACCTCAATTAACAGTTTTTGCAAATAACGATTTGTACGATCTGTCAGTCGTGAGTATTTCCGCGTTAAGGGCAGATGTTGCTCAGAGAAAACTGTTTGAGTGCAATTAGTGTTACGACATCTAAACTTTCTGACTTTTAGTATAATTTTAACAGCTCTGCCAACTGCAGCAAGATCGGTTAATTTACGCATATAAGATGAGTGAACGCTTTTACTCCTTTTACCGCAACAGGTACATTTTGCTGTCTTGCCTTTAAGACGGGCAGACAGTAGAATCAAATTATCACTTATAACGGAATCATAGAATACAACACCCGGGATTCCAAAAACAGCTTGGAGCGAATGTTTGTTTATAGAAAAGTTATTATCTTTGGGTTGGCTAGTGTAGTCAATCATCTTTAAAACCTTTAGTGTCAGAACCTTAAAGATAATAAAAATGATTCGATTATACTAGCTTTTTACTATTTATTTACCTGTAAATCAGCACAATAAGTTTATTTTTTTTAGGCGATTTAGGAACTGTGTCTTTGCACCAAATTTGACGAAGAACCACTTTTGGAATGGAATAATGGTATCCTTTTGGGGTAATATAAACAACCGTTCTTCGGTCGTGGTTTTTTCTTTCATCTCGCGGGTCACGGTAATTTTTATTACCGTTTGCAGGCCGACCCAACGCTCCTCGAGGTCATCCACGAACCCTTTCTCGAACACCTGGCAACGCCTGGTCTCGATCCTGACGTGGCCTTTCTCCATTTCTGTCGTGTCCGAGATGGCGCGAGACCTGTCGCAGGCGGCCTCAACTTCTTCCCGGAGAGACTTCTGGTTGTCTTTCACGGCCAGGATATAATCCGCTTCCTTCTCGATGATCTTTTTACATATGGAGGCCTGGGTACCCATCGCGTCAATGGTAATAATACAACCTTTTATATCGAGCAAATCCAGCAGTTCTGGAATGGCCGTGATCTCGTTGCTTTTAGCATCCGTTTTCCACTGTCCCAGGCAGAGGTTATTCTCCACGCTCCAGGCATGGACCAGGTGGACGGGCGACATGCCGTGGAAAGAATCTTTCGAACCCCGGACACTCTTCCCGTCAATGGCGATGACCCTCGCCAACTTTCCGCCCTCTTTCATTTCATCGCACCATTGTATGAACAGGCGTTCAAAATGGCGGGGGTTGATCATGCCGAAGACCCGGTTGATCGTGTTGTGCGAGGGAATACCATTGGGAAGCTTCAGGAATTGTTTTAGAAACACCCGGTTGGTTTTCCCGAAAAGCTCGATGGAATCCCATGATTCTGCTCCCGAGAGTACCGCCAGAACACTGAGAATAACTATATCAACCAGTAAATGTTGTTTTTTACGGTTCAAGCGGGGATCAGAAAGTTGCCCGAATGTACGATGAAGTGATGTCATGTCGTGTTATTTTGAATTTCTAACGTGAAATTACAATATAACATTCAAACTATAACATATTATCATCTAAATAGTTATCAACAGGCAAACTCGAAAAATGTTGATAACCACTTACTTTTGAGATTTTTTATGCGTTTGCCCTGTTCTAAGCGGTATGAATAATGATATGTACAGGGCAACAAGAAAGTTCTTCCTGCCACCCTGTACCCTATACTTTCACGGAAATTCGATATCAAACTGCTTACTCCATGAGTAAAGAATTCAAAAATAATTGTTACTTGTTCATATTCTTTTTCTTTACATCATTAATAGCTACAGCCACATGTGAATCCGCGCATCCGTAATAAAGGTAAAATCGATTATCGAGATAGGCTAGTCCCTCAATGAAGACCGTCCCGTCTTTATACTGTCCACTCTTTTCAAACGGTGCATCAGGATAGAAAAACGGTTTATCCAAACGATCTAATATTTTATAAGGATCATTGAGATCGAATAGAAACTGTCCGGCACAATAAGAGCCTGCCGGATAATCTGTATCTCCATCCTTTTCATCTCCATTTTTACCATTATACATCAACACGATCCCATCCTGAGTAATAATTGCCGGTGGTCCACACTCGGTCAGTCTGCTATCGAAAAATCCTTTTCGAGGTTTAGCGATTTCCTTCAATTCATTTTGTTCATTCAGTACGGGTTCCCAATTGATAAGATCGTCAGAAATGGCAGCACATACAGCATGTTCGCCCCAGTACATAAAGTATTTTCCATTCAGTTTTGTAATAACTAATTGACCATCTTTTACTTTAGTGACAATGGATGCCGATTTGCAGGCCAGGTTTTCGAAGCGCCCATTATAGGCTTTGCCAAAAGCAAGGCCGTGCTTTTCCCATTGAATTAAATCGCGGGATGTCGCTACGGCCAGACGGGGCGTCTCCCGGTTCCATGCTGTGTAAAGCATTACATAGAGCCCATCTTCTGTCATGGCAACCCGGGGATCCTCACAACCCCCCGGCCACTCGATGGATTTGAAAGCATCCTCCATGGGGAAAAGCACTGGTTCTGTACGGCGTTCCATCGTTATGCCGTCTTTCGATTCGGCATACCCGATACGGGACGTACGCTTACCAATCCCTTGAGCTGAATTGTCTTCAGCCCTGTAAAGCACTACGATTTTCCCCTCTTTTACTGTTGCTGCAGGATTGAAAGTATCGCTTTCTTCCCATTTTATAGTATCACCCTTCATAGGGCAATAAAACTTCGTCGGAAGAGGAGAAATAACAGGATTAGGATTTTCAGGACGTTCAAAAGGTCCTATGGCCCATTGGGGTAATTTAGCTTTCTCTTCTGAGGACTGTTGTTTTGCATTACTACAGAATCCGGCTAAAACTGTAATAAGCAATAAAATAAAAATTGAATAATTTTTTTTCATAAATAAGCAAAAATTATAGTAGTTATAAAATTTATAGTTGCAATTGTTATCCTAATTTTTTAGTGGTGACGCAAATTGCAAATTTCTTTTTTTACATTCCATCCCTTTAAAATAAGTTTTGAGTTCGCGACTAATTTCTGAGCGTTTGTTTCGATTCTAATTGCTTTTCTTTCTCCGGGTAGCAGTGAAAAGAAATTATCGGAATAAAAAGATGGACGTATTGGCTTATCATTCTCATCAAGAAGTTGAAGTTGTGTAAAAAATGCAATTGTGCGTGAAGTATTTTTGACCTCTATGTTTATAAAATAACACTCTTCTTCTTTATGTTCACGATAGCTTATCTCCAATTTAATCTGTTTTAACTTTGATAAATCCTGAAAGCCGGAGGTTGTTGGTCCTGTTAATGTTTTACGTCCTTCGTAATGCGAATCAGATCGCCAATAAAAATTATTGCCCACTTCCGTGCCTTTTTCATCCAAAAGCCTCAACTTAATAAAGTGAACACTCGTAATAGTTGGTGGAAAATCTATCGTAAAAAGATCTTTTGCAACTCCATCCTCCGGTAGATTCAAGGTCATTTCTTTTGAGAAAACTTTTTTCCCGTTCAAATCATACACACCAGCCAGCACTTTATAATTCGTAAAAGATCGGTAATAATCGTTGACTACAGAAACCGTGTTTTTCAAAAAATCGAACTGGGGGTGCAAGGGTTCACAAGCATTTTGTGCGGCATAAAGTGCTGCCGTCGGTTCCAACGACCAATCCCACATTCTCGAACAAACCTGACGAATTGGGGGATTATGATACCAAAACAAAAATCCGGAACAATAGCGGTCACCCTCGTTCAATTTGTTATAATTCCATACCTCCCATATACTTTTATAATTAAAAGCTCCCACCAATTGACCCTTTTCTGCAAATTCATCTATGCTTTTCGAAATTCCGTACTCATTTACCATATCGCGGTACATTCCGGTCATTAAATGAAATCCGTTACCATCCGAATAATCCCATACCCCCTTATTAATAGGCCACAAATCCTTTTCGTCCATCATTTCACGTAAACATTCTACCGTTGGCAGGCATGGCGCACCATACTCAGGATTAAAGCCGTCTATACGACTACCTCTGTCTGAAGCTGTATTTTCGTAATGGCACATGATATTGACCTGCTTATATGGACTACCATCGTGAACTCCACAACACTCTGATTGCATTTGATATCCGCGGGTTCCATCCAGGTTCTGGATTAATGCTTCTGTATAGGACATTTCTGTGGATTCATTGGAAGAAACATAATACGCTAAAGAGGGATGGTTCCGAATCCGTTTGACTGTTGAGGTCACGTTATTGTAATAGATACTCTCATCGACAGGATGTTTGGTATCCCCAGTCATCCAGAATTCCGTCCAGACCATGATTCCCAATTCATCACATAGTTGGAAGAAATAATCGGATTCTGTAATGCCTCCTCCCCAGAAACGTATCAGGTTTATCCCGGCTTGAGCTGTATAGCGAAGTTGCGCATATGTACGTTCTTCCGAGTTTCTGAGCATGTTTTCCGGGAGCCAGTTTGTTCCTCTTATAAAAATAGGTTTCCCGTTTATGTAAAATGTTCGGGATTTATCAGGAGTATCCGTATTGGAAGTGATTTCACGTATGCCAAAACGGGTAGAGATCGAATCTATAAGATTTTTATCCTTATCCAGAATTTTTATTGACAGGTTGTAGAGTTCCTGTTTCCCTTTATTAATCGGCCACCATAAACGTGGATTCTTTAAAACCAATTGCGGATATTCTTCCGGACTAAAAGATATCTCTTTTCGCTCTCCCCTGGCTAATTGGACTTGCTTTTCAAAGCGCACGTTTTCATCCTTAATTTCTCCTACAATTGTAACATCCTGTATCGTCCAATTGTTATTCGGGTTAATCACTTCAACGGATATTGTCTGTCTTGAGACATTATAATCAGGTTTAGATAAATCCGACTTTACAAAAGGATGGCGTAAACTAACATTTCCTGTTGTATAAATAGAGATATCTTTCCAAATGCCCGTATTTCGATCGCGGATACCATCCAAATAGGTGAAATCCCAACCGACTGTCATGAGTTGTGTGACGTTTTTCCCAATTTCTCCGTTTCCTCCGTTCTGGAATTCATCATTCAATGCTCCGATAGTTTTTTTACCTTTTGATTTAATCGTACCTGGTACATCCACAGGATAGACCTTTACTGCCAATATATTTTTTTTGTCGAGATAAATATAATCAGAAATATCAATGTGGTCCTGATAAAACATACCGGCGATATTTCCAACCATGTTACCATTCAGCCATATCTCGGCACGATAATTAATGCCGTCGACCTGTAACCACGTTTTTTTATTTTTAAAATGAGCTGTTGGCGTTTCAAATTCGGTACGAAACCAGTAGGTGTAAAAGTCGCGACCTACATGGTAAATATCCGGAATTAGATTCGATTCCAGTTTATTATTCAAACCATAGTAGGGTTCCGGATAGATTTTATTATGCACCAATGAGTTTAGCACGGTCCCCGGGACGATGGCCGGCATCCAGTCGTCTGTAGACACCTTTGGTGTGGAAACATCTTCCGCTTTACTGTGAACTTCTCCTGCCCTTCTCATCTTCCAGGCATATTCTCCACCATGTCCATCACGTGAACTCAGTATACAATCATAAAGACGTTCATTCTTTATCTCTTGTCCGTAGCACAGGCAGGTAAATAAGAAAGCTATAAAAAAAAGAGTTTCTCGCATCATGTTTTTATTTCAATTGATTTCAATAGTTCACCTCCTTTTCTTCTCCGCACCCTTGTCCTGTTAGTGCCGTAAGGGACCGCATAAACTTCCTTGCCGCTCATGCTGGTATCGGTGTCGTTTTTTCCGCATTCATCCGAATACCCGAAGTATTAGCCGATCAGGCCAGACATGGACCGGAAGTCCTGAGATCAGACCTGATCGGTAATCCCTTACCAGAGGTGACCAAACCAGAGTATATTTTTCCTGATTTGGATGATTTTGAATATTAATGAGTATTTTCTAAAATACAGATTTAAATAATGCAACTATGAAAGTATTTTTTAAATCATTGAAAGATATATGTTAAAGTTGAACCGCTATTATTGTACTATAGTTGATTTTTCCTTTAATAGCAGCTCCAATCCGAACATATATCTTATTCCCGTTTGAGATGATTTTATATTCATTTGATTTAAAGACATTGTCATTCTTTAAATCGAATGATATTTGTCCCTGAATGTCTTTGGTGGTTACTTTCTTAGCATAATTAGCTGCACCATCATCCACTCCGGGAGCAAAATTCCAATAACCGAAAACATTATCGACAGTAAAAGAGTCGTTTGTTGGTTTTACTTCATATTGAATCGTGACAGTTCCATTAGCATAATTAGCTGAAGCTTCAATTCTTGAAAATGGAGTGGCCTTGAGATCAAACATAGTAGCACCATTCACTTTTACTGTCCCTTCGCATGGATTTACAAAAGGACCATCCACAACAATCTTGTATTCATTGTTGAAAATTTTTGAATTTTCATAACTTCCATCATATTTGGCATAGAAATCCACAGACTGCGTCGCGTTTGTGTTTTGCTCATACATTTTTACAATAACACCTGTGGATCCCTGTACTGGTAATGGTATGGGATTGTTTGTTTCTTCATCAAGAATAAGACCCTTGATTCCACCATTAGGAGCATCGTAATTATCTAAGCCATGAATACATCCATTCAGGCTTATTAATAATAGAAAACAGAAAGATAGTGATATTATAATATTTTTTTTCATGTCATCTCAATATTAAAATAAAAATATTTAGTTTGTATATCCTGGGTTCTGAACCAATTTCGGATTTGAGTTCATATCTTCATTATGGATTCTTGTGTAATAATTTTTTTCCAGGAAAATTCTTGTTTGTTTGGGAGTATTCGCATTTTTTTCGAAAATGAATTTGCCATCCCTGATATCAAACCACGGGTATAATGCAGAACCCTTAAAACCATTTAGACCTCCTTGGCTAACGTCAAGATGGGCAATCCTCCAACGCTTCATATCCCAAAAACGATGACCTTCAAAAGCTAATTCTACTTTTCGTTCATGACGAATCTTTTCTACTGATATGTCAGTCAGTTTTACAATTCCTGCCCTCTCTCTGATTTTATTAATGGCCGATAATGCTTCGTCCTTTTTATCCAGTTCAAATGCAGCTTCAGCAAGATTCAAATATATTTCTCCCAAACGAAAAACCGGCCAGGGAGTTTCAGATTTACCCATATTCATGTCGGTAAGCGTTTCATCCCAGAATTTCTTCTGATAAAATCCTGTCTTAGAGGCATCTCCTGCATCAGCACCCCCATCTTTACCACTTGTATTATAGACAACGCCATTCACCTCCACCGTATTTCCTCCATCAGGTTGATTCGTAGCTTGATGTCTCTCAGTGTCTGAAATAATAATTCCTCTAATCCATTCAATTTTACTATCCTTACAAGGTGATCCCGGAAGATATACCGAAGCAAATAATCTTGGGTCTTTGCCCTCAAAAAGGGAATAAGGATCAGAGAATCGTATGGGAACTCCATTTTCTTCTATCTTTAATTCTCCGTTGGTGCCATCAATATATTCATAGGTTTCAATCATTTCCAGGGTAGGAGCCATCCCGCATCCCCATCCACCTCCTCGGTATGAGAATGGAGCATTCCGTTTATCCCAATCATGACCTTTTCCTCCTGCTACATTGTACTGCTTTTGGAAAATATATTCACCATTGTCACCATTGCCTTTTATGAATATTTCATAATAATTCTGGACCTTGTCGTTGGGATTTTTCTCGTAGAGTGAATATATGCCCATATCCAATAATGCTTTGGATGCATCATAAGAAGATTGATAAAACCGTTGTGTTTCGCTTTGGTCTATTCCTACTAGGCCATTTAATTGAACTGTGCCGTATTTCGCTATAGAAGCGGCGTAGAGAGCAGCTCTTGAGCATAAAGCCAGTGCGGTTCCTTTATTTGCCCGATATTTTTCTGATTCGGGTCTTATCTCAGGAAGAATTTCAGATATTGCCTGGCATTCTTTAACAATAAAGTCATAAATCTCTACTTCCTTATTTCTACTAACAGCCAATGATTCAGGGTTTGAAGGATCATACACCTGTGGGGCAGTTATAAGTGGAACCCCACCATATCTTTTTACCAAAGAAAAATAGTGCATTGCTCTCAAAAACCTTACCTCCGCATTTAGTTGCTCTTTTTGAGATGAAGATAATGATTCAGCTCCCTCCAATTGATCTAAGAAGTCGTTACAATTACGAATAAATACATATCGATCAGAAAATTTTTGTTCGAAGAGTGCATCTTCGTATGTATATGTGGCACTACCATTATCAAATAAAGGATCTTTCTGGAATGACCCTTGGGCTTCGTCAGACATTGACGTGGGATTCATTAATCTCCATGCATCTCTATACCAGTAATTAAAGTCTTCCACTTGTAATCCGTCATATAGATTAACCAGAACACCGTTAATTAATTTAGGCTCTTTCCAAACTTGTTCCGGAGTAATGATATTAAATGATTCTTTATTTAAAAAATCACTACAACTAATGAAACAAACAATAGCTAAAAATGTAATAAATATTTTGTTCATAATACTAAAATGTAAGATTGATACCAAAATTGAATGTCTTCATCTGTGGATAATACCTAAAATGGCCATTACTGTTTTCCGGATCCATGTATTTCATTATACCGGTATTATTGGTAAAAGTCAGAAGATTGAAGGAGTTTACATATAGTCTGAGTTTTTCAAGTCCAACTCCTTTTATCCAGTTATCCGAAAACGAGTAACCCACTTCAAGGGTTTTCAAACGTAAATAACTCGCTTTTTGCATTGTCCATGTATTATTACTGGTATTCGCTTGAAAACCGGCAGGTCTAAGGGCGGGCATAAAGCCTGAGATCCAATTACTATAGGGATCCGAAGGATCTTCCCTATGCCATCTATCCATCCAGAGATTTAACCCGTTACCTAATCCCTGTTGAATAAAAGGATCCATAAAATCTCCACTTGTGAAGACCTCGTGCCCGGCTGCGCCTTGGAAAAATAATGTAACATCTATGTTTTTGTAGCTCCCGAATAAATTTAAACCATAGTACATCCAGGGATTGTCTCCATGCCCAATAGGCTGGTCATCCTTCCCGTCAATAATTCCATCGTTATTCCAGTCCTGGTATTTCAAATCCCCCGGCATTAGAGACTTATTTCCATTTCCATCTTGTATAGGTGAATTCAAAATATCTTCATAGGACTGAAATTGACCCAGAACTTTCTTTCCCCAGCTGATGGATTTAAAACGATCATTCGTGTTATTCCTCCAGTTGTCATACATGTTTGCGGACTCAGCTCTTTCTACATGACCGTAGGAAGAACGGGTAGCGGAAAAATTACCTTTTATATCGTAGGTAAAGTCTGATATTTTATTTCTATGGCCGAGGACGATTTCAAATCCTTTTGTATTATCCGAATTTAAATTTTCCTGAGGGAGTGATTTTCCGAATGTGGTAGGTAATGTTAACAGGCGGGTAGCAAGTAATCCCTCTCTATTTCTATGAAAATAATCAAATTCCAGAGATAATAACCCCTGATTTACAGATGTTTCAAAGCCGACGTTCAAAGTGGTAGACTCGTACCATGTCAGATTCAGATTGGGCATTCCTTTATCCTTTGCTCCATTTGATAGTCCACCACTGCCTAACACATAATTTCCATTCGGATAGGTGTATCCGGATAGATATTGGTATGCAGCAAAATCTCCTTCATCACCAATTTTTCCATATGAACCTCTCAGTTTCAAGTTTTCTACATTTTCAAATTTCTCTTTAAAAAAACTTTCTTCAGAAACTCTCCATCCTAGAGAAATTGCGGGGAAGAACCCCCATCTTTTCTCGGGTGCAAATTTGTACGAACCGTCATATCTGAAACTCAATTCAGCCAAATATTTGCTCGCATAGGCATAATTGAACCTTCCTACAAATCCTTGATGAGCCGATACTGAGGCATTTCCTCCATTGTTTATATTGACTTTATCTCCGGCATTAATCTGGTCAATTGCACTGATAGAGAATTGACGATACGCTTCCACCCATTCAGTTCTATCATTATATAATTCCCATAATAATAGAGCTGAAATATCATGACTTCCAAATTCGTTATTGTAGTTTAAAGAATATTGTTGTGTCGGTTTGAAATAATTTTCATTCTTTGCGGTTAGTTCGGATATCGTATGACTCCCTGCTATATTATATGTATCAGTACTAGCGTCATACAGATACTCGTAATATTCTTTATACCAGTTTTTATTGTTCGTGTTAGTAAAATCATATGCCAGCATGGCTTTCGCTGACAGGCCTTGTAACCAAGGGATTTTCCAATTGAAGGATATTGCCCCGTTAAAGACCCTTCTGTCCCTATTAGAATAACCAACATTGTCTATTTCAGATAAATGGATGGGGTTTCCTTTGTCCCCGGGAACCTGCCAATAATCAGGATTATCATTGGCATATATTGAATAGATGGGTCTTGCCATTTGTATACTTCGTGTTAAGGGTTCTGCTTCATAGGGTTTTTGCCTTGAATCAAGACGTCCACTTAATTGCAGATCAACAGTTAAACTCTTGGTTATTTCAGCGTTTATATTTGACCTGACGTTATATCGTTGGAAATTGTAGTCATTTGATTTATACATGCCTTCTTGATCTGTTAAACCGAAAGAAAAAAAGTATTTTACTTTTTCACTTCCTCCAGAAACACTTACGTTGTGATACATTTGAGGCATAGTGTTTCGTACAGTTTCGTTAAACCAATCAGTTGTACCAATACCTTGTTGAAATTTAGTTAAATCTTCATCTGAAAATGGAGCATTAACTCCTAAGTTTTGTTGTGCTTCGTTATAAAGTAATGCATATTCGTATCCATTCATAAGTTTAGGATATCGTGTGATTTTCTGAAAGCCATAATATCCCGTATAGTCTATTTTAGCCTTGCCTTGTTGTCCTTTTTTTGTTGTAACCAATATTACTCCATTTGCACCTTTAAAGCCATATACGGCTGCTGATGCATCTTTAAGAATACTGATAGACTCAATGTCGTTTGCATCTATTTGATTGAAATCACGTTCAATTCCATCCACGATAATCAAAGCGTTACCATAACCCCGAATATCAATTGATGCTGCATCATCTCCAGGAGCGCCACTTCTTTGAACTGCACGTAATCCGGGAAGTTTCCCTGCTAATGCATTGGTCACACTGGCTGTTTTAGCACTTGTGATATCTGATGCTTGAATGGAGGCTACTGAGCCTGTAACAGACGCCCTTCTCTGAACACCATACCCCACAACCACCACTTCTTCCAGTGCCTGTGTGTCTTCTATCAATATCAGGTTGATATTGGATTGGTTGCTCACATTCACAGTTTGTTCCAGATAACCAATATAAGATACCTGAATACTGGCATCGTTTTCCACTTGAAGAGTGAAATTTCCATCCATATCGGTAATCGTACCATTGGTTGTCCCAACTTCCACAATATTAGCTCCGATAATAGATTCTCCCTGCTCGTCAGTAATTTTTCCGGTTATCTGTTTCTTTTGTTGTTGAATAATAGTTGTACCTATCTCTCCCAGTTCGTTCACTATTTTATCACATACTGAGAGGATAATATGATTTCCTTCCATCGAGTAATCGATGTCTTTATTTTTCAACAGCGCATTGAGCACACTTGACACGGCTTCTTGTTTGGCTCTCACAGATACTTTCTCATTCGTGTTGACTTCGTTGTTGTAGATAAAAAGATAATCGGTCTGTTTCTCGATCTCGTTTAATACTTCCCGGAGTGTCGAATTGCGTTTATTGATCGTGACTCTGGCATTTTGAGTATGTCCGATTTCGGCCATGGAGCAAAAGACACAGGTAAAGAGTAGAATAAAGGTCGTTCGCATGATCCATAAAAAATGTTTATAGGGCACTTTTTCGGTTAAATCGTTACCCATTGAATTGTTATTCTTCATACATTTGTAATTGTTTTAAGTTAATACATAAATATTTCCAAGTTGTGTTGACTAAAACACCGGATCGGTTGGCGTAGCAGCGCTCGCCGATTCTTCTGTTTGTTGATGATGCATTCATTTACTTCATAGGTATATATATTTAAAGGTGTTCATTTTATATAGACGGTTCCTGTTTCTTCATCTCTTTCATAGGTGAACCTGATACTGCGTTGCAGAACCCGTAACGCGTAATCTACCCCATCGGTTTGGCGAAATTTCCCGGTGTAAGTATGCTGGGGCAGATTATTTGTGCGAACCCGGATATCCACGTCGAAATACTTCTCGAGGGTCAGAAGGATCTCCTCTAACCCTTTATTTTTGAAAGCGATTAATCCCTCGCGCCACAGGTAGGCATCGGAATCTGTTATTTTTGAAACAACCCATTGATTGTTCTCGAACGAACTTTTCTCGTTTGGCTGAAGCGACACGAGCTTTTCTTCATCTTTGTATATATCCACTCCCCCTTCGAATAGGCTGGTATTAAAGCTTTTGTATTGAGAATAAGCCTCTACATTAAAGGTGGTTCCGGTAACACGTACATCTCCTTGTCCGGTTTTCACGATAAACGGTTTTTTTACATTCTCGCTTACCTCAAAATAGGCTTCGCCATCGAGAAACACGGTCCGAGCACCCTTGGCAAATTCCGTCGGGTACCTGAACTTGGTATTTGCATTTAACCACAAGTTGGTGTTGTCGGAAAGGATAAGATTGATGCGTTGCCCCGGTGGTACGATCACCGTGTTATACTGCTCGGGCTGATCTTTCCCGCTAAAAAGATAAATCCCGCCTATAACCAATATCGCGACCACGGCAGCGGAAATGCCGGCCATCCAACGGGAAAATGGGGACAAAGGACGCATTCGACCAAGATAGGAGCTGCTTCCTGTCAATATCAAGGCATCGTATTCTTTTCGAGATTCCATAAAGAAACGGAAATTGGTCTCAGAATATTCCATCCACTCCCTGATGCGCTTCTCCTCGTCAAACGTGGCACTGCCCTCGAAAAACCGGTATAATGTCTCTTTGTTCATTGATAAATTCATGTCTCTATTAAGTATAACAGATGAGGGGGAGAGTACCCTAACGGAAAATCATCTTTTTTAATGAAAAAAAAAAAGGAAGGATAACCAGGAAATCTTTCAAGGATACCCTTAATTGAGAAAGCGCTTTAGACATGTGGAACTCGATCGATTTTTGGCTTAGGTTTGTTTTTCGAGCAATCTCTTTGTAGGTGTATCCGCGGTCTCTACTCAGGATAAATATCTGGCGTGTTTTGTGGGGCATCTTCTGTAACGTGGCATCGATTATCGATTCTATCTCTTTCGAAAAGAGAAAATCGGGATCGCAGGCTTCAAGGGTGCCGATCTTGGTTTGAAGCACCCAGTTGGTATGACTTTTGAGTTCTTCCGTCACGCGGTGACGAGTTTGTTGGTGTTGCAGGTGATTAAGGCATTTGTTTTTGATGATGGTAAGGATGTATGCCGGAGGGTTGGTATCCGGCGTGAGGTGGTGCCTATTTTCCCAGTACGTGATAAATCCTTCGGACACGAAATCTTCTGCCAAGGGTCTTTCTTTCACGTAACCCATCGCGAAACGAATAAAACGGTCGTTGTATTCGTTGAAGAGCTTGTTGAAGTTTTGTATGCCAGAGAAAGTGTCCATGATGTGGCGATTGATCGGCAAATATAAACAAAATTTTGCAGAATGATTTTGTTTTTAACGTTAAGTTGGATTTTAGAAAAAATAACTGCCGGTTTTGACGCGTAGTGTTCGCGTGACATGTTCAGTTCGGTGCACGTATAAAAAACTATTCTTGCCTGGACACGAGGTTTTCTAAGAAAATCGTGTAAATTTTTGGAAGTGAAAGTCAAAATATTGGAATCGATCGCCGAATTGTGACCGCCATTATTTTTTTAACGAGGGTGGGTCAAGGAGGCAAAGAGAGTAGAGCGGGGTTCCCATTAAGAAATAAGCAAAAAGAAAAACTTGTTTTGAGTAAATCTGGATTAAAAATAAGCATTTCGTCCCTTTTTTTCTTTATCACGACCGTTATCCTGGCAATCCTGCTGTGGACGAGTAACCGGACGAGCGAAAAAGAGAGGGGTTACAACAGTTCTACCGTGATGAACCGCATCACCTATATGCAGGAACTGGCACTGGTACAGCATAATTACACGGGGGTGATCAGTTACCGGGATTCCCGCAAATTCCTGAATATAAACGTGCCTCTGACCGACAAGTATTTCCTGTTGAAATACAACGGCTATATTAAAGCCGGGGTCGACTTTAGCCAGATTAAAGTGAATGTTGTCAACCCGACCGACGTGCATGTCTCCATCCCGAAGCCCAGGATTCTGGATACCGTGGTGGATGAAAATTCGATCGAAGTATTCAACGAGAGTCAAGATCACCGAGGAGCTGGTTATTCCGAGAGCGAATTAAATAATTAAAAAAATACCATATGCGATTTTCGACGCGACTCTTTCTTTACTGGGTATCCATTTTCCTGATGTTTTACGTGGGGGTGATCGCGGTGATATTCCTATTGTGCCAAACGCGTGTGGATTTCTGGCAGTCGGCACTGGTATTCTTTATCGTGGGAATGATTCCCCCCGGGCTTATCACGTTTTATTTTTCGAAGCGAATCGATTACATGGAGTCCGACGACCGCGATCCACCATCGTTCTCCGGTCAGAAAAAAGCGGTTTTTAACTTTAAAGGGCGTACCGAGTACCCGTTTGACGAGGTGATGCAGCGAATCGACCGGCAATGGATCATCTCTTTCTCTGATAGGGAGAACCATCTGTTGAAATTTCGGACCGACGCGCGGATGGCGTCATGGGGATTGGGAGGATACCTTAAGATGGAGAATGAAAACAGCATTACGGTCATTATTTATCCTATCCACCCCCGGTCGAAAAGAGAGATGCTGATGGTAAATCAGGCACTCCGGGTGATGAAGTCGATTCTTGATCCGTGAATGTCATTGGACGAATGCCGGCTGAATCGGTTTCAATCAGCTTCAATCGGCTTTAAACGGGTATCCTTCACAATACCGGATTACTTCTTCATTAACGAACCAGAGAAAATCGTTGTGCTGCTCCTTGCTGATCATATTGGGGTAACTCAATATCAATAGCTCTTGCGTTTTGGATTCGACCCAGTAGGGAAGGTGCACGAACCGGTACGGGGTAAGGGTATAGCCTGCCCGTTCGTAGAACTGAAGCCGGCGTACCGATAGTTCGTTGATAAGTGGATCCACTTCAAGGATAATAATATACTGGGAATCACGCAGGTAACGAAGCATAAGCGACCCATGGCCGTGTCCCCGAAGAGCCGGGTTCACGGCGAGATGCTCCAGGTAACGATAAGAATTCCATTCCCAAAAAAAACATCAGCCCGACCAGTTCTCGCCCGTCCCATGCCGATAACGGGAAAAACCGTTCATCCATACAGGCGCGGAGATGATCCCCTTTTTTTCTTCTTTCCGCTTCGGGAAAACTCTCTTCGTACAATTTCCACACGCTATTCCATCGTGTTGCATCGTTCGGACTGATCTGCAAGTATTCCATATACGTCTCTTCTGAAAAAGCGGTTATCGACTTGGCGCATTAATTAAAATTATCGCTTGGCAAAGATACCACGATACGCTGAAAGGTAAAAGAATTTTTTATATCTCGCACATGCCGTCCGCGTTGCACGACTTGCCTGTCGTTACCTCCAGTTCCGGGCTTTTCTCTTTTTCGGTTCTGCTTTTCCACTCGTCGTATGCCTTGTTCAGCACTTTCAGGAAGAGAGCCACCGGCTCGTGCCCCACGATAGCCTGTTTCCGGTCTACCAGGAAAGTGGGAACAGTATCGAAACCCAAATTAGCTGCCTCCTGCATATCCTGTTTTATTTCGTACAGGTAGTCATCGCTATCGAGCATCCGGCGAATAGAGCCTTCTTCTAATCCTGCTTCTTTCCCGATGGATACAAGCAGTTCCAAGTCGCTGTAGTCCTTGGCTTCTTCGAAATAGGCTTTCGACAGTTTTTGCAGTACCAAGGAGTCTTTTCCCTTCTCGGCCGCCAGTTTGATTAACCGGTGCGCGTCGCGCGTGTTAGCTGCAACAGCATTGGGGAGATTAAATGAAATTCCCGTGCTGTCAGCCAATCGCTTGATCCCTTCAAACATTTTATTCACGTTCTCTTCGGGGTAGCCGGCTGTCTTGGTAAGGTACTCCTTCACGGGATAGCCGTTTCCTTTATCCGGGAGATCCGGGCTGAGCTGAAATGCTTTCCACTCCAGTTCCACTTCATCGGCATGATCGAATTGTTGAAGTGCTTTCTCGTAATGGATCTTTCCTATATAACAATACGGACACATGATATCGGTCCAGACTTCGATCTTCATTTTATTCATATTCTGTTGTTTACGTCTCGGTGCGGGAAGTATTTCCTGCAGATTGCATGAAATCTTCCAACAAATTGTGTGCCACGATCTTTGTAGGGTCTCTTCACAATTTCCAGAGACGCGGCGTTCACGTGGCAATTAAACAAGTTACCTGCTCGTTTGGTTAAAAGTGGATATGAAACTTGACAGCAGCCACGGCTTCCCGCCGCGGAAGCAATGTAACGATTACTGAAATAACCTACCATTCATTTGCTATCGAAGAGCGGGATGTCCAGATTTTAATGAACCTTGAGATTAAATTAAAATGGTATACTTTTGGAATGGAATAATGGTATCCTTTTGGGGTTCTTCGTCAAATTTGGTGCAGATTATCCTGAGTTGGAAAGCACTACCTTTC
>ENA-UOOI01002321-UOOI01002321.1-fermentation-metagenome-genome-assembly--contig:-NODE-2321-length-16861-cov-62.479591_pt1 | contig 16861 bp, 19 predicted proteins | sample MGYA00245779_ERZ724027 | MGnify/ENA primary metagenome ERZ724027 (study PRJEB28704, sample SAMN03018318) | fermentation metagenome | biome: anthropogenic terrestrial biome; feature: soil...
AGAGCCCGATAACGGAAATTTTCGGTCGGATCCACCGAGATCGATTATCAGTTCTATGCTGGAGCACTACCCCGCATTGACACGGGATATTGCCGTTGAGCCAGGTGCCGGTTGAAAAAAGAGAGGGGTGCGTTAGAGCGCGGGCTTGCTCTTCAGCGCCTCGACGATGAGCCGGATACCCGCCTCGAGGTCGGCGGTATCGACCACCTCGACCGGGGAGTGGATGTAGCGGGTGGCGATCGAGAACGGTATGCTCGGTATGCCGCCCCGTTCGAGGTGGATGATCGTCGCGTCGGTGTTGCCGCCGGTCCCGACCTCGAGCTGGCAGGGGATGTTGTTCTTCTCTGCCGTCTCCCGGAGCCATGCGGTCATCCTCGGGTCAGCCATGAGCCCGCGGCCGCTCGCGCTGACGAGGACGAGGACGGGGCCCTTGCCCATCTCGACGCTCGCGTCCTTCTTCTCGATCCCCGGGTGGTCGCCGGGGATGGTGACGTCGGTCGCGATCGCGCAGTCGGGGTTCAAGGAGTAGGCGCTCACCTTCGCCCCCTTCAGCCCCAGCTCCTCCTGGACCGTGAAGACGCCGTAGATCGTGTGGGGCGACTTCATCTGCTGCAGCGCCCGGATGAGCATAGCGACGCCGACACGGTTATCGAGCGCCTTTCCCGTGACGCGGTTGCCGGCAAGTTCCGTGTACTCGCGGTCGATGGTGATCGGGGTGCCGATCTCGATGCCGAGGTTCGCCACCTCCTCCCCGGAGGCGGCGCCCACGTCGATGAACATATTCTCGATCTTGATCTCGCGCTTTCGCTCCTCTTCCTTCATCACGTGCGGGGGTTTTGCGCCGATGACCCCGGGGACCGGCCCTTTCGTCCCGTGCAGGACCACCCGCTGGCAGTAGAGCACCGGCCCGAACCATCCGCCGAGGGGAACGACCCGGATGAACCCCTTCTCGTCGATGTACTGGACCATCAGGCCGATCTCGTCCATGTGGGCGGCGAGCATGATGGAGAAGTCGTCGCCGCGCTTCGTGACGATCAGGTTCCCCATCGTGTCCTCGCGGATCTCATCGACCGATCCGGCCAGTTCCGCCCTGATGATATCCCGGATGTTCCCTTCGCTGCTCGTGACGCCGTGGGCGTCCGATAACTTCCTGAGTAACTCTTTCACCATAACCTGCTCACTCCATCAGCGCCTCAATCCTCGCGACCGCCCGCGAGAGGTTCTCCCGGGACGTCGCGTAACTGAAGCGTGCGTAGTCGGGTGCCCGCGTGCCGAACGCCTCGCCCGGCACGATGATGACACCAGCTTCGATGGCCTTCCCGATAAGGGTTCGGCCCATCGGGACAAACATATAAAACGCGCCTTCCGGCCGGGGGAACTCGAACCCGAGACCCGTGAGCCCCGCGTAAAGGAGGTCCCGCCGTGCGCGATACTCCTCCCGCATCGCCGAAACCGGCCCCTGGTCGCCGGTGTACGCCGCAAGTGCGGCATACTGCGATATCGATGTCGCGCACGCCTGGGCGTACTGGTGCACCTTGAGGCACTCGGGGATGTAGTCCTCCGGCGCGGCAAGGTAGCCGACCCGCCAGCCGGTCATGGCATAGGTCTTGCTCGCGGCGTTGACGGTGATGACGTCCTCGCCGAAACGCGCCGCACTGACGTGCTTTTTTTCGTAGACGAAGTGTTCATAGACCTCGTCGGCGACGACGGTGACACCCTGGTCGTTTGCGTATTCAACGAGAGCACGGATAGATTCCTCGCTCTCGACGGCGCCGGTCGGGTTTGCCGGGGAGTTCAGGACGAAGAGCCGCGCTCCGTCCATCTGCTCCTTCGCCCGCTCGACGTCGATGTGCAGGGTCGCATCGAGCGAGACCCCCTCAGGCCGCCCGCCGGCAAACGTCGCAAGGGCGGCGTAGGAGACGAACCCCGGGTCCGTGAAGAGGACGCGGTCGCCCGTATCCACGAGCGCCTCCATGACGAGGTGAAGTGCCTCGCTCCCCCCAGCCGTGACGAGGATCTGCTCCGGCCGGTAGGCGAGAGCGTTCTCCCGCGCGAACTTTTCGCAGATCGCCTCGCGGAGTTCCGGTATCCCGGCGTTTGGGGTATATCCCGTCTTTCCAGCCCTGATGGCGGCGATCGCGGCCTCCTTGATGTGGTCAGGCGTATCGAAGTCCGGCTGCCCTATGCCGAGGTTGATCGCGTCCGGCCCCCCGGCATCGAAGAGTTTCCGGATGCCCGACATCTCCACCGACCGGACCCGGCCGGCATACCTGTGCTTGCTCATACAATTCCTCACTCGATGTTTGCGTGCCGGCACTGGAGGTCTTCTGGCCGGCACTGGGTGATCTCCATGAGCCGGGATATGATTGCATCCGCAAAGACCATGGCCGTCGTCTCGAAGATAGTGCCGAGCGGTGCAAACGACTTGTGCTCACCCATCATCTGCCGGATCTCGAACTCCACCGACTCGTCGGCAACCTTGTCCCGCTGGCTCTCAATGATGACGATGCAGTCGGCGATACGCCCGATGCGAGAGTTTTTCTTCGATGTAATGAGGCAGATCCGCCCGCCGATCTCCTTTGCGGTCTCGGAGATATCCGCAACCGTCTTGGTCGCACCGGACCCGGAGAAGGCGACAATGATGTCTCCCGGTTTCATGGCCGGGGTCACCGTCTCCCCAACGACAAAGGCGGAGAGCCCGAGGTGCATCAGGCGCATGGCGAATGACTTTGCTACCAGTCCGGAGCGCCCCGCGCCCATGGTGTAGATACGGTTCGCATTCAGGATCTCGTTTATCAGCGCGTCGATCTGGTCATCGGACATCACATCCGCTATGGTCCTGATCTTGGTCGCCATCAACCGCATCATGTTCTTAACCGGGTGATCTGTCATCGTAATTCCTCTGTTAGGTTTCACGAGATCATACATTAGAATATCTGAAAGGCGCCGGTATGTGGGCGATTTCAGGGGGGCCGCCGGGGTCCGGAAGGGAGGGAAGGGGCATTGATGGAAAGTCATACCCGATAGACTCCTCCCGCCGCGGCGCAGAACAGGTGGCTGCCGTGGCCGGGGATCGCAACCATCTCACCCAGATGACCAAAATGCCGGAGGAAAACCTGTATCTACCACCTGATCCGCCTCCCTCGGCCACGTCGCCCGGAGAAAAGACTATCGCTGATGATTGCAAAATATACCCGATCCAGCATGGCGTTCCGATCGTAACGAGAGCAGAATACTGCCTGAACTCTCTTTTGGGGTGTTATTTCTCAGTTTCGCCTCTTCGGATCGCAGATGCTCGTAAATTCCCCTCCATCCGGAGCGGATCAGGGATAACACGGGCATGCCGCTCCCCGCATCGCCGTGCGGGAGAGCGCACGACAGGACCCGGGGGATAACAGCAGGTGACGGAAGATGGCGGGGCAGGAAGGGCATCTGGACGAGGAGATCTCCGGTCTCCTCGACGAGAACGTACGGGAGTGGTGCATACGACAACTGAAAGGGCGGTTCACGCCGCCGCAGAGGGTACACCGGACTGTTGCGCTCCTCGTCTCGGACGATACGGCAAACGCCATCTACCGGATAACCTACCCCGGAGTCACTTCCCCTTCCGGGTAATTCTGTTGCGGTGGAGGGGGGTCGGGCCCGGTACGGCGATGGGGAACGTCCCTTCGGCCGCGTGCCGGACGTCCTCGATCGAGTAGAACGCCTTGGGGTTGAACTCGTGGATGGCCCTCTCCACCTCCTTGATGTTCTTCCTCTTGATCACCGAGAAGATGACCTTACCGGGGCCCTGTTTCCCCTGGGCGTCGAGGACCGTCACCCCATACCCGGCGGCGCGGAGGTAGTCGATGAGGTTCGTTGCGTCCCGCTGGGTGATGATCCGGATGAGGGCAAGCCCCATCGCCAGCCGTTCCTCAATGAGCATCCCGACGTAGTTTCCCGTTGCAAACCCGGCCGCGTAGGCGAAGTAGTTGAGGGGGTTCGTGAGGTTCTGGAAGATCTGGCCGACGGCGATGATCCAGATGAAGACCTCGACGAACCCGAGGACCGGGGCGACCATCTTCATCCCCCGGGATACGAAGATGATCCGCATCGTCCCGATGGTGACATCACAGATCCGCGCAAGGAAGATGAATACCGGGACTATGACCAGGGAGAAGACCTCCGGGCTGATATCCGGGACGATGCCGAGCATGGATCATTGTTGATGAGCGGGTAATATAATTTTATCCGTATGTAAATAGATGCCGGGCGCGAAAAATCTATGAGAGTTGGTATTACGGGATACTGCGAGAAAATGCGCGGGAAAAGGGGTGAGCGGATATGCGTACTGACCGGATGATCACGGTCGTTATCCCGGACCGGGTCCGGCGGGCGGGCGGCGAGGATACCGCCGTCGCCCGGAACCTTGATGGGGGGAGGGAAAAAACCTTGCAGGGGAGCATGCGATGATCCTTCCACCCGCATTCTACGAACGGGATACCGTGACCGTCGCAAAGGACCTGCTGGGATGCCTGCTTGTACACCGGGACGGGGCGGGAACGGCGATGGGGTGGATCGTCGAGGACGAGGCCTATCTCCGCGACGACCCCGCGGCCCACTCGTTCCGGGGGGAGACGAAGAGGAACGGCGCCATGTTCGGCCCGGCAGGCCATGCCTATGTCTACCGGATCTACGGCCTGCACACCTGCGTCAACGTCGTGACCGGGCCGGAGGGTGCGGGGGAGGCGGTCCTCGTCCGGGCGCTCGAACCGGCGGCCGGGATCGACCTTATGCAGGCGCGGCGGGGGACGGACGACCCGGTCTCGCTCGCGAGCGGCCCGGGAAAACTGACGCAGGCGCTCGGGATCACCATGGACCTGAACGGGACCTCCCTCTGTGACGGCCCTCTCCAGGTCTGGTCGCCCGAGAGCCTGCCCGGCCGCCGCCCGGAAGGTCCGACGGGGGAGATCGTCCAGACGACTAGGGTCGGGATCACGAAGGCGGCGGACCTCCCCCTCCGGTTCTACCTGAAGGGGAACCGCTACGTCTCGCGACGATGATGGGGGCAAATGGAGTTCGTGTTTGCCCGGCATGAGGCGCCGTACTCAAAACAGCGCAACATAAGGGCCGGTTGCCGGAAACAGATTACCTCCCGTGTTCCATCTCGAGGATCCGGAGAATGCCTTGCCGGAGTTCCGGGACGCGGTTGATGACCGTCCGCCAGACAAGCATCGTATCGACACCGAAATACGCATGGATCAGCCTGTCCCGCATCCCTGCCATCTCGCGCCAGGGGACGGCAGGATACTTCTCCCGGACGGGCACCGGGATCTGTTTTGCCGCTTCGCCGAGGATCTCGAACTTCCTGATGACGGCGCTCCGGGTCTTGTCGTCGTGGAGAAATTCGTCATACGTCATCCGCGAGGTAGACGGTGTATGCTCTCATGCGAAGAGGAGGTCCCGCGTAACCCGGGTGCGGAGCTCCGGGCGCATCGAGACAGGAGAGGGCGGACAGCAAACGGAATGTAGCGGCCGTCACAAAGGGTCGCTGAAGGATCCGGGCAACTGCAGGAACGGGGACAGCGATGTGGTGCCTCCGGTAAATTGAGCCAACCTGCCCCTCCGGTTAATAGGTTGGCGACCGGTCATTTGCGGAGGGGGCTGCCGGCGTTACGAGGGGATGATCGGTGTCGTCCGCCGGCCCGGCCGGAGATGGACCGTGGTGGGGAGGAGTGTCAACGGCAACCCTGACGGCCCGGAGGCGTGCGGCGCCGGACCTTACTTCCCTCTTCAGCCCGGCCCTGCACCGTGATGGTGTGCTCAGTCACCGGCATCTCCTTCCCCGAGCGTTTTAGGGCCTCATCCACGACGTACCGCACCCCGCTGCAGCAGGGCACTTCCATGTGCAGGACCGTGATCGAGCGGACCGTGTGTTGCGAGAGAATCGCCGCGAGTTTCGTTATATACCCGTCAACGTCCGTATCGAGTTTCGGGCAGAACATGATCACGATTTTGTCCTGTAGAAATTCCCGGTGAAAGTCCGCGTAGGCGAAAGGAACGCAGTCCCCGGATATGAGGAGGTCTGCGTCGTCGAAGTAAGGGGCTCCGGGGTTGAGGAGTTTCAACTGGATCGGCCACTGCCTCAGTTCCGACTCCGCCCGTGCGGCACCCTCCCGGTCCCCGGCATGCTCTCTTGGAAAGCTCATCGCGGCGGAGCCCGGGCATGCCGTGGGAGTTCCCGCGGTTTTGTGCTCGGGGATGGGGATACCGTTCGCGGTCAGGTACTCGACCGCCTGCCGGTACAGCCCCTCCTCCCCGTGGCCGAGGAGGTGCTCAAGGTGTGCCCGGATGACCGCTTTCCCCTGGGGCACGATCGTTGCCATCACCGCCTTCTCGTCGTATGGTACGGCCTCTCGCTCGATGACGCTGATCGCCCCCTCCGGGCATGTCCCGATACAGGCGCCGAGCCCGTCACAGAAGAGGTCGCTCACGAGCCGTGCCTTCCCGTCGATTATCTGGAGCGCGCCTTCCGGGCAGTCGGGTATGCAGAGCCCGCACCCGGTGCACTTCTCCTCGTCGATATCGATGATCTTTCTCTTCATCGCAGGTCTCCTCGCATCCGGTTCAGCCCGGCACGTGGTAGTATCTTCTAACCGGTTCCTGCCCAAAAACATTTGCAAACCCGGTGGGTGCCCGAGACGAAAGCAGTTATCCCGGAACAAAGAGATTCTTAAGAGCATGTCTCCCTCGCCGGCCCGCCATCCCGCACCTGCCTTTGACGTCTTTAACGTCTATTTCGAGCGCATATACGATCCCACGATGCACGTCCTCTTCGCATTCAACGGCGAGATCGACGGCGATATCATGAGGGAGGCGGCGAAGAGGCTGATCGCATCCAACCCCTACATCCGGTCCAGGTTTGCAGAGGTTGACGGCCAGCCTTTCTGGGAGGAGATCCCGGAGGAGCAGTGGGAGGGGGCGTTCGTCCTCGTCCCGGCCGGTGACGATGAGAACCTGCCTCCGCCGCCGCTCGACGTCCGCTCCGGGCCGCAGGTCCGGGTCAGCCTCTACCGGAGAGCGGAAGGAGACCTCCTGGCCGTCACCTGCCACCACGGCTTCTGCGACGCCCACGGTGCCACCACCCTTGCCCGGCACCTTTTTGCGGCCTACCGGGGGATCGTGGAGGACCCCGACTTCCGACCGGTCCCGGTAGAGCCTTACGACCGGAGCACGGACCGGATCCTTGCGCTTTACTCTGAAGAGGAGCGGAAGCGGGCATTCGCCGGGGAGGAGCCCTTCGTCGATCGGTGGCGCTTCCCGGCCGAGCGGACCGGGAGGGGGACACCCCGCGTCGCTTGCCGGACGCTCTCCCCCGACCGGCTTTTGCTCGCAAAAGAGTTCGGTAAACGGCACGGGGCCACGGTGAACGACGTCCTCATCGGTGCGTTCTTCCTCGCCCTCCAGAGGATCCGGGGCGACCCTTCGGACCGGGGAGCGCCCCGCTCTCTCCTGACCTCAGCCGATCTGCGCAGGCGGTACCTCAAGCACCCCGAGGAGTGTCCGCCCATGAACCTCTCCATCGCCTACGAGGTCACCTTCTCTGCGGATGAGGGAGCACGGCTGGAGGATATCATCGGCCAGGTGACGGAGGTAACCTCCCGCCGCAAGGCGGAAAGTCCCGGCCTTGCGGCCATCCTCTTCTACGAAGGGATCATGGCAGGCGGGATGCCGGCGGTGCGGGCGTTCTTTGACGGGATGATCGAACGCTACCGGAGATCCGGCCTGAAGAACCCGGTCTTCTCCAACCTCGGGATCTTCGACCCCGACGATTATCTACCCGTTCCCGGGCGGGACGGGAGTATGCTCGACCTTCTGGACATCCAATACCTCCCCTGCGTCTGCTGGCCGTACGGGTTCCTGATGACGGCCTCCACCTTCCGCAGCCGCCTGACGATCATGACAGCGTACGAGGAAGGGCCCTACCTGACGACCGCCGTGGAGCAGTTCCTTGGGTACGTGGACGGGTATCTCCCGTGAGTCTGCGTAGACCACACCGGAGATCAGTGACCGGGTCTGCTCCCGCGAGAACTCCCCCGGGCCTCTGCCGCATCGCTTATCCCCCATCGCTCCGTACATCTGCGTATGGACCCGGTCGTCGAAGCGATACGGCGGGAGCTCGCGGCGCATGCAGACCCCGATATCCGGGAGAACGCGCAACGGTTCTTCAAGGAAGAGATCCGGTGTTACGGCACAAAGACGGCAACCGTAACCGCGATCGCAAAGAAGTACTGGAAGGAGGTCAGACTCCGCGAGAAGCAGGATATCTTCGCGCTCTGCGAAGAACTCTACCGATCGGGGATGATTGAGGAGGCTTTTATCGTCTCCACCTGGGCTCCGCTGCTCGCCGACCGCTACGAACCCGGCGACATCACCGTCTTCCGGCACTGGATCGATATCTCTATCACCAACTGGGCTGCCTGCGACGGTCTCTGCAACCATGCCGTCGGGGACTTCATGGTACGCTACCCCGGACAGGTTGAGGAGCTGAAGCGCTGGACGCAGTCGGAGAACCGCTGGATGCGGCGGGCGGCGGCCGTCTCGCTGGTCGTGCCGGCGAGGCACGGGGAGTTCCTTGCCGAAGCCCTCGATATTGCCAACCTCCTCCTGACTGACGGAGACGACCTGGTGCAGAAAGGCTACGGGTGGCTCTTAAAGGAGGCGAGCAGAAAGCACACGGACGAGGTCTTTGCCTACGTCATGGCGAACAAGCGGGCTATGCCCCGGACGGCGCTCCGGTATGCTATCGAGTTGATGCCGAAGGAACTCCGGGCAGAGGCGATGAAGAAGGAGAGGTAAGAGGGTTATGCGGACAGGTCCCCCGTGGTTTACGGGATATCGCCCGCAGGGGTTTTAGAACCTGACCCGGGGCGCCTCGGCTTCCCGCATGTTCTGTTCCAGTGTCCAGAAGTACGCCTCGCCGTGGGCCACGCGGAAGACGGCGAGTTTCGGGTCGTCAGCGCCGGAGACCCCGATCTGGAGGAGCCACGGCCGGTCTTTGACGAGCCGGTCTTTCAGGACCGCGTCATCGAGGAACTCGACCGCTCCCGCGACCCGCATCATCATTCCTTTACCCTCGGGATTGTAGAAACAGAGTTCGACCTTCGGGTTCTTCATAAGCTGCCGCCAGACGGCCTTCGGGGTTCCGGTGTGGTAGTAGAACCCGGTCGCATCGGCAAACCACATGGCAAACGCCCGGACCCGGGGCTGGTCGCCGTCCATGGTTGCAATATAGGTTGTCGGGTTTTCGTTTGCGAACTTCACGCAATCGGAAAAGTCCATATTCCTTCCTCGTACCTACATACGGAGAACGAGGAGAAAATGGTTGCGCCGACCAGCCGAATACCGAGCGGCGGTTCTGCGTGACTGCCGGGGGCTTTGCCCATCCGGATGGGCATATGAATAGGTTTTAACCTCATCGAAGAGTATCTCGGTATAATGAAGAGTCCTTTTCACGTAATGATTATACCCACGCTCGGTTGTCCTTCCAGATGCCATTACTGCTGGAGTTCGGATGAAGGATCCCCGATAATGAGTATTGAAACGGTCCGGGAAATATCAGAGTGGCTCAAAGACTACCGGTCCGACCAGGTCACCATAACCTTCCATGGGGGAGAACCGCTCCTTGCAGGCGCGGAGTTCTACCGGCAGGCGCTCCCCATCCTCTCCGGGGCCCTCGCCCATCTTGCACCGACGTTTGCCCTGCAGAGCAACCTCTGGAGGCTCACCCCGGAACTGGCCAAAATACTTGCAGAATACCATATTCCCATCGGCTCCAGCATCGACGGCCCCAGGGAGATCAACGACCTGCAGAGGGGGAGGGGCTACTTTGAAAAGACCATGCGGGGCTACGAGATCGCAAAGGCAAACGGGCTTGAGGTCAGGTTCATCTGCACGTTTACCTCCCTGTCAGTCGAGCGTAAGGAGGATATCTTCAACTTCTTCTTGAAGAGCGGGTTCCCTCTCAAACTCCACCCGGCGCTGCCGTCTCTCCGGAACGAGAACCCGAAACAGTGGGCGCTTGAACCGGAGGCGTACGGAGAACTGCTGGTGTATCTCCTTGACAAATACCTGGAAAACCTGGGGAAGATCGAGATTATGAACATCAACGACCTCTGCAAGTGCATCTTTACCCAACATGGCACCGTCTGCACGTTTGTGGACTGCATGGGAAATACCCTTGCCGTCGGGCCGGACGGGAGCATATACCCTTGCTACCGCTTTGTCGGGATGCCGGAGTACGTGATGGGCAACGTCTACGACCGTCCCACGCGCGAAGACCTCGCCCGGTCGGACGCCGGGAAACTCATGCACGAGTTCAAGGAGTACGTTGACCGTGAATGCGGGGATTGTCACCATATCAGATACTGTCGGGGGGGGTGCCCCTACAACGCGATAGCGCCGACAAATGGTGAGATCCGGGGCGTCGATCCCCACTGTGTCGCTTACAAGCGGATATTTGATGAGATCACCGACCGGCTGAACGAAGAACTGTACAACTCCACGGATATGGAGATGGGCAGTTTTGGCTCGCGGTCCCGGAGGAAGGCAAAGCCGGGAATTATGTCGATCCTGGAGACGATGGCGACAAAATAAGTGCCCGGGCTGCACACGAAACCTCCCGCCGGAGGCCGACAGGGCACCCGGCGGATCACCCCTTCTTCCGGAGGACGAAGAACTCGTAGCCGTACTCGGCGGCGTGCTCCCGGTAGATGGCGATCTCCCGCTCCGCGAACTCAACGAGGGCCTCCGCGCCGGGATTCCCGGCGACCGTGGGCCGCAGCTTTTCCAGCCGCTTTATGAGCGGAGTGTAGTAATCATCCCACCACGCGGACGCCGGGAGCGGGAAGGTCGCGACAACCTCGTAGCCGGCATCTTCGGCGATCGCACGAGTCTCCGGAACAGTCTTTATCGCCGGATAGCACTCGTTCCAGAACACCGCCGCCTCCGGCGAGGGGTTTTCGGTGAACCAGACGGCCTCGGTGAGGCAGAGGTAGCCGCCGGGCGAGAGGAGCCTCCTCCACGAGGCCAATCCCTCCGCGAACCCGATGACAAAGATCGAGCCCTCCGCCCAGAGGACATCGAATGTCTCGCCCTCAAACGGCAGGTCGTCCATCGAGGCCCTGACCGTGGCGATCCGGTCGCCCACCCCGGCCGATGCCGCACTCCGGGTGAGGTCGTCCAGGTACGGCTGGTGGACGTCGACGGCAGTTATGCGACAGTCCGGGCAGGTCCGGGCCAGCTCAACCGTCTGCATCCCGGTCCCGCACCCGATATCCAGGAACTCCGGCCGGGCCGGGAGAGCAGAGAGCATCAAAAAAGCCTTTCTCGTGCATGCGTTGCTCCCCGGCCCCTGGCGGGGCAGCCCCTCGAACATGGTGAAGATGAAGTTGTCCATCGCCCTCGGGTACGTCGTGCGATCTCATAAATCCACACGGCATGATCGGCCCGCTGCCGTCTCCGGCCTCTCTCATCGCGGCGTCCATCGTAAATACCATCGCCGCCCAATTATGCACATGGAGCGAAGGACTCCTGCCTCCGAACTCCGGGACCGCATGGAGCGTTTCCGGCTCCGCATGGATACTGAAAATCCGTCATGGGAGTTTGCCACGATCTTCGGCAGAGTAAACCAGTTCTACCTCACCGGGACGATGCAGGACGGGGTCCTCCTGATCCCCCGCACGGGTGAAGCCGTGCTCTGGGTGCGCCGGAGTTTTGCGCGGGCACAGGACGAGTCGTTCTTCCCCGATATCCGGCCGATGAAGAGTTTCCGCGATGCGGCATGCGGGATGGGCGCGTGTCCGACGACGGTCCACGTGGATACGGAGGTGGTGCCCCTCGCGCTGCTCGAGCGCTTCCGGAAATACTTCGCCTTCAGGGAGACGGGATCGCTCGACGCGCAGGCAGCAGCGGTCCGGGTGAAAAAGAGCGCCTACGAACTCGCGATCATGGAACAGGCCGGCAGGATCCACCGGCATGTGCTGGAGGACTGCGTCCCGGGGATGCTCCGGGAGGGGATGAGCGAGGCCGAGCTCGGGGGCGAGATCTTCGCACGCATGGTCCGGGAAGGGTATCACGGCATCTCCCGGTTCGGGAGGTTCGGGACGGAGATGGTGCTCGGACAGCTCGGTTTCGGGGAGAACTCTCTCTACCCGACCAATTTCGACGGGCCTGGCGGGTGCTACGGGACGGCTCCCGGCGCACCGGTCCTCGGCAGCACCGACCGGACGCTTAATACCGGGGACCTGGTCTTCGTCGACTGCGCATGCGGGGTGCAGGGGTACCACACCGACAAGACGGTGACGTATATGTTCGGAAGATCGCTCTCCGAAGAGGCGATCGAGGCTCATCACCGGTGCGTGGAGGTCCAGGACGCGACGGCTGCTCTGTTGCGGCCGGGGATCGCGCCTTCCGAGATCTACGAGACGGTAATTGACGGCCTTGACCCCGGATTCCTCGAGAACTTCATGGGGTTCGGCGACCGGCGGGCCCGGTTCCTGGGCCACGGCATCGGCCTCACCGTGGACGAGGTACCGGTGATCGCCCGGGGCTTTGACGAGCCGCTCGAGGAGGGGATGGTGTTCGCCCTCGAACCCAAGAAGGGAATCAGGGGCGTCGGGATGGTCGGGATCGAGAACACCTTCGTGGTCACCCGCGGGGGCGGCAGGTGCATCACCGGGACGAACGCCGGGCTGGTCCCGGTGGAGTGAGGGTGCGGTGCGGACCCCCCCGCTCAGGAGAGCCCGGCAACTGGCTGCAGCGGCTGAACCTGCTGTGCAAGAAAGTCCAGCAGTTCGCGATTGACGATCTCGGCATGGGTCCAGGTGATCCCGTGCGGCCCGCCCTCGATCACCACGAGGCGGCTCTCTTTGACCAGTCCGGGGGTGCGCTTGCCCGAGGCGGGGAAGGGCACGATCCGGTCGGCATCGCCGTGGATCACCAGGACCGGCACGTCGATGCTCTTGAGATCGTTCCGGAAGTCGGTCAACCACGCAGAGACGCAGTCCAGAGTGCCCTGCGGGGAGGCTCCCGCTGCGATGTTCCAGCTGAGGCGGACGACCTCATCGCTGATACGGTCGCCCCCAAGGAGATCGACGTTGTAGAAGTCCCGGAAAAATTCCGAGAGGAACGCCGGACGGTCGGCAATAATGCTCTCCTTGATCCTGTCAAAGACGCTGCCGTCGACGCCTTCCGGGTTGTCGGGGGTCTTCAAGAGGAACGGCGGTATCGCGGATATGAAGACCGCCCGCTCCACGCGATCGCTCCCAAAGGTGCCGAGATAACGGACCACCTCGCCGCCCCCCATCGAGAACCCGACGAGCGTGGCATCACGCAGATTGAGTTCCGTCATGAGTTTGTGCAGGTCTTCCGAGAGGGTGTCGTAGTCATAGCCGAAGGTCGGTTTGCTGGAGTTGCCGAACCCTCTGCGGTCGTAGGCGACGACGCGGTAACCCGCGTCGAGCAGCGCCGGCACCTGCTTCTCCCAGGAAAGACCGGAGAGCGGCCAGCCGTGGATCAGGACAACCGGCCTGCCTGTGCCGTGGTCTTCGTAGTAAAGGTCGATGGTGCCCGAGTTCTCCCTACCGACGGTGATGTAGGACATAGAAAACCTCCTCTTCTGCGGGCTTCCGGACCCCCGTAATACTATAAAAAGTTGTAGCTCGTGAGCGTTCGTCCGGGCTCAGGGTTTCGGCACCGCGCCCCGCATCGGTTACGGCCCATACAGGTGTTCCCGCACACGTTTTCCAACCACCTGCTCCCTCTGTCTCAGCATAGCGAGGTCCATCGCTCCCTCCCGGTAGGACGAGAAGAGGAGGTAGAGGAAATCCACCGTCAGGTCCATCACCTCCTTCCTGAACCTGACCTCAACGGTGGTGTCGCCTATAAACCCCTTGATGGAGAACCAGTCGGGCTTCTCGAACTTGTAGAACCCCTCGCCGATGTTGGGGAACGCTTCCACATGCCCGAAGTCCCCGAGGTAGGAGAAGAAACCTTCCGGTACCGGGGCGTCGAGAAGGAACTCCTTCATGAAGGAGCCGTCTGCGCAGGATTTATGGCGAACCGACCGAAGAATCCGCATTTTGTGCAATCTCCCGTACTGCTCGTGCGGCGATCCGGCACTCTTCGTCCGTCGTGAACCAGGAGAGGCTGAGCCGGACAGAGCCTTTCCCCCCATCGATCGCCCTGTGCACGAGAGGCGCACAGTGGAGCCCGGTGCGGGCAACGACCCCGTAGGCACGGGCGAGGATGAACCCTACGTCATCGTTCTCCATGCCCCGGATGTTGAACGAGACGATTGGAAGGGAGGGGGACTCGTTGCAAACCGTGATGTTCGGTTCCTCCTTCAACTCCCGGATGAGGAACGCCGTCTGGCGCTCCGCTTTCTCCATGATGGCTGTTACCCCGACGGATGCGACGTAGCTCGCCCCGGCCGCGAGAGCCGCAAGGCCGGGGTAGTTATGGGTCCCGGATTCGAACCGCTCCGGCATCCCGCGGGGCTGGAAGAGCGAGAAGGAGTCCGTCCCGGTCCCCCCGTAACGGACGGGGGCGACCGATTCCGGATCCCGCAGGTAGAACCCGCCGGTGCCCGGGATGCCGAAGAGGCCCTTATGACCGGTGAAAACGTAGGCATCGACCGGGAGAGCCCGGAGGTCGACGGGTATATGGCCGGCGGTCTGCGCTCCGTCGACGATGAAGAAGACCCCGTGATCGTGCAGGACCTCCCCGATGCGGGAGACGTCCTGCACCGATCCGAGCACGTTGCTCCCGTGGGCCGTGACCATGAGCCTGGTATCGGGCGTGATGGCCGCCTCGACACTCTCGGGGCTGACGGTGCCGTCCTCAACGGGGAGGACCGTCAGCCTGATACGGCCCTGCCGCTCGAGTTCGTGCAGCGGCCGCAGGACCGAGTTGTGGTCGAGTGCGGTTGTGAGAACGCGGCAGCCGGCCTCACATCCGGCAAGAGATCCCTGGATGAGGAGGTTTAGGGAGTCGGTCGCGTTCTGGGTGAAGACCACGTGCTCCGGCGGATCCGCAACGAAGAGGGCGGAGAGTGCTTCCCGTGCCAGCGTGATGTAATCCTCACCCTGGCTGCCGGTGGTCCTTCCCGACCCGAAGACGGGGAGGGCAAGGGATTGCCTGACGGCCTCCAGCACTTCCGGGGGTTTCGGCCAGGTCGTGGCGGCGTTGTTTAAGTAGATGATCGGCGGGCTCTCAGCCATGTAACGTTCAGAGGATCCGTCTTCCACGGCCAAAAAACAATCGATCCGGACACTTCAGAATCCTTTCCCACGGGAACGCACGTGGACGCCTGATGGCTGCGGCTACCGCCGAACGGGTGAGGGAGGCGGCAGCCGGACCTCGACGCTGGCGAACGGGTAACGGGCGGACCCGGGTAACGAACCGCAAAAAAGAGGTTCAAGCCTCTACTGCTCCACGAGAACGACCGGCTTGATCAGGTCCCTCGGCTTCTCTCTCATCAGGAGCAGAGCCTCTTCCAGGTTATCGAAACCCCTGAAGACGTGCGTCGCCATGAGTGAGGGGTCCATGCGCCCGTGCATTACAACTTCAGCCAATCTCTCCATTCGCACCCTTCCGCCGGGACAGAGTCCGGTCATGATGTTCTTGTCCGCCATACCAAACCCCCAGCCTGCACGTGGAATCGGCAGGATATCGTCGTCACCCATTCCCTGACCGAAGTAGTTGATGTTCGATATCACCGACCCCGGTTTAGCCATATTTACGGCGTCCATGAGAATATCAGGACCGCCACCTGCAACAATTACAGCGTCGACGCCTGCTCCGCCGGTTGCATGAACGATCTGTTCTACGGTATTTCCGTCTTTATAACTGATGATATCCGTAGCACCGTACTCTTTCGCTACTTTGATGGCGGCGGGCCTCGTGCCGACGGCAAATATTCTTCCGGCACCCCTCAACCGTGCACCGGCGATGCCGCAGAGCCCAACCGGCCCGATTCCTAAAACCGCTACAGTAGCCCCGATCTCAATTTTAGCGTTTTCAGCGCCCATGAACCCGGTGCTGAGCATATCCGGGAGCATGACCCCGGCCTCAAGAGACATGCCCTCCGGCAGATGTGCAAGGTTGTTATCTGCCAGGTTCACGTGGAAGAATTCTCCGAAGACGCCGTCCTTGAAGTTCGAGAACTTCCAACCCCCGAGGGGTCCGCCGGTCTGCGAGGGAAACCCGCGCTGTGCGGCCTCCGAGTCCCAGTCGGGAGTGATAGCCGGGACGATGACCCGATCGCCGGGTTTGAAGTCCCTGACCTCGCCTCCCACTTCATCCACGATCCCGAGGGCCTCATGCCCCAGGATGAGGTTGTGCCGGTCTCCGATTGCTCCTTCCCAGACGGTGTGGACGTCGGATGTGCACGGTGCGAGTGCCAGCGGTCTAACGATAGCGTCTCTCGGACCGCAGGCCGGTCTCTCTTTCTCTATCCACCCGATCTCTCCGATCCTTAACATTGCCAGGCCTTTCATCTTCTCTACCTCTCTTCGTCCCGTGTGTGAGGGTCGGGTACTATAAAAAGCACAGGATCGAGGGGATCCTGAAGACTTCGTTTCTCCGGGATGGCACGTAGATTCCCCACTTTTGCATCCCCCATTCAGCTCCCAACGCCGGAGACGCGGGAGGAGAAGCCGCAGCCATCGAAGGACGAAGACTCCAGGATGCTCATGCAGCGGCACAAAAACCCTCGAACCCCGGTAGTGCCCTACGAAACAACTGGTCATCTGAGATCCCATCCCGGTGCTCCCGCTTGCATGCAATCCGGGGCACGGCTTTCCCTTGGGTATCGCCATGA
>ENA-UOOI01002322-UOOI01002322.1-fermentation-metagenome-genome-assembly--contig:-NODE-2322-length-16861-cov-4.280376_pt1 | contig 16861 bp, 15 predicted proteins | sample MGYA00245779_ERZ724027 | MGnify/ENA primary metagenome ERZ724027 (study PRJEB28704, sample SAMN03018318) | fermentation metagenome | biome: anthropogenic terrestrial biome; feature: soil; material...
AAATACACCCTAATCGGGTTGCTTTCTCATGTTTGTTCGGGTCCCAAGGTCATGCGAGCATGAAACGCAGGACCTTTTGACCCTGGTATCAAATTATCAGAAAAAGGTAATATCAGAAAAAGTTTAAAAAGGTATTGACGAATTCTGAAACGGATGATATAATAAATTTTGTCGTTTGGGAAAAACGAGAGAAATACATATGCGCGAGTGTCGGAATTGGCAGACGAGCTAGACTAAGGATCTAGTGATTATTGCAATCGTACGGGTTCAAGTCCCGTCTCGCGCAGACAAAAAAGGCATCGCATTGGTTGGGTTTATCTAAGCCATGCGATGCCTGATTTTTTGCTGTTAAGTCAATTCTGCGATTCGGGTAACTGCTACATAGATATCCTGAATCTTATACCATGTAGGATAGTCGATGATACCTGATGCGGGCAGACCAAACAAGGACTGGAAAGCCTGAACGGTATGCTGAGTATTTTCGGTGAAAGTGCCATCCTGATTTGTGGTGGGTATGCTGGAGTAGACAGCGGCAATGGCATTCAGCTGATCCTGAATCTGAGATACCTTTGGACCGGAAGCACCGATGTCAAGATTATAACCAGGCCACGAAGCAGGTACACCGGATACCTCCTCTGCCGTGTTGATGTACATATCCTGCCCGTAATAATTGCGAAGAATTTGTATGGTGGAGTAGCCCTGATCCCCGAGATATTTAGAACCCCACTGAGCCATCCAGTTTGGACAGGTTACTCTGTTTCCGTCACAATACTGTGTGAGAATGGGCTGACGGACATTTGGCCGCGACAGGTAATTTGAGAACATTTCATCGACGATCTGGGAAATACTGTCGAAATAATTACGTCCGTGAATCCACTTGTGATCATAGGCAGTAGAGGAGGTGATGGTAAAATCGTTTCCTTTGTTGCGGTACCACTCTGTATATACACGGTTCAATGTGAATGACATGATAGCCAGAATGTTGGCTCGAATTGTGGCATCCGGCCAGGTGGCATAGATTTCACTGCTGGCTACATTTTTAATATAATCTCTGTATCGTTCGTAATAGTTCGCTGCGGTGGGGTCACCGGGTGCTCCGTCATGAACAACGACAAATTCCGGGATGACGACCCTGCTCAGTACAATTTCTCCTGTCTCATCGACCGGTTTTATCTCATCCTCCGGGATTTTAGGCGGATATTCATAATAGAGTGTGTGGGCTGCGATAGCTATGTCCATGAAAGGATTTTCAGGAGTTTCTGGATTTAATTGGACTGGCTGAATGGCAGTAGAATCCGGCAGCAGCTGACATCCCGATATTTCAACAGGCTCATGGCCGCTGGCATTTACTTTAATCGTATATTCTGAATATGGCTGATTTTCATTTGGTGCCATGCTGTAGTCGATTGGCGGAGCAGGAAGTTCAACAACAGGTGTACGGCCATTATTGTCTGTGGTGAGTTCTTCCAGAATATTTTGGGGATCACCGGTATAGGATATGCTGACACTGGCCTGATCTATCGGATGATTTTGAGGAAGGCTGCTTACTTGTACCTGAAGTTTCCCATTATCCACCTGGTTTGTATCCATCTTTTTCATACAAAAATAACCTATGGTATATTAATTATTCTAATCTATGCATAGGGAAAGATTTTCATTCCGAATTCACTCTGAAAAAAATGAAATAAAAAAGGAAAATTGTCATTTGCGGGGTATGTTAATTACAGGAAGGATTATTGTAATTCTTTGGAGGTGTTGTCTATGAATATACGAGAAAGCTTTGAAGAACGCGAATTTCAGGAACTAAGCCCCTACGCATCCTACAGCAGGAATTCAAGAGGACGTGATGTATACGAGACGGAGTGCGACATTCGTACAGTTTATCAAAGAGACAGAGATCGGATTCTGCACTCGAAAGCATTTCGAAGGCTGAAAGATAAAACACAGGTGTTTCTTGCCCCGCAGGGGGATCATTACAGAACAAGGCTTACACATACTCTGGAAGTCTCACAGACGGCCAGGACAGTGGCAAAAGCCCTGAATCTGAACGAAGATCTCGTTGAGGCAATTGCACTGGGACATGATCTGGGACATACGCCATTTGGACATGCAGGGGAGGATGCACTTAATAAAGTATGTCCGGAAGGATTTGCTCATTACAAACAGAGTATTCGGGTAGTAGAGATCCTCGAAAAGGAAGGGCAGGGGCTGAATCTGACATGGGAGGTCAGAGACGGCATATTAAACCACCGGACAGCTGGCACACCACATACGCTGGAGGGACAGATTGTACGTCTTTGTGATAAGATGTCCTATATCCATCACGATATGGACGATGCCAAAAGGGCCGGGATTATCTCTGAGAATGATATTCCGATTACAATCCGTGTGGTGCTGGGTGAGACAAGCAGAGACCGCCTGAATACGATGATTCATGATATTATTATCAATAGTATGGGGAAAGATTCAATTCGGCAGTCGAAAGAAATTGCTGAGGCTATGCGCACGCTGAGACAATTGATGTTTGACAACGTATACAATAATTCTATAGCGAAAAAAGAAGATGATAAAGCAAAAAGAATGCTGACAGAGCTTTATGAATATTACAGTGATCATATCATCGAGCTGCCGGATGAATACCAGAGACTGATTCTCGCAGGAGAAAAAGAAGAGCGTGTGGTATGTGACTACATCTCAGGGATGACAGATCAGTATTCGATGCACAAGTTTGAAGAATTGTTTGTTCCCAAAGCATGGGCGGTCTATTGACTGCACCCGTTGCGGATGCAAAATTTTATTAGAAAAGAGGAGAAAGATGCGCTATTCGGATGACTTGATAGAAGAAATCCGTCTAAAGAATGATATTATTGATGTGATTGGCGGATATGTGCAGTTGAAGAGGAAGGGAAGCTCTTATTTTGGACTGTGCCCCTTTCACAACGAGAAGACACCGTCCTTTTCCGTAAGTCCGTCAAAGCAGATGTATTACTGTTTTGGATGCGGGGCCGGTGGAAATGTGTTCACATTTTTGATGGAATATGAGAACTTTACATTTCCGGAGGCAGTTAAATCTCTGGCTGAACGTGCTGGGGTGAAACTTCCCGATCTTGAATATTCGAAAGAGGAGAAGAGAAAAGCTGATCAGAGGTCAAGACTTCTGCAGATCAATAAAGAAGCGGCAAAGTACTATTATGTTCTGCTTCGAGATCACAAGGGATGTCAAGGACTTGAGTATCTAAAAAAGCGTGGACTTTCCGATGAGACAATACAAAGATTTGGTCTTGGCTATTCTGACAAATTCGGAGGAGGACTTTATAAATTTCTGAAACAGCGGGGGTATCCGGATGAGGATCTTCGGGAATCGGGACTTTTTAATTCGGATGAAAGACACGGAATGTACGATAAATTCTGGAACCGTGTTATATTTCCGATTATGGATGTAAACAATAAAGTGATAGGTTTCGGAGGAAGAGTGATGGGTGATGGAAAGCCGAAATATCTGAACTCTCCTGAGACAAAGATTTTTGATAAAAGCAGGAACCTTTATGGACTGAATTCTGCAAGACTTTCCAGAAAGAAGAATCTTATTATCTGTGAAGGATATATGGATGTGATCTCCATGCACCAGGCTGGATTCAACCATGCAGTTGCGTCGCTTGGAACAGCCCTTACATCGCCCCAGGCAAGTCTTTTAAAACGCTATACCGATGAGGTTTTAATTATATATGACAGTGACGAGGCAGGCACGAAGGCAGCGCTGCGGGCAATCCCACTTTTAAAGGAGGTGGGGCTGTCTACGAAAGTTGTGAATCTGAAACCTCATAAAGATCCGGATGAATTTATAAAAAGTGAAGGCAGCAAAGCCTTCGAGGCACGCCTGGAGAAAGCTGAGAACAGTTTCTTATTTGAGGTGCGCATGGCAGAGCGTGATTATGATATGAATGATCCTCAGGGAAAGACGGATTTTCTTCATTATGTGGCAGGAAGATTACTGAACTTTGAGGATGAAATTGAACGCAATAACTATATTGAATCGGTTGCCAGGGTTTATCATATCGAACTTGCTACATTGTCGAAACTTGTTGGAAAACTTGCTCTGAAAGGGGCAGGAATTATTAAGACTGAGAAACCGAAATCTGGCATTCATTCAGATCGGGAAAAGGAGAGCGGAACGGATAAAGCTCAAAAGCTGATGCTGACCTGGATCACATCATATCCCGATATCATGGAACAGATTACGGATTACATATCCCCTGATGATTTTACGACCGATTTGTATCATAAAGTAGCTGTGATGATATTTGAACAGTATCACGAGGGTGAGATAAATCCGGCCAGACTGCTCAGCAGATTTGATGACAGTGATGAGACAAGAAAAGTTACGGCCTTGTTTAACGCCGTGATCCCTTTGAACTCTGATGCCGAGAAAATGCAGGCTTTAAGTGATGTGATATGTAACATGAAAGAGCACAGTATTAATTATCGCTCTTCCCGCTTAGATCCCACGGACATGCAGGGACTGCAGGAAGTGATGCGTGATAAAAAAGCACTTGAACAGTGGAAGGAAAACGGCATAAGGCTGCATATTTCCTTTGACTAAGGATAAAATATAAACAGTATGTGGAAGGATGGAACATATATGGAATTCGAAAAAGAGAAATTCTTGGAAAAAATGAAAGGGCTTGAAGATCTGGCTAAAAAGAAGAAGAACGTTTTGGAATATGAGGAAATTAACGATTATTTCAAAGATATGCCTTTGGATGCCGAACAGATGGACAAAGTATTCGACTATCTGGATGCGAAAAGTATTGACGTACTGAGAATTTCCGATAACGGATCCGACAGCGATGATGATATCCTGCTTCTTTCCGACGATGACGATGAGGGGAAAGAGGACGATGTTGACATGGAAAAAATCGATCTCTCGGTTCCGGAAGGTGTCAGCATTGAAGACCCGGTGCGTATGTACTTAAAGGAGATTGGAAAAGTTCCGCTGCTGTCGGCGGATGAGGAGATTTCGCTTGCCAAGAAAATGGAACAGGGAGATGAAGCGGCAAAAAAACGCCTTGCTGAGGCAAATTTAAGGCTGGTGGTTTCTATTGCAAAGAGATACGTGGGAAGAGGAATGCTGTTTCTTGATCTTATCCAAGAAGGAAACCTCGGTCTGATTAAAGCTGTGGAAAAATTTGATTATCGCAAGGGATATAAGTTTTCCACATATGCAACGTGGTGGATTCGTCAGGCAATCACGAGGGCAATTGCCGATCAGGCCCGAACCATCAGAATTCCGGTTCATATGGTAGAGACAATTAATAAACTTATCCGAGTATCCAGACAGCTCCTTCAGGAACTGGGCAGGGAACCTACTCCTGAAGAAATTGCCGAAGAGATGGATATGCCGGTAGAGCGTGTCAGGGAGATATTGAAGATTTCTCAGGAGCCAGTCTCTCTTGAGACACCGATTGGCGAGGAGGAAGACAGTCATCTGGGCGACTTTATTCAGGACGATAACGTGCCGATACCTGCCGATGCGGCTGCATTTACCATGTTAAAAGAGCAGCTGGAAGAAGTTTTGGATACTTTGACCGACAGAGAGCAGAAAGTTCTTCGTCTGCGTTTCGGATTGGACGACGGACGTGCACGTACGCTGGAAGAAGTCGGAAAAGAATTCAATGTGACGAGAGAACGTATTCGTCAGATCGAGGCAAAGGCACTGCGAAAACTGAGACATCCCAGCCGAAGCAGAAAACTGAAAGATTATCTGGATTGACAGGATGATGGCAGTACAGTTGTCAAAAAGGCTTGCGGCGGCTGCCTGTATGGTCACAAAGGGAAACCGGGTCGTGGATGTCGGCTGTGATCATGGCTATCTTCCGATCAGTCTTGTGAGGGAGGGAAGAGTTCCCAGTGCGATAGCGATGGATGTAAATCAAGGGCCGCTTTTGCGGGCACAGGCGAATATCATGCGGTATGATCTTTCAGACTACATAGAGACTCGTCTGTCAGACGGGGTTTCTTCACTTGCTTTGAATGAAGGAGATACTCTTGTGATTGCGGGCATGGGCGGACCTTTGATGGAAAAAATTCTCGATCGTGGGGAAGATGTGCTTGGCAGCTTTCAGGAGTTTGTTCTGGAGCCACAGTCGGAGTTGAGACATTTTCGATTATTTCTCACGACACATGGATATGGAATTATTTCTGAGAATATGGTATTGGATGGAGGAAAGTTTTATCCAGTCATAAAGGCGGTTCATAAAGAGATGGAGCCGCTAAAACCGGAAGAACTTGAATATGGGCCCTGCCTTTTAAGAGATCGAAACCCTGTTTTATATGAATATCTGTGCCGGGAAAAGGAGAGTACGCGAAAGCTGATATCCTTGCTGAGCAAAAGTCATAGCGCTACAGCACTTACCCGAAGAAGGGAACTGGAACAGAAGATGAATCTTATAGACATCGCAAATAGTTACTACGATTATGGATGACAATTGTAAGGAGGTGTCACAGATGGATCAGAGGATGTATCAGGCGACGATCAGGGGAGAGACAAAAACCTTCCCTGAAGGAACCACTTATGGTGATATTGTAAAAGAATATGACAAGGGACGGGATCTTCCCACCCTTTTAGTTTTTGCAAATGGAATCTTAAGGGAACTGCACAAGCCTCTTGAGGAGGACTGTACTCTGGAACCTGTGGGATTAAAGGACAGCATTGGACACGAGACATACAGAAGGAGCATGACGCTTCTCCTTTTGAAAGCGATCTATCATATCGGAGGCTCTCAAAACATAGAAAAGGTGATTCTTCATTTTTCTGTCGGATCAGGTTTTTACTTTACAATGAAAGGTGATGTGGTATTAAATGATGACTTTCTTTCAAAGGTAAAGGCCTATATGCAGGAACTCATTGACCGCAAGATTCCAATCATAAAAAGAAATGTCAGTACTCTCAATGCAAGAGAACTTTTCGCAAAGCATGGTATGCATGACAAAGAGAAACTGTTCCGGTATCGGAGAAGTTCTGGGGTCAATATCTATAGTATTGAAGATTTCGAAGATTATTTTTATGGATTTATGGTATGGCATACAGGTTATCTGAGATATTTTGATCTTTGCCTCTATGATGAAGGTTTTGTACTTCAGATGCCAAGAAGAGACAATCCAACAGAAATTCCAAATTTTGAAACCTCTCCCAAAATCTTTATGATTCAAAAGGAGTCTGAACACTGGGGACAAAAACTTGGCATTGATACGGTTGGTGATTTAAATGAATCCATCAGTAAGGGAAATGTGAAAGAACTCATCCTTGTGTCAGAGGCACTGCAAGAGGCAAGAATATCAAAGATCGCAGATCAGATTGCAAAAAAACGGCATGTAAAGTTTGTGATGATTGCAGGGCCGACTTCTTCCGGGAAGACGACATTTTCCCACAGGCTGTCTATTCAACTTTCCGTTCACGGACTGAAACCGCATCCGATTTCCATGGATGATTTTTATGTCAATCGTTTGGATACGCCCAAAGATAAGAATGGCGAGTATGATTTTGAGAGTATTGAAGCGATTGATATCCCTCTTTTTACGGAAAAGATGCAGGCCTTGCTGGATGGTGAGAAAGTGGAGATGCCACACTTTAATTTTGTCACAGGAGAGCGGGAATATCATGGAGATATTATCTCGCTTGGTGAAAATGATATACTTGTATTGGAAGGTATTCATGGACTGAATGATAAGGCCAGCCATATGCTTCCGGCCGAGAGTAAATTTAAGATCTATATCAGTGCACTGACACAGCTCAATGTCGACGAACATAATAGAATTTCGACAACAGACGGAAGACTGATCAGACGTATTGTCAGGGATAACCGCACCAGAGGAATCAGCGCTCAGAAAACAATCGCTATGTGGAATTCCGTAAAAAGAGGAGAGGTACAAAACATCTTTCCCTATCAGGAGGAGGCGGATGTCATGTTCAATTCGGCACTTTTATATGAACTGGCAGTTCTGAAACTCTATGCAGAACCTATCCTTTTCCAGATTCCGGAGAACACCCCGGAATACATGGAGGCAAAGAGACTTTTGAAATTTTTAGACTATTTTGTCGGAGTTCCGGGTGAAGATATTCCGCAGAATTCCATATTGCGGGAGTTTGTCGGAAACAGCTGTTTTGACGTGTAATGTGATTTCACCCACTGGACAAAAGAGAAATTTTGTGATAAAATTTAAACGCTGTACAAGTAGAGTATGTAATCGCAGCTGACATATGCCGAAAGGCGTCAGGTGAGGAAAGTCCGGGCTTCGCAGGGCTGGATGCCGGATAACGTCCGGTGGAGGTGACTCCAAGGATAGTGCAACAGAGATATACCGCCTGCCGCGTATGCGGCGGGTAAGGGTGGAAAGGCAGTGTAAGAGACTACCGTTTTTCTGGTAACAGAAGAAGCCATGTAAACCCCATCCGAAGCAAGACCGAATAAAAGCGATGTGGCTGCCCGTCACGCTTTTAGGTGGGTCGCTTGAGACTGCTGGCGACAGCAGTTTTAGATAGATGATTACACACGACATAACCCGGCTTATCGCTCTGCTTGTATGATGAAAATTGTCGATGAATATATTTCCACAGACTGACCGTGCAGATACTTCTGCTTAAGGCGGTTTGTGGATATTTTTTTGCAACGGGGAAAGGATGACGTTGATGCACGGAATCAATAACATTATTCTGGCCTCCCAATCACCCAGACGAAAAGAGCTGCTTGATCAGGTTGGTATTGCCTGCCGTGTTGTGCCAGGAAACTTTGAAGAAAAAATCACATCCAGCGTTCCGGAGGAAGTCGTCACAGACCTCTCCAGGGGAAAGTGCCGTGAAGTATCATCAAGGATGAGACAAAGCTGTATCATAATTGGAGCGGATACGATTGTTTCGGCAGACAACCAGATACTTGGAAAACCTTATGACAAAACGCAGGCGAAAGAAATGTTGCTTACCTTACAGGGAAATACACATCAGGTATATACCGGTGTTACAATTATCTGGAAAACGTCCAAAGAGATACGCAGGGAAACAACATTCTTTGAAAAAACAGATGTAACTTTCTATCCCATGTCTGACAGGGAGATCAATGAATATCTAAAGACGGATGAGCCGATGGATAAAGCAGGAGCCTATGGCATCCAGGGTCTGTCGGCGGTATATATAAAAAAAATAAATGGCGATTATAATAATGTTGTCGGACTTCCTGTTGCAGCAGTCTACCAGATTCTAAAATCTGCCAGTGAAACTTACGATATTCAAAATGATATTTTTGAATAAATCTGCAATATTGCATCTTGAAGAATACAACATATTGTGTTAGGATTATCTGTGAGCACTAAATATAGGATTTTGATATAATATTGCTTGCGAGCACAAAAAGAGAGGAAAGAGTTCAATGAAAGTACAGGAATGGCTGGGAGAAGATAATCAGCTGGGGGCTGATATTTGGAATAAAAAATATTGCTACGAGGGCGAATCATTTGACCATTGGATCAAAAGAGTCAGTGGCGGTAATGATATCATTGCCAGGTACATGAAGGAAAGAAAATTTCTATTTGGGGGAAGAATCCTTTCCAATCGTGGTCTGGAATACCGAGGCAGGAAAATCACACTGTCTAATTGTTATGTGATTGAGCCACCGGACGATGAGATTGAGAGTATTTTTGACTGTGCAAAAAAACTGGCACGTACCTACAGCTATGGAGGAGGCTGCGGAATTGATATTTCCGGACTTTCCCCCAAGGGAGCGAAAATTAACAATGCTGCGAAAGAGACGACGGGCGCAGTTTCTTTTATGGATTTGTATTCACTTGTCACCGACCTGATCGGGCAGAATGGAAGAAGAGGAGCACTTATGATCTCTATTGACTGTTCACATCCCGATGTAGAAGACTTTATTAATATCAAGACAAATCTGGATAAAGTCACGAAAGCGAACATCTCTGTTCGTATCTCCGATGAACTTATGAAGGCGGTAAAAAATAATGACAAATTCCGTCTTCACTATACTAGAGAAGCAACAGGAGAGACGATAGAGCAGTATGTCAATGCAAAAGAGTTGTTTCACCATATAGCGGAGACAAACTGGGATTACGCTGAACCGGGGGCTCTTTTCTGGGACAGAGTTAAGAACTGGAATCTTCTCTCCAATACAAAAGAATTTTCGTTTGCAGGTGTGAATCCCTGTGCAGAGGAGCCTCTTCCGGCAGGAGGGAGCTGTCTGCTCGGCAGTATCAATCTTGCAGAATTTGTCGATAAACCGTTTACCGAGAATGCCTCTTTTAATTTCACCGGCTTTAAAGAGTGTGTAAAGGCATGTGTCACCGGACTGAATGAAGTTCTGGATGAGGGGATGGAGCTGCATCCCCTCCCGGAACAAAGAGAAAGCGTGCGTGACTGGAGACAGATTGGTCTTGGAATCATGGGACTTGGCGATATGCTTATTAAACTTGGAATCACTTACGGTGACGAGGATGCAGTGAAGATCTGTGATAAAATTGGATTTGCAATGGCAGATACTGCTATTGCACAGTCCGCTCTTTTGGCGAAGGAAGAGGGAACCTATCCAAAGTGTAATACACAGGAGATCATGGAGACTCCGTTCTTCCTGCGCAATACATCCAAACCGACAAAGGAACTTGTGAAAAAATATGGCCTTCGGAATTCACAGCTGCTGACCATTGCACCGACCGGGACACTTTCCACGATGCTGGGTATCTCCGGAGGAATTGAGCCGATCTTTGCGAATTACTATGAGAGAAAAACAGAATCCCTTCATGGAACAGATGTCTACTACAAAGTTTATACGAAGATTGTGGAGCAGTACATGAAAGATCATAAGCTAACGGATGACAGTGATCTGCCGGATTACTTTGTCACGGCTATGACACTTGATTATCGTCAGAGAATTGAGATGCAGGCAGTCTGGCAGGAACACATCGACGCATCCATCAGCTCTACGGTCAATGTGACAAATGAATTTACCGTGGAAGAGGCAGAGAATCTTTATCTCTATGCCTATGAAAAAGGATTAAAAGGTATTACAATCTTCCGCGATGGGTGCAAACGTACCGGAATTCTCACCCCTGAGGAGGAGAAAGAGCACAGGGGTGTTATTGCAGGAGAGGGATTGAAACGCGGCGATATCATCGAGATCAACGATGAGGTTATCGGCAAGAAGAGAAAGTTGGTCACCGGCTGTGGCAGCCTGCACTGCATTGCAATGTTTGACCCATATACAGGTGCACTGCTCGAAACTTATCTGAGCAAGGGTTCTACCGGCGGATGTAATAACTTTATGATTGGGCTTTCTCGTATGATATCGATTAGTGCAAGGGGCGGTATTGATATCTATACAATTATCGATCAGCTGAACTCAACTGGATCCTGCCCGTCTTACAGCGTGCGGCGTGCGACCAAAAAAGATACCAGCAGAGGAAGCTGCTGCCCGATGGCAGTTGGAAATGCTCTGCTTGATATGTACAACGAGGTTCAGGAAGAACTTAAGAACAAAGAAAGCGGAGAATCACATCAGAAAGTGGCGCCAAAGGCACCAAAGCCGAAGGCTGTAAAGAATGTTTCGCAGAAAATGATATGCCCAGAATGCGGAGAACCTCTCCAGTTTGAAGGTGGCTGCACAATCTGCAAAAATTGCGGATGGAGCAAGTGTATATAAAAATTTTCCTTGCTTTTTCCTCTGAGAAGTTATACGATAGATCAAGGAAAAAATTAACCAGACTTTTTAGGAGGTATATATGCGACATTTGATGAGCCCTTTGGATTTCTCTGTGGAAGAACTGAACCAGATGATGGATCTGGCTTGTGATATCGAAAAGAATCCAAAGAAGTATTCACATGCATGTGACGGAAAGAAGATAGCCACATTGTTCTATGAACCAAGTACCCGTACAAGACTGAGCTTTGAAACAGCGATGCTTAATCTTGGAGGATCTGTAATTGGATTCTCATCGGCAGCGTCCAGTTCAGTCTCGAAAGGAGAGAGTGTGGCTGATACAATTCGTGTGATCAGCTGTTTTGCGGATATCTGTGCTATGAGACATCCGAAAGAAGGTGCACCACTTGTGGCTGCCGCCAACTCTTCCATACCTGTGATTAATGCAGGTGATGGCGGACACCAACACCCGACACAGACACTGACTGATCTGATGACGATCCATTCTTTAAAGCACAGATTCGACGGGCTTACCATTGGCCTTTGCGGTGACTTGAAGTTTGGACGTACGGTTCATTCTCTGATCAGCGCTCTGGTTCGCTATACAGGTGTGAAATTCGTGTTGATTTCTCCGGAAGAGCTTAAAATACCGGATTATATTCGTGATGATGTGCTGAGGGCAAATCATGTAGAGTTTGAAGAAGTAATTAAACTTGAAGATGCACTTCCAAAGTTGGATATTTTATATATGACTCGTGTTCAGAAGGAACGTTTCTTCAATGAGGAAGACTATCTCCGCATGAAAGACTTCTATATTCTGGATACAGAAAAGATGAAACTGGCGAAAGATAACATGTATATTCTCCATCCTCTTCCACGTGTCAATGAGATTGCTGTGGAAGTTGACAAGGATCCGAGAGCAGCTTACTTTAAACAAGTTCAGTATGGTGTCTATATTCGTATGGCGCTGATTCTCACACTTCTGGAGGTGAAAGTATGTTAAATGTCGGAAAGATATCGGAGGGATTTGTATTAGATCATATTGAAGCCGGAAAAGCTATGACCATCTATCATGACCTGGAACTGGACAAGCTGGACTGCACAGTTGCAATCATTAAGAATGCCCGCAGCAATAAGATGGGAAAGAAGGATATCTTAAAGGTCGAGTGCCCGGTAGGCATGTTGGATCTCGATATTTTGGGATTTATAGACCACAATATTACGGTAAATGTCATCGAAAATGGCGAGATTACAGAGAAAAAGATACTGCATCTTCCCAACAAGGTGGTCAATGTAATCAGGTGTAAAAATCCTCGTTGTATCACTTCAATTGAACAGGAACTGGATCAAGTTTTCATTCTGTCTGATCCGGAAAAGGAGATTTACCGCTGTCAGTACTGCGAAGAAAAATATCATGGAAATGAGAAATGATGCCGGATTTAGAAAAAATAAGAGATGAGATTGACAGTATCGATGGTCAGATACAAAAATTGTTCGAACAGCGAATGAACCTCACAGGTGAGGTGGCCGAATATAAGATAGCAACCGGAAAACCAGTATTTGATCAGGATAGAGAAAATAAAAAATTAGAGTGTATAAGCGAATCCGCTTCCAGTGACTTCAATGCGAAGGGTATTTGTGAGATCCTCCGTCAGACCATGTCTATCAGCAGGATCCGTCAGTATCAGATGCTTGCCGAACATGAAGATGACTTGTTCTCGGGCTATATTCAGTTGGAACATCTGCCTGTACAGGAAGCTCAGGTGATCTATCAGGGGCTTGAAGGAGCTTATGCCTCGGAAGCGGCAAAGAAGTTTTTTGGCAAATGTGTAAACACCGCACATGTCGGCACCTGGGAAGAAGCAATTCAGATTGTCTCAAAAAAACAGGCAGACTATGCGGTTCTTCCAATAGAGAATTCGACTGCCGGAATTGTTCAGGATATCTATGACCTGATTCTTGAATATCCTGTATACATTGTAGGAGAACAGATTCTTCCAATAGAGCATGAGCTGCTGGGTCTTCCTGGCGCGGATATTTCGGATGTGCGGACTGTCTTTTCTCATCCTCAGGCTCTTGCCCAGTGTAAAGAGTATCTGAAAGAGCATCCAGACTGGGAGCAGAGAAAACTATTAAATACTGCTGTAGCTGCAAGAAAAGTAGCCGATGACAAAGATATCCGGCAGGCTGCCATTGCCAGCCATTCGGCAGGAGAATTGTTTGGACTGCAAAGACTGGAAGAAAAGAGATTGTCGACGGAGAAAAACTCCACCAGGTTTATCATAATCTCCAATCAAAAATACATTGTGAAAAATGCCGAAAAGATCAGCATTTGTTTTGAATTGCCTCACAAAAGTGGCTCTCTCTATCATGCTTTGTCAAATTTAATTTACAATGATTTGAATATGACTAAGATCGAATCGCGTCCGATTCGGGACAGAAACTTTGAATATCGTTTTTTCCTGGATTTTGAGGGGAATCTGTCTGAACCTGAAGTGAAGAATGCATTGATTGGCATTCAAAATGAGGCTGATGAGCTGTACATACTGGGAAATTACTAGAAGAAAAGAACCTGCCGAAAGCCAAGAACATGTGATATTCTTGGCTCTCGACAGGTTCTTTATGCCTGTTTTGCCGGCAGGGAAAAGGTCCATCTTCCTATCCGGTAAGCAGGCCTTTTTCCCTCTTCAAAAAGATAATAATCGAGGCCATCGGCAACAATAATTCCAATTCCAGACAAAAAGAACCAAAAGACTGAAAATAAAGGACATATCAGTCCATCAAGGGAATTCATCCATAGTTCGCTGTAATCCCACATACGAATATCGAGAACAAATAATGCAAACGTCCCGGAAATTAGTTCCAGACAGGTGATGACAGCAGCGCCCATCAGCATTTTTGGAGGGAGCTGCTCAGTATTGTGAAAGGTTTCAGAGATTTCTGATAAACCGATCATGGACAGTCCGCCCACGATTCCCATCAGACGAAAACTAAATCCCCGGAACGTAACCTCGATGGCCAGATAGATGCAATATCCCATCAAAAAAAGTATAAAGTTTTTTATTAACCATTTCTTTCGTTTTTTCATAGTGCCAATTCCTTTATAAATCTGAGCAAGCAGCCCGAAATGCATAACTTTTTTACGCTTGTTATAATTATATGTAATAGTTTTCCTCGTTTGAGAACAAAATATAGATGTAATAAATGGATGTAGAATTGTATGTAGAAATTGCATGTAGAAAGCTTCACATTCTTGACGAAATTCCTGATCTCTGTTATGATATACCCACAAGGGGTATGAATTCCGGGAGGTGATATCATTGGCCGAAGAAGCTAACTGCTGCTGTGTGAAAACGAAACACAGAGAAGAGAATGAATACAAAAAACTCATTAACCGGCTAAATAGGATCGAAGGTCAGGTCCGAGGTGTCAAAAGCATGGTCGAAAATGACAGATACTGTGTAGATATTCTGACGCAAGTAGCGGCAATCCAGTCTGCATTAAATGCATTTAACCGAGAGCTACTGACAAATCATATTAAAACATGTGTAGTGGATGACATAAAGGATGGCGATGATAAAGTCGTTGATGAGTTATGCGATACAATAAAAAAATTGATGAAGTAAGGATACTAAGGGTGAAAGCTTATGTGCGGCAATACGTGGTATCTGGCAGGGAAGAGGAGGACTTTTATGAGAGCATATGAAAGACTTTTAAAGTATGTGGTAATACCGACAGCAAGCGACGATAATAATACAACCGTTCCGAGTACAAAAGAACAGTTTAATCTTGCGGCGGTGCTTGTAGATGAACTAAAGGAGCTTGGATTAAGTGACGCCAGGGTGGACGACAAATGCTACGTCTACGCCACACTTCCGGCAACAGAAGGATGTGAAAAGGCACCGGCTATCGGATGGATTTCGCATATGGATACCGTATCTGATTTTGCAGACCATAAAGTAAATCCGCAGATTCATGAGAAGTATGACGGAAAAGATCTAAAGCTTGGTGATTCGGGAAGAAAACTGGAAGTAAAGTTATTCCCACACCTTCCGAATTTAAAAGGAAGGACTTTAATCACATCTGATGGGACAACGATTCTGGGCAGTGACGATAAATCAGGGATTGCTGAGATTATGACGATGTTAGAGCATATCCGGAAAGAAAATATTGCACATGGGAAGCTCTGCATCGCTTTCACCCCGGATGAAGAGGTCGGAGCGGGAGCGGACTATTTTGATGTGAAATCTTTTGGTGCCGAATATGCTTATACGGTAGATGGAGGAGCTGAAGGCGGAATTGAATATGAGAACTTTAATGGCGCTTCAGCAAAGCTGGACATCGTGGGCGTTAATGTTCATCCGGGCGATGCAAAAGACATTATGGTAAATGCTGCATCTGTGGCATGTGAGATACAGTCCCTGCTTCCGATGGAGGAAACTCCGGAGATGACAGAGGGATATGAGGGATTCTTCCATCTGTTGAAGCTTTCAGGTGATGTTGCAAACGCTCATATGGAGTATATTATACGTGACCATGACCGTGAAAAATTTGAAGAAAAGAAAGAACTTCTTGCTCGTGTCTCTGATCAGATGAATGAAAAGTATGGCAAGGGCACTGTCAGTCTAAAACTGAAAGATCAGTATTATAACATGAAAGAAAAGATCGAACCTTGCCTTCATCTGATTGAGAACGCAAAGAAAGCTGCCAAAGAAGCCGGAATAGAGCCAAAAGTGGAGGCTATCCGCGGAGGTACGGATGGAGCCAGATTAAGTTTTATGGGGCTGCCCTGCCCGAATTTAGGGACAGGCGGATATGCATTCCATGGTCCCTTTGAGCATATAACTGTGGAAGGCATGGATATTGTAGTGGAGATCCTGGTGCAGATTGTAAAAATATATTCAAAGCAGTCCTGATGTGTCTTCGGATCCTGTCGGACTACATTCTTATGTTTGTTCGGCTTCCAAGGTTATGCTTTTCATACAGTCATGAAAAGCATAACCTTTTGATCTTCCTATCACTACGAATTGTAGAAAAAGTCAGTTTTTTAAAAAAATTTAAAAAAAGGCTTGCATTTTTCTTTGGAATGAGTTATTATAATTGAGCAAGGTAGATTGGTCAAGTGGTTAAGACGCCGCCCTCTCACGGCGGAATCAGGGGTTCAA
>ENA-UOOI01002323-UOOI01002323.1-fermentation-metagenome-genome-assembly--contig:-NODE-2323-length-16849-cov-35.376087_pt1 | contig 16849 bp, 15 predicted proteins | sample MGYA00245779_ERZ724027 | MGnify/ENA primary metagenome ERZ724027 (study PRJEB28704, sample SAMN03018318) | fermentation metagenome | biome: anthropogenic terrestrial biome; feature: soil...
TTTGCTTGCCCTTTTTTTATATGCAAAAATAACATAAATAACCGATATTATTATAAAAACAAGCGCAATGAGCATTGCATATTGTTTGATATTGCTTTTGAAAATATCCTTAATCTTTTCCATTAATATACCTCCCTAGTGCTGTTCATAATGCATTTCATGATGCTCTCTTGTGAAGCTGTAGATTTATCAAGCTCACCAACAATTCTGCCCTCATTCATTACATATATCCTGTCGCACATTCCTAATATTTCAGGGAGTTCCGATGATATTAAGATTACTGATTTTCCCTCTTCTGCAAGCTTATTTATGATCATATATATCTCATATTTCGCACCTACATCAATTCCGCGAGTAGGTTCATCAAGTATAAGGACATCAGGTCCCGTAAATATCCACTTGCTAAGTACAACCTTTTGCTGGTTTCCACCGGATAGATTGCCAGCCTTTTGCAGTACGGTAGAGGACTTTATATCAAGTTTCTTTCGATATTCTTCTGCAACCTGAATTTCTCTGTTTTCATCTATGACCATCTTCCTGCTTATCTTCTCAAGTCCGGCTATTGCAATGTTTCTCATAATGCTATCAATAAGATTTAATCCTGCCGATTTACGATCTTCCGTAACATATGCCAATCCATTCTGAATAGCTTGCTTTGCATTATTAAGCACTATTTCTTTGCCATCTTTTATGATAGTACCTGTTATATCTCTGCCATAAAATTTGCCAAATACACTCATGGCAAACTCTGTCCTCCCTGCTCCCATGATACCTGAAAAACCAACTACCTCGCCTTTTCTTACATTTATGCTTACATTGTTTGCCTACGCTTATATCCTTTATGAGCATACTTGAATCCTCTGATAATCCCACCTTTTTTATATTCTCATTCGCATCATTGTGAGTTCTGTTCCAATCGATCACCTTAGATTTTGCTCTTTCGTTTCCAAGATACATATTCTCTGCTATGGAAAGCAGTGGAATAAGAGCAAATTCTTGATGAATAATAACTATACCTTTTCTTTCACTATCTCTGATGCTTTTAAACCTGCATTCCTTACCTTGAAAAATTATTTTTCCTTCATACGTACCATATGGATAAATCCCACTCAGTATATTCATAAGTGTAGATTTTCCTGCTCCATTTTCACCTACAAGATCGTGAATCTCACCTTCCTCAACTTTCACACTCACATTATCAAGCGCTTTAACTCCTGGAAATAACTTTGTTATATTTTGCATTTCCAAGATTGTACTGGCCATTCTTTCAGCTCCTTACCCCATATATTTGGGTGTCCAATTTATAAGCTTTCCTACATCTGCAAACCGGACACCATTTTATGGTGTCCGGTCCTTCAGTTTATATTTTAATTCTGCTGAAGATCAGCCTCTTTGTAATAACCGCTATCTATCAGAAGCTCTTTGTAATTATCTTTATCCGCATATACAGGATCACAGAGGAATGAAGGAACCACTTTTACTCCATTGTTATAAGTTTCTGTATTATTTACAGGAGCTTCCTTCCCTTGAAGGAGAGCATCGACCATTTCAACAACCTTGGCTGCAAGCGTCCTTGTATCCTTAAATACGGACATAGACTGTTCCCCATTTATCATAGCTATTACATTCGGTTTATCACAGTCCTGCCCTGTTATGGTTGGGAACGGCTTATCTGCCGAACCGTAACCGACATTCTTTAATGCTGCAATTATACCGATTGCCAGGCTGTCGTTAGGTGATACGATAGCATCGAGTTTTGTACCATCTGCGTAATATGCTGTAAGAAGGTTATCCATTCTTGCCTGTGCGTTCTCAGATTTCCAGCTTTGAATAGCAATTTTTATGAATTCAGTTTGCCCGCTCTTTACAATCAATTGGCCCTTATCAATGTAAGACTGAAGTACGCTCATTTCGCCGGCATTAAAGAACTTTGCGTTGTTATCGTCAGGTGTACCTTAACAAATATGTGATTATCAACTGACAGTTTATTATTGTGAGATTTTATATTTGAATATAAGTTTGTTTCTAAAAGATGTGTTTAGAAACAGCAAAATAGAAAATATCATTCTATTTTGCTGAATCCCAAATTTGTGATTATAACGCATCAGTGGAAAGCATCTGCCGACTCGTTATATCTATACTGCGTATTTGTGGAATTATATGATTATCAGATTTGTTAATACATCAATTGTAGATGTGTATTGCAATTAGGCTGCTAACTAATCAATGCTATTTAGTGCATCATATTGCTCCTTTAATTTTCCATAAAGAGCTTTATAAATAGAATAAAACTTTTCATATTTTTCAGTGTTCTCATGTATTGGTTTTTGCAATGTGTCCGTCTTTATCAATTCTGCACAGGCATCTTCTACAGATGAATAAAGCCCGGCTCCAACTCCGGCTAAGATAGCAACTCCCAAAGCAGGCCCTTCTTTAGACACAGTCGTCTTAACCTCACATGAGTAAATATCGGATAGCATCTGCCGCCAAAGCTCACTATTTGCACCTCCGCCACAGATCATCATTTCATCAGGCCTTGCTCCCATCTCCTCAAGTATTGAGTAGCAATCCTTCAGGGAATATGATACCCCTTCCATTATTGCACGTATCATATCGGATTTGGTGTGTATAGCAGAAAGCCCAAAAAACACTCCCCGGCAATTAGGGTCAAGGTGAGGTGTACGTTCTCCCATAAGATATGGAAGATAGATGAGCTTATTGCACCCAATGGGGACCCTTTCCGCATCTTTATCCATCAGGGTATAAGAACTAACACCTCTCTTTTTTGCCTTTGCCACATAATCCTGGCATAAATTATCTCTAAACCATTTTAATGAAAGTCCTGCTGCCTGTGTCACACCCATCACATGCCATGCACCAGGAACAGCACAGCAAAATGTATGTACCCTTCCTTTTGGATCTATTGCCAACCGGCTTGTATGAGTGAACAAAACGCCTGACGAGCCTATTGTTGTAAAAGCCTTCCCATCAGAAACAACACCTGTACCCACAGCTGCTGCAGCATTGTCGCCGGCTCCGCCTATGACAGGCGTATCCACAGAAAGGCCGGTGGAATCACTTGCAGCTTGGGTTATCCTTCCGGTAATCTCTACCGATTCATAAACTTTTCCCAGAAGCGCCTTATCTATTTCTAATGCATCCAGCACTTCGTTTGACCATCTCCTGTGAGGGACATCCAAAAGCTGCATTCCTGAAGCATCCGAAACTTCAGTGGCGTATTCCCCTGTGAGCATAAAACGTATATAATCTTTCGGCAGCAAAATATGTTTGCACGCAGCATAATTTTGCGGCTCATGTTTTTTTACCCACATTATTTTTGACGCGGTAAAACCTGTTAGGGCCGGATTTGCGGTAATTCCAATCAATTTCTCAGTTCCTAATATCTGCGTAATCTCTTTGCATTCTTCAGCAGTCCTGTTGTCGCACCATATGATGGACGGCCTTATCACTTTATTATCCTCGTCCAGCATTACCAGACCGTGCATCTGGCCTGAAAGCCCAATACCTTTTATATCTGCAGGTGCAATTTTACTTTTTGAAAGTACCGATTTACATGTTATACATACTGCATTCCACCAATCTTCAGCCCTTTGCTCAGCCCACCCGTTTTTAGGCTGGTACATAGGATATTCTGATGAAGCTGAAGCCATAACATTGCCTGACAGATCAAATAACACTGTTTTTGTACCAGATGTGCCGATATCGATTCCAAGAAGATATTCCATGATCATTCTCCTCATAGCAATAATTTATAGTGAAAACATTATATTGTTAACTATGCTCTCCAAGAGCTCCTGTCTTCCGCTGGTGTTTGTTTTAACTTCACCAATCTTGTTCAATGCATATTCTGCAAGGGACTCCATTGTAGCCCTGCCGCTCACAATCTCGGCGCCTATTCCGCTATTATAGCTTGCATACCTGTCTGCGACGAATTTATCTATACGCCCATCTTCAATCAACTTGTATGCGATCTTAAGTCCCAGGGCAAATGTGTCCATTCCGGCAATATATGAAAAAGCCGTATCTTTCAGTTCAAATGAACCGCGGCGCTGTTTAGCATCAAAATTAAGTCCCCCGTTTTTAAATCCGCCTGCCTTGATGACTTCATACATGCACATAGCAGCATCGTAAACATTTGTAGGAAATTGATCCGTATCCCAACCGAGGAGCATATCACCTTGATTTGCATCGATCGAGCCAAAAACACCATTGATCGAAGCATATCTCAATTCATGCTGAAAGGTGTGTCCGGCCAATGTCGCATGGTTAGCTTCAACATTGACCTTAAAATCTTTATCCAGTCCGTACTTGCGAAGGAATGCAAGAGCAGCGGCAACATCAAAATCATATTGATGCTTTGTAGGCTCCTTTGGCTTAGGCTCTATATAAAAATCTCCGTTGAAACCAATTTTACGGCCATATTCAACAGCCATGTGCATTAGGCGAGCCATATTATCAAGTTCCAAAGCCATATTTGTATTAAGAAGGGTTTCGTAGCCCTCTCGGCCTCCCCAAAATACATATCCCTTGCCTCCAAACTTGACTGTCGTATCTATAGCTTTTTTTATTTGCGCTGCTGCATAAGCGAACACATCTGCATTAGGAGAAGTTCCTGCGCCATGCATATATCTTGGATGGTTAAATAAGTTAGCTGTTCCCCATAGGCATTTTATACCCGTCCTTTTCATTTCTGTCAGTATGATGTCGCTCATTATATCGATATTTTTATATGTTTCCGCCAGAGTTTCCCCAGCAGGAGCTATGTCGGCGTCATGGAAGCAAAAATACCGGATATGAAGCTTTTCCATGAACTCAAAGCCTGCTTTGACCTTTGCTTTAGCAAGTTCCATAGGTTCACGGTCAGTTCCAAAAGACTTGTCCGCTGTTCCAACCCCAAACATATCAGCGCCTTCAGCACATAATGTATGCCAATAACTCATGGCAAACTTCAACTGCTCTTCCATAGTTTTGCCACCTATAATTTCATCAGGATTGTAATACTTAAAAGAAAAAGGATTCGTACTGTATTTTCCCTCATATTTTATTTTAGGTACATCTTTGAAATATTCTGGCATAATTAATATCTCCTTAATATTTTAATACTTTCATAAAGTACTTTATGAAAAGTTCTTACATTTCTGATATTAGCATTGCCTATTTTAAATGTCAATACTTTAGCAAATATTCTGAAATAATTATCAATAACTATCCTCATTTATACAACCATTCAATTTGATAAAAAATTACAGCTCCGATATTCAAAAAAATAACAGAAGCTGTAATTTAAAAAACAATGATTTAGTTTATATTTACAATTAAATATCAAGGAAATTATCTACAAGGAGAAGTGCCGCACCAACAGCACTTGCCATACCGCCATACTTGCTTATATGCAAATAATTAGTTTCATCACCAAATGAATTGCGGTCATATAGCCTTTTTGTAAGCTGATCAATATATTTTTCAATGTATTGGTCAATATCTCCCCCGATTATGATATCGGTGTCGAATATCATTCTTATATTATTTATACCCACAGCAAGGTAATCGAGATAAGTTTCCAACCTTTTTATGCACTGTTTATTGCCTTTGTCTATTGCTGAGAAGAAATCATCAACATCTGTAAATTCATTGTTTGTCAATACATTTGTAGAACAGTATGCCTCAAAGCAGCCGTTTTTGCCGCATGTACATTTCTTTCCATCCTTTACAATAGTCATATGCCCGAACTCGCCTGCGCGACAGTTAAAACCATTGTATACCTTATCATTAACCATTATGGCTCCGCCGACCCCTTTATTCAATGATAGAAATACGGCATCATTAAGATATTCCATGCTCCAAATTTCAGCAAATCCGGCAAGGTTGGCTTCATTATCTATCTCTACATGATACGGTATATATTGCGTCAACATCTTGATGGGAAGATTTTTAACTCCCAACGTTGGCATGAACTCCAATATGCCCTTTTGTTTCTGCACTATTCCTGGTACTGCTATACCCACCCCTAAAAGTTTATTCTTATCCACATAATTTTCACTAAGAAATTGTTCGATCAGCTTGCCTGTCCTTTTAAAATATTCTTCACTATTCGTAAAATGCTCACGCAAACGGCGATGATATAATACATTTCCAGCAAGGTCAATAAGAACAAGCCTGATATGGTTTTGAGTTATCTCTACGCCGACTGAAAGTTTCGCATCATATATAAGAGTGTTTATTACAGGCTTTCTACCTCCGGATGATGCGAGCGTACCACCTTCCTTTGCAAGACCATGCTCGAACAATTCCTTTAATATTTGCGAAACAGTAGGCAGACTCAATCCTAATGTTTGGGCAATATCCTGTTTTGTCATTCCATTTTTATGGTAAAGCAGATTAATTATTCTCTTTTTATTTGTATTCCTTACCTGAAGATTGTTCGTTCCTTTTTCTATCATATTTACCTCGTTTTTAAAAGTGTTTTCATAAAGTATTTTATATAATTATTATACCCACTTAAAACAACAAGTCAAATTCTATGTTATAAACATGATAAATAGTCGGGCATATAAAAAAGGATGCCGATTTTGGCATCCCGCAAGTGTAATCTCCTACTCTATTAAAATTATTTAAATTATTCTATCCTTCAATAGCCTTATCATTTATATTATCTGTTCTAACTTTATCCTTGTCATACTCATCCAGAGTATGTGGACTCCATTTTATATCCTTGCTGCTGTAGTTCACTTTGTTTATAGATGTATTCTTCCAGATTTCATCGATTTTAAGTTTGTTTTTATCGGTCGTATTTGCCACAGGAATCGTGACGGACTGCAGGAAAATATCCTTATCTATCTTCACGATATATTCATATTCATTTTTAAGTTCTTCAAGATTATACATCTTTGTTGGGTCCTGGCTGACAAAATTTTTTATCGCATTCAAATCATACTCTTTAGCAATCCTGTATATTTCTGCTCCGTCACACTTGCCTGATTCAATGCTTACCTTTGCAAGGGACATCTTTATCTCGTCATTGCTTATATACCTTTGCACCCTGTCGGACACTATTTTATTGATTTCATTTGCATTGAGTCCGGCGGACATATTTAAGAATGCCTTGCTTGTGGGTTCATATGCGTTTACGGCTTCATTGTTATTTATATTTCCAATATCCACTGAAACGGCATATTTATAATAGTAATCATCATAATAATAGTTGCCGTAATAATCATATGAACTGCTCGATATATCCCAGCTTTTTTCAAGCTTTGTAACAAAATCATATTTTAAAGTCTTCAATTCCTTTAAAGAATCAATATTCAAAAGTGACTCGGCTGCCACGATTTTGCCTAAATATTTGCTGATCAAGCTGCTGTCCAATGTAAATGAGCTTATCATGTTTTCATAGCTATCACGTTTAGCATCATTTAGAAATTTATCATCTTTCATTGTGGCCGATACAAGATATTTATACCCGTTTCCTATAGCATATAAATTATGAACGATATATGGATTTTGGGTTATGGTTTTATAACGAATAACCACATGGTGAACATCTATGCCGTTTTGCTTTGATGAATCATTTCTCAATATTTCATATACTTCATTATTGTAATTATCTTTAAGCAATTCAATTTCCTTTTGAGCCCATTTTGAGGCGCTCTCTCCGTCCTGAGCCGAACTTATAAGGCTTACCGTGATCCCTTCAGGTATTATGATATTATCCTCTTTAGCCTCTTTATTTTCTTCCCCTCTTAGCTCTTCATCGGTATATACAGGCTTAAAGTTTTGATGGCGTGCATTTGGTGATCCGTCAACTTTCCAGTAAGGACTCATCATGATTTTCCAACCATAGCTTGTGTTCTTATACTCCCTGCTTGTGCTCACCGAATCAGACAATTCTTTTATATATGGATTTTTGTCGTCAAACACAGGCCTGAATGATGATACCAGTTTATCAAACATGTCTTCATGAGCTCTATAAAATTCTCCGTTCATGCGCACGGTCAGATTATATATATAGTCATTTGCAATATATACTCTGTTTTCAATATAATCCCTGAATTCTTCAGCAGCTTTGTCTACCATATAATAATCATAATAATTTTCCGCTTTAATCACTCTTATGTATCTTTCACCATAGGAATCCTTGACTATATCCACATAAAATTCCTTGTCTCCCCATATCCAGTAATTATCCTGCCTTGAACTGTTCTGCATTTTGTAAAGCATATCTTCAAGGCTGAGTTTATCTTTGTTCTTGTTTACCTGAAGATCAATTGATGCCTGGTAGCTCGTAGTCGACATATTAAAATAGTTGGCCTGCTCGGACCTGTATATTATAGCATCGTCAGGCAGATGCATAGACCATTTATATACACGGCTTCCTACCTCGGTTTTCATCCTGTCTTCTTTATTTGAAAAGACCTCATATAAATCTATCTTGCCATTATCATCAAGGGCATATGCTTTAGCCGGCACTAAAGCTGAAAGCAAACAGATACAGATAACAACCGAAAAGAATTTCTTCATATAATTCATCTCCTTCAATTATTATTCAGTCTTTCACTTCAGGCTGTTCTTTCAGAGTAACCGTTATATCAAAAACTCTGTCCTTGCGTGTGAATGTCAATTTTACATCGTCTCCAGGCAAATACTCTTTTAATATGTCATTATACTGTGCAATTGAAGTCGTGGGCTTGCCATTTATGGCTTCCAATATGTCCCCTTCCTTAACCTGCTTGGGCGTAACCACCGCACCATTTTGAACAGTTACGACCCTTAATCCCTGGTTTGTAGGAATTCCAAGGAGTGCAGCCCAATTTTCTTCGAATTCTATTCCTGTAAAGCATCTTCTTATTTTACCGAACCTTTTATAATGGTCAAGAAAGTAATTGATATTTGCCGCAGGTATCGAAAAATTTACTCCCTGGTAATACATATATCCAAGCGTATTTATTCCTACCAATTCCCCGTTCATATTGAGTAAAGGGCCTCCGCTGTTTCCAGGATTGATTGAAGCATCAGTCTGCAAGTAGGTGTATATTCCGTCAACCGGCCTGTTTAGACCACTTATTATTCCTTTGCTTGCACTGTTTCTGTAGCTGAAAAATAACGGCGTGCCTATCGCAACAACATCATCGCCTACTTTTGTATCGCCTTCATCCGCAATGGTGATTGGCTTTAGGTCGCTCCGATTGATTTTCAAAAGTGCAAGGTCAATATCTTTATCAGCATACAGCAGCTCACCCTCGTATACATTTCCATCGTATGTAACCACATAGATATCATCTAGTCCGTCTATAACATGGTTATTGGTCAATATCCTCCCTTCATCCGATATTACAACGCCCGAACCGTGCTGAAGGTTATTCGGATATTTGGAATATATGGTTTCATCCTGCCTATAGTTTGTATTATTGCCTATTATGGCAACAACCGATTGGTTTACCTGGTCTATTATTTCCGATACTTCCTTTTTTGCCTCCGAAGCTTTCTTTTCATCTACCTGAATCTGCTCTACAGCTTCCTTCACAAATTCCTCCTTATTATCCGCATTTCCGTCGGAGGCATATGCCGTGACAACCATAGAAAGCGCCATGGCAATGGACAGGAAACAAGCTACTATTTTTTTCATACATACCTCTCCTTCATTTATATTAATAATAGGCTCGTAGCCGATAAACAAACCCATATAATGATGCGTAACCTAGGCTGCATATCTTTATATCAATATATTATATAGAATATAACGGTATTTATGTTTAATAGTGGGAATATAAAAACACATTAGAATTAGATAGGATAAAATCGAGTTAAAAGAAATTGCTGTATAAGCTAAAAATACTAAATCGTCTTATGATATACAATGTCAGTGTACAATATGCCTTTATATTTCTCATATCTGACGCCGGCAAGGCTGTATTTCTGTTTTATCCTGAAATTTAGAGATGCAAAATTAGGTACCGGGCTTATCAGGGTTTCTGCAAACATATCGCATATATCTTCGGATTTTATATCATGTATCAAAGAATCATATAGCAAACTTCCCAGGCCTCTAGCAGTTAGATCTTTATGTATTGCGGTCTTATCCACAAGCATAAACCTGTCCGTATTTTTCATATCAAATTCAGGACTCCATATTATATCGTCTATCCATGTTGGATTATAGTGAAGCCATTCGTCTTTACAATATGCAATCAAAAAACCGAGTATGAGACCATCTTCAACTACATAGAAATGATCGAGCTCATTTATTAACTTAGTAAATTTTTCAATATAATAATCGGTTTCTCCGGCATAATCATCCATCAAAAAACCTGATTCATGACTCTTTTGAGAGTTTCCAACGCTTAGAGCCACATCCATTATGCCGTTTATATCGTCTGGTGACGCTTTTCTCACCACCGGCGTTAAAATTTTACCATTATTGACTACTTCTTTCATTCAATCAGTCCTTTCAAACATTTTTTGACGCTATTTATATAGACGAGTTTTGTTGACCAAAAGTTTACATTTACACTTATATTTATTATAAACTTGCTATGCTTATAGTTCAATGCATTCTATCTGCTTAAGCCATATAGCAGGTGATGCATCGCTAGGCATCCTCCAGTCACCTCTAGGGGACAAACTTACCGTCCCTACCTTAGGACCATCGGGCAAACATGAGCGTTTAAACTGCATTGAAAAGAATCGCTTATAAAAATACTTCATCCATTTTAATATCTCCTCTTTTGTATACTTGCCCTTGAATGCATTGAAGGCAAGGTATGCCACTTTGTCAGGAGGTGCATCATACCTCATCATATGATATAAGAAAAAGTCATGAAGTTCATAAGGTCCTATTATATCTTCAGTCTTCTGGGATATCCTCCCCTTGCTGTCTGCAGGCAAAAGTTCCGGACTTACAGGCGTGTCAAGTATGTCAAACAGTATTGAAGAAGCCTCTTTGCTTATTTGGTTTTCAGCAACCCATTTAACAAGGTAACGGACCAGGGTTTTAGGCACGCTGCAGTTTACCGCATACATGGACATATGGTCGCCATTGTATGTACTCCACCCCAGTGCAAGTTCAGACAGGTCACCTGTGCCAACCACTATGCCGCCTTCCTTGTTAGCGATATCCATCAAAATCTGTGTCCTCTCCCTGGCCTGAGCATTCTCATAAGTAACATCCAAATCATCCGGGTCATGGCCTATATCCTTAAGATGAAGCAGTGAAGCTTTTACGATGCTTATTTCCTTAAAATCCGTATTCAATGCCTTGCATAGGTTTACGGTATTATTGTATGTCCTGCTTGATGTCCCAAATCCAGGCATAGTTATGGCATGGATATTGCTCATAGGAAACTTCAACAATTCAAATGTTTTGACTGTAACAAGAAGCGCCAAGGTTGAATCAAGACCGCCTGAAACTCCGATTACAACATCCCTGCTCCCGATATGCTCAAGCCTTTTTGCCAAGCCCGCCACTTGTATGTTAAATATCTCGCTGCACCTTTTATCGATCGATTCCGAACTTGAAGGCACAAATGGATAGGGATTTATTTTTCTTAGAATACAATCCATCCTTTCCGCATCACGTTTAAACAAGACCCTCCTGTAGTATACTTGGGCTTTGTCCATAGAATCTCTGAACGTAAGATTTTTTCTTCTCATTGAAGAGAGCTTTTGCAAATCAATATCAGTTACAGCGAGCACAGAATCCCTCTCAAATCTTTTAGACTCAGTCAATATCAGACCATTCTCGGCAATTATAAGATGACCGCCGAAAACAAGGTCGGTCGTCGATTCAAAGACTCCTGATGATGAAAAAACATATCCCGATATAAGCCTTGCGCTCTGCTGTGCTACAAGTTCAGTCCTATAAGCCGATTTATTCACCAGCTCATTGCTGGCCGAGAGGTTTACAATAACAGTCGCCCCTGACAGAGCTCCATATGATGAAGGCGGAATAGGCGACCACAGATCCTCACAAATTTCAGCACCCACGCAAAATTCAGGCATATCATCGTCCTGGAACAGTATGTCTGCTCCAAAAGGTATGTCATCACAGCCGCAGTATGATATCTGCTTCTGGGAATAATCTCTGCAGGAAGAGAACCAACGCTTTTCATAGAATTCATCGTAATTCGGTATATATGTTTTAGGAATAATCCCAAGTATCCTTCCTTTTTGTATGACAACGGCGCAATTGAAAAGGTACTGTCCAACAGGCACGGGAGCTCCCACAAATATCAAAATATCATAGTCTTTGCTGTATCTGCATATCTCTCCCACTCCCTCCTCTGCAGACTTGAGCAATATATCCTGTCCAAAAAGATCGCCGCATGTATACGCAGTCACCGAAAGCTCAGGAAAAACCAACACTGAAACCTTCTTGTCGCCTGCCTCTTTTATCACTGATTTTATTTCTTCAACATTATATGATGTATCTGCCACCTTTAATTTTGGAGAAGATGCAGCTACTCTTATAAATCCATAATTTTTCATATTTTTGTACCTCCAGTCATGGAAAAATCATAAAACTCAAATCCTTGCGATTTAAAATGCTATCTATAATAAAGCTTGCTTTAAATCAAGCAATGCAGACTGCTGCTGATTGCTTATTTATATTTTATGCCATAAATTAAAATAAATAAAGGAATATGATTTTCAATCACTTCACTCCTGAGGCATATAATAAACCGTGCAGACATCTTCTTCATAATCATCCTCAATTTCTTCCAGTATCTCAAAAACCCTATTTTTTGAAAAATAACGTCCAAGCTCAAAGCTGCAGTCCTTATCACTATCTACAAACGCAATGATGCCATGAGCCGGCCCATGCTCATCAATGCCTTCATAAATTCTTACATATTTAAGTACAATGACCCTATCCAAATTCAACAATAGCTCTTCATCCTGGCTTCTGATCAACACTAAACTCACCTCCATAAATCTGCAATACATTATATGCATATGGTTTGCAGAATCATAATTTTAAACTTGCTTTTCGAATATGTACTAGGATTGCGCCATAAATTGGGAACAGTCAGAAAATTTAAGATATAGTAGGTAATATTGCTGATTTTTGCTCAAAAATCAATATTATACTTTAACAGCACCAAAATTTAAAATAGTTGAAGGAGTTCACAAAAAAAGATAGAAATATATTGCTGTATGAATTTATAATGACATCTGCATTGTGCATAATTTATTATGGTAGGAGCAAGTCATATGGGAGCAAAAATACTGATTGTGGATGATACCAGATTTAATATAAGATTACTTACCGATATATTGGAAGCTCACGATTATACAGTTTACTCAGTCAGCAAGGGAATACTTGTACAAGATACCGCAATGAAAGTCAAGCCTGACATAATACTGCTCGACATAATGATGCCAGGCATTGATGGGTTTGAAGTATGCAGGCGCTTAAAGGACGATACTGAACTATCCGACATACCAATCATAATGGTTACATCCAAAACAAAAGGCTCCGACATAAAAAAAGCTCTTGAACTTGGAGCCTTTGATTATATAAAAAAACCTATAGACGAATGGGAAGTAATTGCAAGGGTGCAATCGGCTCTTAAACTCAAACATTATCAGGATACCTTAAAGGAAATGGCTATAAAAGACAGGTTAACAGGACTTTACAATCACGGTCTCTTGATCGACCTCTTGATAAAAGAACTTGCAAAGCAGCAAAGAAAGGGTTACAGCATGTGCTTTGCCATGATAGACATAGATTTTTTCAAAAATGTAAATGACACATTCGGTCATATGGCCGGTGATGATGTGCTGATCGAGTTCTCCAATATTCTATCATCCTCCATACGCAAGGGAGATATCGTGGGAAGGTATGGAGGAGAAGAGTTTGGAGTGATAATGCCTGAGGTTGATTGCACTGACGGGTTAAGGCTTTTTGAAAGAATACGCAAGAATGTCGAGACTCATAGATTTCGAGTTGAGGAAAAAACTGTAAATATAACTATAAGCATAGGGTTATGTTTTAAAAACTCAACAGATAAAATAACAAGTTCGGAAGTTATAAAAAAAGCTGATGAAGCATTATATGCGGCCAAGCGAAACGGCCGCAACTGCATAGAATTTTGCAGTGCAGTTTAAACTATTTATTTTATATCTAAAAGTCTGAATCTATTTATAGCCCCTGCTATTTCATATTTTCTTGGCTTTGCAATATTTCCCCCTCTGAAATTTCGTATGATAGAATCAAGCCCCTCTTTGGATATCAAATCCATCACCCTGTTTATTATATTTTTAAGGCTGGCCACTCCGTCAACTTCGTTTTTTATCATATATTCCATAATAGCGGCTATGCCTGCAGTCTGGCCTGGATCAACAAGCTGCTCTAAACTTTTCAAATCGATTTCAGAATGATCATATGATATTGAATGGATGCCATGTTCTCTTATTTTAATCCCTCTCTTTGACATTGGGAAGCTTGATTTTTGCACCACTCTATCTTTTATTGATCCAAATGTTTTGTTATCATTTTGAAACCGCAAGCGATCTGATCCTGCAATTTCAAACGCACGGGATGTCACATCCTTTGCCTTATACTCCTCCATCATTATGACCCTGTCGGCAACCGAAAAATAATCTCCCGAGCTTCCAGCCACAAGGATCGTTGACACTTCACTTTGCTTGTAAAGTTCCCTTACTCTGTCAATAAACGGAGTGATAGGTTCCTTTTCTCTTTCAACAAGCCTTTGCATCTTTTCATCCCGCAGCATAAAATTCGTTGCACATGTGTCTTCATCTATCAATAAAAGTTTAGTCCCTATCTCAAGAGCCTCCATTATATTAGCAGCCTGTGAGGTGCTTCCGCTCGCATTGTCAGTGGAGAATCTGGTTGTGTCCTGTTTGTTTGGAAGATTGTTTATAAAATTCGATATGTTTACCTTTTCAACTCTGCGTCCATCCTCAGATCTTATCTTTACAGCATCATCTACAGTGACCACAAACTCACGTCCATCGCCTTCAATATGGTTATACACCCCGACTTCAAGAGCTCTTAAGAATGTTGACTTGCCATGGTATCCGCCTCCCACAATCAGGGTTATGCCTTTGGGTATGCCCATGCCCCTTATGTTGCCATGATATGGGAGTTTAAATTCAACCTCCATAGTTTCAGGACTCATAAAAGGTACGGCATCCATCATGGGTTTTGAAGAGATACCGCTTTCCCGAGGCAAAATCGAACCGTTTGCTACAAATGCCACAAGTCCTTCTTTGGCAATACCATCTCTTAAAAACTTTTGATCCACAGATAGTTTGACCTGCTTTTCCATCAAACTGTGATCAATGTTTTTAAAAAATAATGTCTCTGAAACTATTTTAGGAAGGGTTTCGAAAAAAATTGTCTTTGCACAGCGTCCCATAATTGTTCTGCCTGATGCCGGCAGCCCTACTTCAAACCTTGCTTCAACCTTTTTCTTATCTATCACAATGGATGTCCTATCAAGTATTTCCTGTCCGCAAGAATCGATCAGTATAAGACCGCTTTTCCCAGTACCATATATCTTTGAATGATATTTCTTTATATTTCTTCCAAAGAGCCTCGTCAAAAAATCAACTACAGCCACACGCTTGCACTCAGAATCATAGAGTTCAAAAGGGAATCCGGCATCGGATTGATTGACCGTAATCCTCACTTTAGAAGGCGGAGCGAACGGGTCACCTTGAACATGATCGACCGATAATACATAGTTTTGAAACTCATATTCTCCCTTTATATCTTCATAAGCCTTATAGCCTCTTCCATCGATTTTATTGAGCTTATCTTCAAGCTCAACACAACTTTTCAAAATGCATTCCTCCTCTATTTATGGTCATCTTATAATCAGTCCACTGTAAAATTAAATTTATCCTTGATATAAAATAGGTTATTTTCTATGGCCGTCTACATTGGCTATTTTTTAGATAGATGATCTATATAACAACCATAATAATATACTTATCATAGTGTTAAATGCAACCTATGCATAAAATCATAGCCCCAACACACATCCATTATACATGCATTGACCGCAATGAACCGATTAAAGGCAAAAACAGCATATCTTTTAGGTCCTATCACACATTTGCAGCTTGTGAATATCATGATAATGAAGTCTGTATATTGAGGTGAAGTGCTTGACTAAATTGCCAATACCTGTACCAATGAGCGGCTTAAAGTTTGCCAGAGCCTATGTAGTCGATCAGCCGTATTCATGCGTCGCAAGTCCTGCTGAAGGGTTCAAAGTCGGGACCATATTTCCATTTCTTCTTGAAACCTATGCTCCAAGTTTAAAAAAAGCATTGAAGGGGGAAGAACCATGGGCAACCTAAAATGCGATGAACTTCTGCGCAAAATTCAAGAGCTTGAATTCACGGCTGTAGACTTAAACCTTTTTTTAGACAATCACCCGACAAGTCAGCCTGCATTGTCTGATTACAACACTATAACAGAAGAATTGAGACGCTTAAAAAAAATTTATGAAACAAATTTCGGGCCGCTGACTAATTTTGGATTTGCCCCGAGCCAATATCCATGGAGATGGGTAAACGAGCCATGGCCATGGGAAATGAAGGGCTGAGGAGGTAGAAAATATGTGGGTTTATGAAAAAAAGTTAGAATATCCTGTGAATATCAAAAGCAAGGACATCCGTATGGCTAAAAACATAATAACACAGTATGGCGGACCCGATGGCGAGCTAAGCGCCTCATTAAGATACCTTACTCAGCGTTACAAAATGCCTACAGGCAAGACAAAAGGTCTTTTGAACGACATAGGCACTGAGGAACTTGCGCATGTCGAAATCGTATGCAGCATTGTATACCAACTTG
>ENA-UOOI01002324-UOOI01002324.1-fermentation-metagenome-genome-assembly--contig:-NODE-2324-length-16849-cov-15.177742_pt1 | contig 16849 bp, 10 predicted proteins | sample MGYA00245779_ERZ724027 | MGnify/ENA primary metagenome ERZ724027 (study PRJEB28704, sample SAMN03018318) | fermentation metagenome | biome: anthropogenic terrestrial biome; feature: soil...
CTTTGCAACCTTTCGGACAAGACCGAAAGGTTGAGCCCGCGCGGCTTGAGCGCAAGAAAAAGATAAGCTGAATCAATATTCAGAAAGCAAAGCTGAAACGTTCAGCGCCCTGCAAACACTGGCTCACCCCCTGCCCCCTCCCGCGCGGGAAGCTTATCGAAAACGTAGGCCCGCCGAGCGCGGAAGGGGGATTTTCTCGGGAGGGGGCTGCGCCCCCTCCCTGCCAAAGGCCCCCGCAAAAGAAAACAACCTGCAGATTCCGGAAGAATATTATTGGGAAAAAGGGCTGCCGCCCCCTCCCTGCTTTTAACCCCAGCAAAGGGGAGAGCCGTCCCGCCTGCCGGGAGATTTCTTAGACCGTCCCGCCAAACAAAACTTCCGGCTTACTCCGGACTGAACGGCGGGCCGAAACCGGCTTTGCCGGCGGCGGGCCGAGGCCAGCTTTGCCGGCGGTGGGCCGAAGCCGGCTTTGCCGGCAGGCTCAGCCTGCCTTGGCCTTAGCCGTTCAGCAGCGCGTTCAGCTGCTCCAGGCTCAGGGCGGGGATGCGGATGAACGCGGTGGTGCCCTCCATCGGCGCGCTTTGGTAGGAGATGCCGTACCGCTCGCCGTAGCAGAGGCGGATGCGCTGGTGGATGTTCTTGACCCCGTAGCCGTTGTAGGCGCTGGAGGAATCGTCCCTCAGGATGCCGGCGAGCTGCTTTTCGTCCATGCCGGGGCCGTCGTCGTGGACGGTGAAGAGGAGGTCCCCGCCCTCCCGGCGGGCGGCGATGGAGACGTTGCACTCCACGATGTCGGGGTGCTCGGCGATGCCGTGGACGATCGCGTTTTCCACGAAGGGCTGCAGGATGATGTTCAGGCAGGCGAGGCGGCGGATCTCCGGCGGCACGTCGACGCTCAGGTTGATGGCCCCGCCGAAATGGGCGTTCTCGATGTTCACATAGGCCTCGACGTGGTGCAGCTCGTCCCCGATGGTGATCGCCGTCTTCCCGTGGTTCAGGCTCAGGCGGTAGAACTGCCCGAGGTTCCGGGCGATATCCGCCACCTGCGCCGCGCCGTAATCCATCGCGCCCCAGTTGATCAGGTCCAGCGTGTTGTAGAGAAAATGCGGGTTGATCTGCGCCTGCAGGGCCTTCATGTTCGCCGAGGCCACCTCCCGGCCCAGCCGGAAACGCTCCTCCATCAGGGAATGGAGCCGCTCGGCCATATAGTTGAAATTCGCGTACAGCTGGTCGATCTCGTCGCCGGAATTCTTTTTCAGGACGAAGCGGTCGTTCAGGTCGCCGTTTTCCAGGCTCTTCATCTTCCGGTTGATCACCGACAGCCTGCGCGAGTAATAGCGCGACAGGCGGTAAGAGATCGCCGAGACCGCCGCCGAGAGGCAGATCAGCAGGACGGCCGCGAGCGCCCAGACAAATCCGGTCCGGCGGAAGAATTCGTTTTTGGGGATCAGCGAATCCATCCGCCAGCGGTACCGGGTCAGCGACCGGCTGAACACGAGGTAATCCGTCCCGCCGGCGTCGATCTCGGTCCAGTCCGGCACCTTCCATCCGGGCAGGGCGCCCGTTTTTTTCAGCCGGGCGTAGGCGGCGTCGTCCGTCGAGCAGATCAGCCGGCCGGCGGAGTCCGTCAGATAGGCCTGGCTGCCCGCCGCGCTGCTCGCGTTGCGGAGGACCTGCCTCAGGCGGCCGAGCAGAACCTCCACCTTCACGACATAGAGGCGCTCCGTTCCCCCCCCGCCCGGGATGCGGAGCGCCTGGAACAGGGCGAGGTACTCGTCGGTCTGCTTGGGGTCGGAGGACCTGCGCTCCGTGATCCCCGCGAAATAATACCGGTTTTCCCCGATCGTCCGCATCAGCTCGGAATAATCGCCGCGCGCCTTCAGCTCGGATTCCGGATAGAAATAGTAATTGTTGTTGGAGTACGGGATCCGGTTCGGCAGATAGATGCCGATGCGGTACAGGTCGTTGGAAAGCCCGATGCTTTCAAACTCGCCGTTCAGGGCGTAGTACTCCCGGTAGACCTCGCCGTCGTCCGCGCGGTTCCCGAAGCCGGCCGAGGAAAGGGTGGCCTGGATCGCCCCGTTCCGCGTGATGAGCTGCGAGATGTAGTCCATGTTCTCCGCGTAGTTCATCAGGAAGTTCTGCGCCTGGTCGTTGGTCTGCGAGGCCGTGTTCCGCAGCTCCCTTTTGTAGCTCTCCGCGATGATCGGGAACGCGGCCGCGTTGGCGGCCACGATGATCAGGATCGTCGGCAGGGCGAACGAGCAGTACATCTTTTTCTGCATCGGCCACCGCCGGAACCGCTCCGAAAGGCCCCCCGGAAAACGCCTCATACCGTTTTGCTCTCCCTGTATTCGGACGGGAGCATCCCCGTCTGCTTCTTGAAGATTTTGCCGAAATAGTTGGCGTCCTCGTACCCGCACAGCGCCGCGATCTGGTAGAGCCGGAACCGCGGGTCCGCCAGATATCTCTCCGCCCGCTCGATGCGCACCTTCGTGAGGTACTGCCCGATCGTCACGCCGGTCTGCTTTTTGAACACGCCGCTCAGGTAGGTCGGGGTCAGGTAGACCCGGTCCGCAAGCGTCCGGATCGAGATGTTCCTGTCGTCCGGATTTTCGTTCAGGTACTTCAGCACGGCCGCGACCGCGCGGTTGCTTTTGCGGTCCTCCCCGCTTTCCCGGCAGCACTCGAGCGCCCTGCCGCTCACATAGTCGTGCATCTCCCGGATCGTCTGGGCCTCGTCCATAAACAGGCTTTCCCGGTCCCGGGGCCGGGCGCCCTGAAGCGTCCTCCTCCGCTGCGCCCGGGAAACCTCGCCGTTCAGCTGGTAATACAGGTTCCTGACATAGAAGTTGAGGATCGCGTGATCCTCGATGAACTTCCGGTGGATTCCGTCCAGAAACTCCTGCGCCTCCCCGCCTTTGCCGTCCAGCAGCAGTTTATAGAACGCGTTCCGCTCGTCCTCGGAGAGATCCCCCTGGTACTCCGAACGCTTCTCGCCGCAGAAGGCATAGCGGTTCCAGCCTTTGTAAGAAAGCGACTTGACGGCCTCCTCCGCCGCGCGGCAGGAATCCGGCAGGCGGCAAAGGGAATCCACCCGCTCCCCGACCCCCAGAAAGCAGTCCCCGAAAACCCCCGCCGCCGATAAGATCCCCTCGCAGACCGCGGCTTCCCGCGGCGCTTCGGCGGCTTCGCCGTCCGACGAAAGCAGAAGGATCGCCGCCGAGTCCCCGGCGGAATCCGCCGCCAGGCCGACGGGCCCCCCGGGGACCCGCGCGCTCAGCGCCTCCCGGCACGCGCCGGCCAGCGCCTCCATGTCCCGGATCGCGGACCGCGCCTTCAGGATGCCGATCCGGAACCGCGCGCCGGCCCCCGGAATCCTGCCCCCGCCGTTTTTGACGAGCGAATCCAGGGCCTCCCTTTCGCCCCGGGGGTCCGGGCACAGAAGGGAATGCAGAAGCCCCGTCCGCTGGCGGCCGAGCCGGCGGACCGAGGCGACGGCCTTCCGGACCGCGGCGGAGAGCTCCGGCACCGAGACCGGCTTTTCCACATAGCTGACCGCCCCCAGGCGGATCGCCGCCATCAGGTACTCTTTGTCGGAAAATCCGCTGATGAAGATGATCTGGCTGTCGGGCAGCTTTTCCCGGAATTTCGAGCACAGCTCGATCCCGTTCATCCCCGGCATCCGGATATCCGAGAGGATGACGTCGGGGCGGAAGGTCCGGCAGAGCGCGAGCGCCTCCTCCGCGTTCGCCGCGGCCCGCACCTCCCCCACGCCGAGCTCCCGCCAGGGCAGGTGGCGCGCCAGCCCGCTGCGGATCACCGGCTCGTCTTCCACAATGATCGATCGGATCAAATCCCGTTCCCCCCCCTTGCGGCACAGGGCCGGCCTTTCCCTCCCGGTCCCGGCCGGAATTGCCACAGACTTCTGCCGATTCAAGTCCAGAATACATAATATCCATAAAAAGCTAAAAATTCAAGTGGCATACTGTGCAAATCACAAACAACATAAGATTTTCCTCTTTATCGTAGGATTTTGCTCTTATCAATCCTTCGTACATTTTATATACTATACGGGAGAAACAAGTTTCTATTTTGTCGGCTTGAGCAATCGCAAGGGAGAAAACACCGTGAGAATGCATCTGAAGAACCTGACCTGCGAGCTGCGGAAAAACCGCGCGCTGTTCAGCATGATCCTGCCGGCGACGGTGTTCACGCTGATCTTCGCGTACCTGCCGATGTCCGGGCTGGTGCTCGCGTTCAAGAACTACCGGTTCGACCGCGGGGTGTTCGGGAGCGACTGGAACGGCCTCGAGAATTTCCGGTACCTTTTCTCTTCGGGCACCGGCTGGCTGATCACCAGAAACACGGTCCTCTACAACCTGGTGAACCTGATCACCTCGCAGGCGCTGGCGGTGCTGATCGCGGTCTTCATCTCGGAGATCAACGCGAAGGTGTTCAAGAAGATCACGCAGTCCGTGATCTTCCTGCCGTACTTCATTTCCTGGGTGATCGTGGGGACGTTCGTCTACGCGCTGTTCAACTACGAGACGGGCCTGATGAACCATCTGATCACGGGCGCGGGCGGCGGCCGGGTGAATTTCTACGCGATGCCGTGGGTCTGGCCGGTCATCATCTGCTGCTTCAACTCGTGGAAGTGGTGCGGCTACAACTCCGTGATCTATATCGCCGCGATCGTCGGCGTGGACCAGGAGATCTACGAGGCCGCCTATATCGACGGCGCGACGGTCTCGCAGCGCGTGCGGTACGTCACGCTGCCGTGCATCCGGCCGATGATCGTGATCATGCTGCTGCTGCAGGTGGGGCGCATCCTGCGCGGCGATTTCGAGATGTTCTACCAGATCGTGGGGAACAACGGGCAGCTCTTCAACGCGACGGACGTGATCGACACCTACGTGTTCCGCTCGCTGCTGCAGAACTCCAATCTCGGCATGACGGCCGCGGCGTCGTTCTACCAGTCGGCGCTGTGCTTCCTGATCATCATGGCCGTCAACGCCGCCGTGAAGAAAGTGGACCCGGACTACGCGCTGTTTTAGGCCTTCCCCGCCGCGGCGGGGGAAAAAAAGACGCATTTTTCAGGGGAGGAAAACAGAGTTGACGCAGGAAACAAGCCTGAAGCGGGGCGGGGCCTTCGGCGCCGGAGCCGCGGGGAAGAACAGGATCCGGATGCCGGCCTCCTCCCGGACCTTTTACGTCGTCTGCTACGCCGTCGTCGCCCTGATGGCGCTGCTGTGCCTGATCCCGTTCGTCGTGATGATCTCCGCCTCGTTCACCTCGGAGCAGTACATCCGCTTCCACGGGTTCCGCATCCTGCCGGCGGCGTTCTCGACCGAGGCGTACCGGCTGATCTTCCATTCGCCGGAGACGATCGGGCGGGCGTACGGCGTCTCGATCCTCATCACCGCGGCGGGCACCGCGATGGGGCTGCTGCTGACCACGATGACGGCCTACGTGATCAGCCGGAAGGATTTCAAATACCGCAACGGGTTCTCGTTTTTCTTCTACTTCACCACGCTGTTCAACGGCGGCATGGTCTGCACCTATATCTTCTACATCCAGTACCTGCACCTGAAAGACAGCCTGTGGGCGCTGATCCTGCCGGGGCTTTTCAACGTGTTCTACCTGCTGATGATGCGCGGCTTCGTCGCGGAGATCCCGAAGGAGCTGATCGAATCCGCCAAGATCGACGGCGCGGGCGAATACCGCATCTTCGCCCAGATCGTCCTGCCGCTGCTCAAATCCGGCCTGGCGACCATCGGCCTGTTCATCGCGCTCAGCTACTGGAACGACTGGTACAACGCCATGCTCTATATCAACACCGAGAGCAAGTACCCGCTGCAGTACATGCTCTACAATCTGCTGCAGAAGACGCAGGCCCTGGCGCAAATCGCCAGCCGCGCCGGCATCACGGTGGCGAACGTGCCCTCCAACACCCTGAAGATGGCGATGGCCGTCGTGGCGACGGGCCCCATCCTGCTGGTCTATCCGTTCGTGCAGAAATATTTTGTGAAGGGCATCACGATCGGCGCCGTCAAGGGATAGCTTCTGCGGTTCGGCGGGCTTCCGGCAGTTCCGGCCGGGACTGCGGGCGTGGGAAAGCAAGCAAGCCTTCCGCGGCCCGGCTGGAAACGCCGTAAAAATATTATTTTTGGGAACAAAGGAGAATGTATGATGAAAAAGAACAAGATCGTTTCCCTGATCCTCGCGGCCGCGGTCGCGGCCGGCGCGCTCGCGGGCTGCGCGGGGCCTTCCGGCGGCGCCCCGGCAAGCTCCGGAGACGCGGGCGGGCAGGCGGCGGCCGGGGAGAAGCTCGACACCTCGAAGGAGGTCGAGCTCGTGATGTACGAGATCGGCGACCGCCCCACGGGGCAGGACGTCGCCGACGAGAACCTGAATAAGATCCTCAAGGAAAAACTGAACTGCACGCTGAAAATCAGCTGGATCCCGTGGGCGGACTACGCCAACAAATATCCGCTGCTCTTCTCTTCGGGCGAGACGTTCGACTTCTCCTACGCCGCCACGTGGCTGAACTTCTACTCCATGGCGCAGAAGGGCGCGTTCAAGAGCCTCGACGACCTGTGGCCCCAGTACGCGCCGAAGAACTACGCCGCGCAGAGCAAGGCCGCGCTGCAGGAGGCCAAGGTGAACGGGCACTATTACTGCGTGCCCACGCTGCTGGCCACATACAGCGCCGTCGGCCCGCTGTACCGCACCGACATCGTGAAGGACGCCGGCTGGAGCGGCAAGATGGAGAACTTCGCAGACGTGGAGGCGTACTGCGACATCGTGAAGAAAACCCACCCCGAGATGGAGCCGCTGGACATCTACTCGCTGGGCTCCGAGTGGGACGATCCGTATCTGCGGCTGCTGGGCTACCGCGCCTCCAACGGCACGACGGGGGATTTCCTGTACTTCGACCCGACCCAGAAGAACCCGAAGCTGACCGCCCTTTACGAGATCCCCCAGGTCAACGATTTTCTCGCGACGATGACCCGCTGGAACCAGAAGGGCTTCTTCATCAAATCGGCCCTCTCCGACACCGACTCCACCAAGCTGCAGAACGGCAAGGCCGCGATGAAGACGCATAACCTCGACGATTTTTCCGGCATGGCGATCCTGCACCCGGAATACGGCATGGCGTACGCGAACTTCGACAAGCACGTCTCCCATCTGCCCTACGTGCAGGACTGCATGGTGATCTCGAACACCTCCCCGAACCCGGAGCGCGCGATGGCCCTCTGGGAGCTCGTCACCAGCGACCGTGAGGTCTACGACGCCTTTATGTACGGCGTGAAGGACGTCACCTATACGCTGAACGACAAGGGGCAGTACAAGATCACCGACACCAACAAATACGCCGTCTCCGACATGTGGGCGGGGCGCACCACCGAGCTGAACCGCGACGCGGTGGGCACGCCGGACGCCTATGAGGAATGGAAAAAGACGTTCGAGAAGAACATCGCCTCCGACGATTCGGCGGAGCGGTACGTGGGCTTCATGATCGACACCTCCAAGATCGAGACGGAGTACGACGCCTGCGTCAGCGTCCAGAAGCAGTACTGGTGGCCGCTGGAGCTCGGATATACCGACGCGAAGACCGGCCTGGCCGAGTACAAGCAGAAAATAGAGGCCGCGGGGATCGAGAAGGTCCGCGCCGAGCTTCAGAAGCAGCTGGACGACTACGTGGCCAATATGGGAAAATAAAATTCGGGGAATTGGGATCTATGGACCGGGCTTCCCGGCCCATAGATCGTTTTTATCCCGCGAAAGGCTCCCGGCGCGCCGGGAAAAGGAGGAAGGAATTTTATGAATCGGGTTTCTCTGCATTCGGCCGTTTTCGAGGATTCCGTCAAGCAGAAAGACTATGCGACCGGGCTGATCCCCGACGTCAAAGCGGTGGAAAACCAGGTGGTCAACCTGTATCCGCGCAAGCTTTATCAGAGCTTCGAGGGTTTCGGCGCCGCGCTGACGGAGGCGGCCGGCTGGACGCTTTCGCGCATGAGCGAAGGCAAGCGCCGGGAAGTGCTGGAGGCCTGCTACGGGGAAGGCGGCATCGGTTACACGCTCGGGCGCGTTTCGATGGACAGCTGCGATTTTTCGCTGGGCCCTTACTGCGCGGTGCGGCAGGCGGACGCCGGCTTTGCGGATTTCTCGCTGGAGCGGGACGCGAAATACGTCCGGCCGCTGCTGCGCGGGGTGACGAAGGCGGCCGGGAAGCCGCCGAAGCTGCTGATGTCGCCGTGGAGCCCGCCGGAGTTCATGAAGGACACCGGCGCGCGCAACGGCGGGGGCCGGCTGAAAAAGGAATGGTACCAACCCTATGCGGAATACATTGCCCGGTACCTTCTGGAATACAAAAAGCTGGGGTTCCCGGTCGCCATGCTGACGGTGCAGAACGAGCCCCTGGCGGCGCAGCTCTGGGATTCCTGCGAATATTCCGCCGGGGAGGAAAAGGATTTTCTGAAAAACCATCTGGCCCCTGCTCTGCAAAAGAACGGCCTGGGCGATGTGGAGCTATATATCTGGGACCACAACAAGGAGCGGCTCTACGAGCGCGTCCGCGGGATTTTGGACGGGGAAACGGAGAAGATGGTCGCCGGCGCGGCCTATCACTGGTATTCCGGGGACCACTTTGAGGCTTTGCAGATGGTGCGGGAGGATTTCCCGTCGCTGAAGCTGATGCACAGCGAGGGCTGCGTGGAGCTGGCGCGCAATGCCGGCGGGACCGGAACCGGCGCCGAGCATGCGCGGCGATACGCCCACGACATGATCGGCGACATGAACCACGGCATGAACAGCTGGATCGACTGGAACCTCGCCCTGGATGAAAACGGGGGGCCCAACCACGTGGGCAACTTCTGCGACGCGCCGATCCGCTGCAACACGGCCGCGGATACGGTCCGTTATCAGCCGACGTTTTACGCGATCGCGCAGTTCAGCCGGTATATCCGGCCGGGCGCGGTGCGCATCGGGCTTTCCCGCTGCTCGCCCGACCTGGAGGCGACGGCGTTCAAAAACGCCGACGGCGCGCTGGCCGCGGTCTTCCTGAATCCCGGGGAGGGCAGGGAAGTCAGCCTGCGCACGGAGGGGAAGACGGCGAAGCTCCCGATCCCGCCCCGCAGCGTCTCGACGGCCGTGATCCGGTGAAAAAGAGAAAGGGTGGATGAGATGGAAAAGGTCAGGGGCGTCAATCTCGGCAACTGGCTCGTGCTCGAAAAATGGATGAACCCCGCCCTGTTCGAGGGGACGGACGCGCAGGACGAGTATTCCCTCCCGCGCCGGCTCCCGCGGGAGGCGTACGAGGCGAGGATCGGGACCCACCGCTCGGAATATATCACGGAGCGCGATTTCATCGCCATCCGCGCGATGGGCCTCAACGCCGTGCGCATCCCCGTGCCCTATTTCATTTTCGGGGACTTCGAGCCGTTCGCCGGGTGCGTCGGGTATCTGGACAAAGCCTTCGCCTGGGCGGAGAAATACGGCCTGCGGATCCTGATCGACCTGCACACCGCGCCGGACGGGCAGAACGGCTTCGACAACGGCGGCATCTGCGGCGTGTGCAAATGGGCGCAGGAGCCGGAGATGGTCGAGTTCGAGCTCTCGGTGCTGGAGCGCCTGGCGAAGCGGTACGGCCGGAGAAAAGGGCTGTGGGGCATCGAGATCCTCAACGAGCCCGCGATGGACGGAATTTTCGAGCTGGGCGTGCAGAAGCGCTACCCGCCGGCCGACGCCGGCATGGCGGCGGGCAGCCGGAGCATCTCCCACGAGTTCCTGCGCGGATTCTACACCGAGGCCTACGGCCGGATGCGCCGCTATCTGCCGGAGGAAAAATACGTCGTGTTCCACGACGGCTTCAACATCGGAGCCTGGAAGGATTTCATGCGGGAGGACAAATATAAGGGCGTCGTGCTGGACACGCACCAGTACCTGATGGGCGCCGAGATGATGGGCTGCCCGCGCACGATGGACGGCTACCTTTCGTTCATCCGGGAGCATTTCGCGAAGGACGTGGCGGAAATGGAGCGGTATTTCCCCGTGATCTGCGGCGAGTGGTGCCTGGCCAATTCGCTGGCCGGCGGAGCCGGGGAGGGCCGGGCGCCCGCCGCAGCGCGGCAGAAGGAAATCTACACGGCGCTGGCCGAGGCGCAGCTCCGGGCGTGGGAGAAATGCTCCGGCTGGTTTTACTGGAGCTACAAGCTGCTGACGGACACCGCGAACCGCCCGGAGCAGGCCGGCCTGAACGCCTGGGACCTCGGGCAGTGCGCCGGCCTGGGTTGGTTCCCGCGCCGCGCGGGGTGAAATGGCGGAAAGGGGAGCGCAGCGGCGCATGAAAACGCGGAAGCTGATGTTCGGCGCGGCCTATTACCCGGAATATCTGCCGTACGACCGGGTGGACACGGACCTTGCCATGATGAAGCGGGCCGGCATGAACACGATCCGCATTGCGGAATCCACCTGGAGCACGCTGGAGCCGCGGGACGGCGAGTTCGATTTTTCCTGCCTCGACCGCACGCTGGCGGCGGCGAAGGCGGCCGGCATCGGCGTGATCGTCGGAACGCCGACCTACGCGATCCCGCCGTGGCTGGCGCGGGAGCACCCCGAAGCGATGGCGCTGACGAAACGCGGGCGCGAGCTTTACGGCCGCCGCCAGACGATGGACATTATGGATCCCGCGTTCCGCTTTCACGCCGGGCGGGTGATCCGGAAGCTGCTGGAGCATACGGCGGGCCACCCGAGCGTGGTCGGGTTCCAGATCGACAACGAGACGAAATACTACGGCACCGCGTCCGAACGGGTCCAGAAGCTGTTCCGGGAATATCTGGTCCGGAAATTCGGCACGACGGAGAACCTGAACAGGGCTTTCGGCCTTGCGTACTGGAGCAATTCCATCGGGGACTGGGAGGACCTGCCGGACCTGCGCGGCTGCGTTAACGGCGGCCTCGCCTGCGAATTCGACCGCTTCCGCCGGAGCCTGGCGGCCGGATACCTCAAATGGCAGGCGGCCGTCGTGTCGGAATACAAGCGGCCCGACCAGTTCATCACCCACAATTTCGACTTTGAATGGCGCAGGCTCGGCGCCGCCCCGGAGGGATGCTCCTACGGCGTCCAGCCGGAGATCTGCCACCGGGAGGCTTCCGAGGCCGTCACGGTGTGCGGCGCGGATATCTACCATCCCTCGCAGGACGATCTGACGGGCGCGGAGATCGCGTTCTGCGGCGACTCCACCCGCTGCCTGAAGCAGAAAAACTATCTGGTGCTCGAGACCCAGGCGCAGGCTTTCAAGGAGTGGACCCCTTATCCCGGGCAGCTCCGGCTGCAGGCGTACAGCCATCTGGCGAGCGGAGCCGACGGCATCCTGTACTGGAACTGGCATTCCCTCCACAACGGCTGCGAGACGTATTGGAAGGGCCTGCTGAACCACGACTTCGCCCCGAATCCCGCCTACGAGGAGGCGTGCCGTATCGGCGCGGAATGGAAAAGGCTGGGGCCGCAGCTGTGCGGGCTGAAAAAGGAGAACCGGATCGCCCTCGCGGTGGATAACCTTTCCCTCAGCGCGCTGGAATGGTTCCCCATCGACCGGGGGCTGAGCTATAACGACGTGGTGCGCTGGATGTACGACTCGCTGTATGAAAGCAACATGGAGTGCGACGTGGTGGACGTGCACGGCCTGGAGCCGGAAAAATACCGGATGATCGTGACGCCGGCGCTTTACTGCGCCGGCGAGGAGACCCTCGCACGGCTGGAGAAGTTTGTGGAGCGGGGCGGCGTGCTGGTCAGCTCGTTCAAATCCTTCGTGGCGGACGAACATCTTTCCGTCTGGCCGGATACGCTCCCGCACCGGCTGCACCGCTGCTTCGGCTGCCATTACAGCCAGACCACCGCGCCGCGCGGGACGACCCTGCTGGGGCGCGAAGTGGACGGCTGGGCGGAGCTGCTGGTCGCGGACGGGGCCGAAACGCTGGCGCGCTACCGGCACCGGTACTGGGGCGCGTATGCCGGCATCACCCGCGGCGCGTACGGGAAGGGCTTCGCCTATTATATCGGATGCCATACCGCGAAGGAGACCCTGAAGGAGATCCTGCTGCGGGCCGCCGCGGACGCCGGGCTGGCCGAAAGCCTCCCGAAGGCGGCATGGCCGGTGATCGTCCGCAGCGGGACGGCCGCCGGCGGAGCGGAGCTGCACTACCTTCTGCATTACCGTGCGGACCCCGCGGAATGGGAATGCCCTTACGCCCGCGCAACCGACCTTCTGACGGGCGAGAGCTTCCGGAAAGGGGAGCGCATCCCGCTCGGGGCGTGGGGCGTCCGCATCCTGCAGGCGCCGGCGGCGGGCCGCTGCCCGCAGGCTCAGCCTGCGGCGGAGGGATAGAGGAAGCTGCGCAGCAGCGCGCAGTTTTTCTCGAGGTCGGGCACGAGGACGCGCCCCGCGCTCTTGTAGGTGCGGTCCGTATAGGCGTTGTCGGCGGGCATCTGGAGAGATTTCGTCTGGTAGCCGGAAACGGCCGCGGCGATCGACGCGAGGTACAGCAGCTCGCCGTCGCTCAGATTGGTCTTGATGTACGGCAGGTAGTCGTACAGGATCTTGTTGGATTCGATCGGGTTCAGGGAGACCATTTTCCGGATCATGAGCTGGATGATCTGCCGCTGCCGGCCCGCGCGGCCGAAGTCGTTGACGCCGTAGCCGTCGCTCGCGTCGCGGATGCGGGCGTAATAGAGGCACAGGCGGCCGTTCAGATGGTTGACGCCGGCCTTCAGATGGCTGCCCATGTTTTTGTTTTCGAGCGCGCAGGCGGATTTGGACATTTCGACGTCCAGGCCGCCCATCTTGTCGATGACGGCCGCGAAATTCTCAAAATTGACGGAGACGTATTTGTCGATGTTGACGCGGTAGTTGTTTTCGAGCGTCTGCATCGTCAGCGCGGCGCCGCCCTTCGCGAACGCAACGTTGAGCTTGTTCTTGCCCACCGTGGGGATCTCGAGGTAGGTGTCGCGCAGGAACGAGACGAGGTGCAGCGTCTTGGAGCCGCGGTCGGCCGAAAGCAGAATGTTGGTGTCGGACCGGCCGTCCGACCCGTTCGGGTTCTCGTCCACGCCGAGCAGCAGGATGTTCATCACGCTGCCGTCCGATTTCACGTCCCACGCGGGCGCGGCGGAGGGCTGCTGCACATAGCTCTGCAGGTCGCCGCTGGTCACGTCCTCCGAGCGGTTGAGCCGGGACGCGAGCACATGGAAATAGATCAGCCCGCCCCCCGCCAGCGCCAGGAGCACGAGCAGAAAGACGGTGAGCGCCTTTTTGGCGCATCCGCCTTTTTTCGCGCGCCTGCGCCGCCGCCCGGAGTCGCTGTAAATGTCGCGGTCGACGTAGTTGTAGCGGTCGATCTCGCCGGGGCCGTAGCGCCCCCGGCGCCCCGGGCCGTTCCGCCCGGAGGAAGAAGCCGTGGTCCGACGGGTTTTGCTGCTCATACCACACCTCGTTTTTTAATTACAGCATTTCCAGTTAAGCTGCGGAACCGTTTTTGCTTCTCCCCCGCCTCCGGCGGGGGAGAAGCAATTTCAATCTCTCGCTCAAGGCTGGAATTGCTATAAGACGATTTTATTCTATTGCAAACCGGGGGGCTTGTCAACTTTGCGGGCGGGCGCAAAGAAGGACGCCCGGGCGCGGACCCGAGGGGGGAAAGCACAAACCCGCTTGCGTAATCGGCTGGAAACGCTGCGGTTTGCGCCCGGGTCCCGGATGGCCGGTTGTCCCTTTTCGGGGTTTGAAGCAGGGGAGGGGGCGCCGCGCTTCTCCCCTTCAAAAAAGAAGAAGCCGGTTTTCCACCGTTTCCGGGCATTTGGTGGAAAACCGGCTTCTTCTTTGTTTTTTTCCCTTACGTTGAAGTTTTCGCCCGCCTTTTTCAAAAGGCGGTTATTTTTCTCTATTGTTTTTCCCGGTAGGCAAGCTGAAACTTCTGCGTGTAGCCGTACAGCTCGCGGTACAGCTGCGCCGCGCGCCCGCGGTAGAATTCCATCACCCGCGAGGAGGTCTCCACCTGCGCCAGGCTTCCGCCCGCCGCCTGGGCGTCGTCCGCGATCTTTTTGAGTGCGGCTTCGCGGCCGTCCTCCCACTTGCGCTGCCCGGCCTCCAGCGCGGCGGGCTTCCCGCTCGAATCGAGCTTCATCGGCTTCTGAAGCTCCGCCCAGGCGCGGTCCGTTTCGGCGCGCCAAAGCTCCGCGTACCGGTCCGAGACCTTCGCCATCTCGAGGTTCGAGACGGCCGCCGCGATTTCCGCCTTGTATTTTTTGTCGAGCGCGTTTTCCGCGAACAGCCGGTCGAACGCCTCGCTGTCCGTGCGGACGGTCAGCACCGGCCCCTGCTGCGGGACCGTTCCGCCCTGCGCGGAGGAGGCGGAGGACGAGGCTGCGGAAGACGCCGTCCCGGGGGAGACGCTCTCGCCGGCGGCGGCGCTCCCCTGCGGGGAAACGCTCGTTCCGGGCGGGGCGCTCGTTCCCGCCGGGACGGCCTCGCCGCCGCGCTTACGGCAGCCGGGGGCCGCCAGCAGGGCCAGCGCGAGCAGCAGGGCCGGCAGCAGCTTCTTAGGATTCATCGGGCTTCCCTCCTTCGGTCGTGTCGTCCGTCGTGTCGTCCGTTTCGTCCGCGCCGTCGGCTTCGGGGGCGTCGTCGGCGCCTTCGTCGGCGCTGCCGTCGTCCAGGGGTTGGGCGGCCTGCTCTTCGTCGTCGCGGTCGGCGCGGGCCACCGTGGCCACGCGGGTCGGCGCCTCCACGCGCATCAGCAGCACGCCCTTCGAGGGCCGCCGGCACTCGCGGATCGAGTCCGCGTGGATGCGGATGATCACCCCGTCGGAGGCGATCAGGATCACGTCGTCGCCGCGGCCGGCCATCTGCACGGCCGCCACGTTCCCGTACCGCTCCACGTGGTAGTTCAGCAGGCCCCGGCCGCCGCGTTTCTGCATCCGGTAGTCCGCGACGGGCGAGAGCCGGCCGAACCCGGTCTCCGAGACCGTGAGGACCATCCCGTCCCCGCGCAGCACGCAGACGCCGGCCACCTCGTCGCCCGGCGCGAGCGCCACGGCGCGCACGCCGCGGGCCGTCCGGCCCATCGGGCGCACGTCCGTTTCTTTGAAGCGGATCGCCATCCCCAGGCGCGTGGCGGCCAGCAGCTCGTCGTCCCCGCCGGTCAGCCGCACCCAGGCCAGCTCGTCGCCGTCGTCCAGGCTCACGGCGATCACGCCGCCCTTGCGGGCCGTGTCGAACGACGAAAGCTCCGTGCGCTTGATCACCCCGCGCCGCGTGACCATCACCAGGTAGCCCCCGCGGTCGAACTGCGGCACGCGGATCATCGAGGTGACCTTCTCCTCCTGCGCGATGGGCAGCAGGTTCGCGATGTTCACGCCCTTGCCCGTGCGGCTGCCCTCCGGCACCTCGTAGCCCTTCAGGCGGTAGGCGCGGCCGCGGTTCGTGAAGAACAGCACGTAATCGTGCGTGCGGGTCACGAACATCTCGCTCGCGGCGTCTTCGTCGCGCCGGGTCATGCCGCTCACGCCGCGGCCGCCGCGCCGCTGCGTGCGGTAGGCGTCGGTCTTCTGCCGCTTCACGTAGCCGAACCGCGTCAGCGTCAGCATGCACTCCTCGTCGGGGATCAGGTCCTCGATGTCCATCTCGCCGCTCACGGCCTGGATCTCGGTGCGGCGCTCGTCGCCGAACTTCTCCTTGACGGCGAGGGCCTCGCTCTTCACGATCGCCAGCACGCGGGCCTCGTGCGCGAGGATGTCCTCGTAGTCCCCGATCTTCACGCGCAGCTCCGCGAGCTCCTGCTCCAGCTTCTCGCGCTCCAGGCCGGTCAGGCGCCCCAGGGGCATCTGCACGATCGCCTGGGTCTGAACGTCGTCCAGCGCGAAGCGCGCGGAAAGGCGCTGCCTCGCCTCCGGCACGGATTTCGAGGAGCGGATGATCCGCACGACCTCGTCGATGTGGTCGACGGCGACCTTCAGCCCCTCGAGGATGTGGGCGCGGTCCCTCGCCTTTTTCAGCTCGAACTCGGTGCGCCGGCGCACCACCTGCTCCTGGAAGCGGACGTACTCCTCCAGCAGCTGCTTGAGCGTGAGCAGGCGCGGCTCGCCGTTCACGATGGCGAGCATGATCACGCCGAAGGTGGTCTGCATCTGCGTGAACGTGAACAGGCGGTTCAGCACGATCTGGGGCGAGGCGTCGCGCCGCACGGTGATCACGATCCTCATGCCGTCGCGGTCGGAGTGGTCCTCCACGTTGGTGATGCCGTCGATGCGCTTCTCCTTGACGAGGTCGGCGATGCTCTCGATGAGCCGGGCCTTGTTGACCTGGTAGGGCAGCTCGGTCACCACGATGTGAAAGCGGCCGTTCTTCTCCTCCTCGATCTCGGCGCGGGCGCGCACCACGATGCGGCCGCGGCCGGTGGCGTAGGCGGCGCGGATGCCGCTGCGGCCCATGATGATGCCGCCGGTCGGGAAATCCGGCCCCTGGATGCTCTGCATCAGCTCGTCGAGGCCGGCGTCGGGGTGGTCGATCAGCGTGCACACGCCGTCGACGGCCTCGCGCATGTTGTGCGGCGGAATGTTCGTCGCCATGCCCACGGCGATGCCCGTCGAGCCGTTGACCAGCAGGTTCGGGAAGTGGCTGGGCAGCACGGTCGGCTCCTTGAGCCGGTCGTCGTAGTTCGGCACGAAGTCGACGGTCTCCTTGTCGATGTCCTTGAGCATCTCGACGGCCACGCGGCTCATGCGGGCCTCGGTGTAACGGTAGGCGGCGGGCGGGTCGCCGTCCACCGAGCCGAAGTTGCCGTGCCCGTCC
>ENA-UOOI01002325-UOOI01002325.1-fermentation-metagenome-genome-assembly--contig:-NODE-2325-length-16839-cov-12.195543_pt1 | contig 16839 bp, 19 predicted proteins | sample MGYA00245779_ERZ724027 | MGnify/ENA primary metagenome ERZ724027 (study PRJEB28704, sample SAMN03018318) | fermentation metagenome | biome: anthropogenic terrestrial biome; feature: soil...
CTAATTGCCAAAAGCAATTAGGAGAAAATCAAGGGGTAGTTGCTAGGGTGCTTACTGATAATCATACCGCAAAATATGTTTTCAAGTATTGAAAGCAGCTATATATCAGATTCCAACTTTTAAAAAATAATAATATGCCATATCCAATAGAGAAAAAACTTGTTGTGGGAATCTCATCTAATGCACTTTTTGATTTGAGAAAAGAGGATGAACTCTTCAAGAAAGAGGGGTTAGAGGTTTATCGTAAATATCAAGTTGAAAACAAAGCTGTTATTTTAGAGAAAGGTGTGGGATTTCCTTTTATTAAACGATTCCTGAATATTAATGAGATATATTCAGAAGAACAGCCTATGGAGGTGGTATTGCTTTCTCGGAATAGTCCTGAAACAGGTGTGCGAATTTTTAATTCTATTCGGGAGTATGGTCTTAATATTACACGTGCTGCTTTTATGTCTGGAGGGTCGGCTGTGAACTATATACCGGCATTTAACATATCTTTGTTTTTAGCTATTCATGAAGATGATGTTAAAGAGGCATTAAAGGCGAGACTTCCTGCTGGTAGAATTTTACAAACTGATGTTCAGGATGATGAGTCAATTGAATTAAGAGTTGCTTTTGACTTTGATGGAGTAGTAGCTAATGATGAAGCAGAAAGGGTATACAAAGAGAGGGGTATCAAAGAGTATCATGAATATGAAAATCAGCATAGTTCAGTTCCTATGGAGCCAGGGCCTCTTGGTGATTTTTTTACAAAAATATCGTCTTTCCAAAAGCTTGAAACTGAGAAGAAGCGCAATGATGATAAGTATGAGAAGATTCTTAAAACAGCAATTATAACTGCCCGAAATGCACCTGCTCACGAAAGAGCAATTAATACTTTAAACAGTTGGGGTGTGGAAGTGGACGAGATGTTTATTTTGGGCGGCATTGACAAATCACGAATACTAGAGATAATGAAACCTCATCTCTATTTTGATGATCAAATGGATAATCTTAATACGAAAGCAGTGAAAAATACACCTCTTGTTCATATCCCCTTTGGGGTTGCCAATGAAGAGGAGAAATAATAAAAGTCTATTCACGAATAAAGGGACTCCCCTAAGCCAAAATTTTAATTATTGAAAAGGAATGCGTCTCAAGACAAAGAGAAAAATCAAGACTTAATGACAAAAAGGAAATGATGAATTTAGAAGAAATATTTAAAGAGTACGACCCAAAGCTCGAGTTGCCAGGTTATGTATGCCCTACAATTGATTTGTTGGAACCGAATGATATTATTTTTTCAACAAATGAGGTTATTGAGACGAAAAAGAAATTGATAGATACTTTGCAGGCAAATAGAATAGATGTGAGCTCATTGAAAACTACGGTTGGATATACAAATACCTTATATGAGATTGTTCCCCGGAAAGGTTTACGCTTAAGCCGGGTGAAGGATCTACAAGCTGAGCTTTCATTCAATATGGGCATTTCAGAAATATCTATTGAACCTCTATTTGAAAGGGGGGCTATTGGTTTTATCATTCCTAATAAAAAGCACGTTAAATTACCGATTAAGTCAATAATAGAGTCGGATGATTTTATCGATACAGATTATGAGCTTCCTTTGATTATTGGTCGTACATTGACTCATAAGAACATTATTATAGATTTAAACGAAAAGGGGCATATGCTGGTGACGGGGGCAACGGGTCAGGGGAAATCTGTTTTATTGAATGTAATAATCGCTTCATTACTTTATAAAAAACATCCGTCGGATCTTAAATTAGTGCTGCTTGATCCAGTACAGATAGAGTTGAGCTTATATTCAATTATGGATAATCATTTTCTAGCAAAATTGCCTGATAACACTAATGTTGTTTCTGATACGCTTGGTGCTTTTCGTACTCTTGAGTCATTAACTCGTGAAATGAACGATCGTATTGAGTTGCTGATGAAAGCTAATGTGAGAAGTTTTAAGGAGTATAATGCTCTCTTCAGGAAAAGGGGGATTAATCTTTCAAGAGGATTTAGGTATATGCCATACATTGTGGTGATTATTGATAATTACGCTGATTTTGTTATGGGTGAAGGGGAGTTGTATATAAAAAGGCTTGTAAGTAGGGCTCATTTAGTGGGTATTCATCTTATCCTTTCTACACAACGTCCATCTCATGATGTTATTGCTAAAGATATTAAGACTAGCTTTCCAGTGCGTATTGCTTTTAGAATGGCAAGCAGGGAGGATTCAAGGATGATATTGGATGAGGACGGCGCGGAGAGTCTATCGGGTAATGGAGATGCTATTTATAAAGACGAGTTGCTAAAATTACGGGTGCAGGTTCCTTTTATATCGACTGATGAGGTGAATAGGATTGCTAGCTTTATTGGGAGTCAGCAAGGTTTTGATTGTGCTTATCCTTTACCTGAAGTTTTACTATATTCACAAGACTTAGAGTGTGTTGATTTAAACGATAGAGATATATTGTTTGATGAGGCTGCACGTCTTATTGTTGTGCATCAACAAGGCTCTACATCTCTTATTCAACGTAAATTCAGTATCGGTTATAACAGAGCCGGGAGGTTAATGGATCAGCTTGAGGCTGCCGGCATAGTGGGTGCTTGTCGAGGCAGCTGTCCCCGTGAAGTTCTTATTGATGATGAATATAGTCTGGAGAAGCTTCTTGTATCATTGGAGTAGGGGGTGTAATTATAAACGGTGTCTAAATTTTTGTTATAACTATCAATACTTCGGTAATTTATTTAAAACAATTTCATAATTCACTGAATATCAATAGAGTATGATACTCTTTGAGGATCCGGCATAAATTATTAAGTGTCAGTATTATATATGATGTTTTAACGAAGCATTAAACTATATTAGCCCTCAAAAAAACCGATCAGTAAAAAATAAAAGTTATTTTTACAACTGCAATGGAAGAGAGGAAGAATTTCACATCGAAAATCAAGGTTGAAATTGTTTTATCCTTGTTGTGTGGAGAGGATTCGGAGCTCATCAGCCGTCAATACGGAGTTACTCTGGCCTACATTAACCTTTACATCCATTCAATTAATCTTTTAGTATAATATATTACCATCGGATCAGCTTGTCCGATACAAGAGTAATAAAAAAGATTAAATACAATTAGCTCCAGTTTAAAAACCTTATGTGTTTTTACATAAAAAACAGAGTTGATTTATACTCGGAACCAATTGATTTTTACTATCTTTGTATTTAACATATCACAAAAAAACAATAAGATGGTTGCTGAAACGACAGACAAATTAAGGAAAAGGCATACCGGACGGAATGTGCAGAGGGTCCGGATGTATTTTGGTGTGAAACAGGAAGCTTTGGCTGCTGATCTGGGTATAAGCCAGCAGGAAGTGTCGAAGATTGAACAGCAGGAAGAAATTGAAGAAGAAATGTTATCGCAGATTGCCTGCGTGTTGGGGATCTCCCCGGAAGTAATCCGGGATTTTGACGTGGAAAGGGCTATTTACAACATCAACAACAGCTATAATGATGCAACCATTACTGAAGGAAGTACTGCCGTTGTATTACAAATAAATCCAATAGAAAAAATTGTAGAGCTTTATGAACGTTTACTGAAAAGTGAAAGGGAAAAAATTGAATTATTAAAAAACAGTAAGTAAAAAGCAAAAGATAAATATATCTAAGACATAATCTATATTATGGAAAATGAAACCTACACAAAAGCCTTACATATAGGCAGAAAGATAGAAAGAGTACGCCGCCTACGGGGGATGACGCAGGCTGATTTGGGGGATATTTTGGGTGTAACCAAGCAGGCAGTCTCTAAAATGGAGCAGACAGAGAAAATGGATGATGGAAAGCTAAAGCAGGTTGCTGAAGCTTTGGGAGTCACAGAAGAAGGATTGAAAAACTTTACAGAGGAAACAGTTCTGTATTGCACAAATAATTTTTATGAAAACTGTCATGTTAGTGCTTCAAATATCGGACCTATTTCCACTGTAGAAAATCTGAATCACTTCTCCATGGAACAGGCCATCAAGCTTTTCGAAGAACTGATAAAAATTGAAAGGAAAAAGTTCGAATCTTTAAAAAAAGAGAAAGAATAGAACTGCTCAATATCCTGCAGGTTTTCTCCAACCATTATATTTCCAAAAAAGCAGCGGATGAACTGACCGCTGCCAAAGACCGGGAAATTACCTGGCTGAGAGAAGAAATCCTATACCTGAGAACGAAATTGGACCGATTGCAGGAATGCGACGAACGCTAAAAATATACTTGACTTAACTTAACGTTAAAACAAGTACGGACAATGGAAACATACCAGAGAGACATCCGACAGGTAGCAAAAGCGCCTGAGGAGAAACTGACCGATCTTTTGTGGATGTGTTCCCGGGAGGAACTCCTACAATTTATCATCTATTACGCTAAAGAACAACCGGGCATTCACGATAAGCTGCAAGAATTTTTACTTGCTTCACATCTACCTTTACCTACCAAAATATAGCCTTGTCCTCGTCCGAAACCAAAGTGCTCACGTTACGCTGCATCAGCATGGTACTCTTGCACCTGTAGGGGAAGACCATAGATTTCACTGGAAACAGAGTCTTTGTAGCGACGAAGAATGAAATCAATGATGGATTGTCGACTGTTATAAAGGTTCTTTTTTATAATGATGATAGAGTGCTTACCACCGAGTTTTTGGTTAATCCGCTTGAAGGTGTGTATGGAGTGCATATTCCCGTCAGTCAATGGGATACGCTGGAGGTACTGGAAAGCGGGACCGTGATCTTCGAGGTGAAGAACGGCCCCTACTCTCCCCTTGGTGAATAGGATGTGTTGTGTTAGCATATTGGTGTCAGCGATTTAATAGTCCGATGTATTTGACCAGATCATGGTGCTCTTTTATAAACTTCTACATGAAAACATTCTTTCCGAAATGATCAAAGTGACAGTTAAACGAATTATCAAAACGATAAAAGAAAGATAATGAGGTATTAATCAACTATAACAGTTGGGATATTAGCCCTTTAATGAACAATAGACAGTCTACCCGGCAGCCTTACGAAGGTGATTAAAATTTTACACATTTATTTGGTTAATTTAAATTATTTTGGTAATTTAGTGTTTTACAATAAATTGATTAGAGATTAATAGTATCCAATAAAATAGGAAATTATATTAGAGGATCATCATCGATCTTCGGGTATAAGCAAGGAATTTTATAATCAGTATTTTGAAAATTGAGATCATGCGTTTACCATTTAAGTTGGGTATGTAAAATAATATGCGCATCCTAAACTCTTCACATATGAACAGGTAATGACGCATTTGCCTTATTTTGTCTCTCTACTGTTGAACCCGATGAAAGTGAGAAATATAAACATTTATCCACTCAAGCTACAAGTGAAATTGTATGCCTGATTGGTAATAAATAAGAATACCATAATTATGAGAGTCTCTAAAGTAAAAGTTCTGGGAAATGAAGAAACCAAAGGTAGAATAGTGCTGATGCATCGTTCTCCTGTAAAGGGTCAATTAATTTATTCGGAGGATGCTGGTAAAAGGGATAGAACGGAGGATATTATTCCTGAGCAGAAACTGGAGAGTTTTCATCTGAGTATCCTAAACAAGACTTTTTTAAGGAAGGAGTTTTTTAAAAAAGAATTGAAACATGAGGCTAAAAAGAATGGGCTAAAAGGTGATGCTGAAGATAAATACATCTCTGAAAAATTAAAAGAATATCATTCCTTGTTGCAGTTTATTGATGATGTACTGTCAGTTAAATATAATGAGAACCGTAAAGCAATAAAGTTCCCGGAATATTTAACCAGGGAGATGATTGAGATATTTCTGAATCATAAATTCCGAAAAGAGGTAACCTACACCAATAAAAATGGTGCTTCTGTCTCTTTCCTTTTGTCAACACTCATACTGAATGCCATTGAAAAGCATAGTGTAATTGAGATGCAGCCTTTTGTAGATTGGAGAAACTGGTTTGTTGAGACCAAAAGTAAATTCCTTAAGAAATCGATCATCAATAATTGTATCCCGACAAATGGAGGGCCTATAAGCAGACGTCGGGAGACATTGATGAAGTGGAGGGATGATTATTTTACGAATGCTGAAATCGATCTGGCAAGGTTGCATAAAAAGTTTGGTACGGATACTTTGATGGCCTCTTTGAGGGAAGTACCGCAAACGGAAAAGAGCGGGAATGAGTATCACAGGCTATTGAAATCTTGTCTGCAGAGTCATCAGAAAAAGCTTTTTGGTAAAAGAGCGGAAGGGTATGATATAAACCGGGCGGACAATCAACTGTATGTTTACAACACAGAGGTGGTGAAGTATATGGAGCATTATTTTCCTGTGAAGAGTTCGAAGCGTAGAAACAGCACTGCTGAAATTAAATATTATCTTCAGACAGATACCATAAAATGTTGTTTACATCATCAGATCATAAACGCTGTGCGTGGCCTTGCACTTCGGGAGGGTAAATTTAATCTGCATGGTTTTGATGATAAACTGATTCCGAATGAGAGGAATGTTTCAAGCAGCATACTGAACGAATTAAAAACTTCAGAAGGTTTTGTATTGAACATGCTGGGAGGATGCGCTTTTGCTGCAAACTGCTTGCGTAATATAGTGGATGCTACCCAGAGAAGTGATTTACTTGGCTTTAGATGCTTTGAAGTCAGTTTAAAAAAAGGGAAAAGCAATTCCGATTTGTTTGCACTTTTCTTTGGTTTTGGTCGTGAGGATATGGATGATGACTCTGAATGGGAAAAGCATCTGTATGCCGCACGATATTCTGTTTCGGAAATTAGGAACCGGGTTGCGCATTATCATAAAAGTGCGATCGAAAATATATATAATATCACTGATTTTGAATATAGGGAAAATTCCATGTGCTCATATACTGACACCAAATTTACAACTGCTCTGCAAAACGAGATATATAATACTCCCAAAGCTTTTTCGCTTCAATTGATGACGGGTAAGGTGCTGGAGTATTATCCGAAGGAGAAGCTGGTGTCTTTCTTTCAGAAGTATAAATTCTCCCTTTACAGGTCTGTCGTTCCTTTTGCCCCAGGCTTTAAAAACATAATGCGCACAGGCGTTAATTATCAGAATGCTACCCAGAATCGTCTTTTTTATGATATGGGGCTAACTGCCTTTCAGGATAAAGATAGGTATATAGATGATGTGGAGGCTTGGAATGCGCGTTATTTCTTTATGAAGTTGATCTACAATAATCTCTTTCTGCCCCGTTTTACCAATGATAAAAATGACTTGTTCAGAAAAACAGTCGAGCAGGTGCTTGAAGTCAATAGGTCTCATATGGAGAAGGTTGGGAAAGACGACAGACAAGCATTTGGTGAGGTTCGACAGATGCGCGAAAATGAAACGGCAAATGATTACATGGCATATCTGCAGAGTAGTCTACGGATGGAAAAGAATAAGAAAGAGTTGGAAGGGAACGGTGCAAAAAGAATTAACTTTGAGAAGTTTATCCTACAAATGTTTGTCAAGGGTTTTGATAGTTTCTTGAAGGATGGGGCTTTTGAATTTGTTCATTCTCCCGAAAATTGTTTGACCGGTAGTACTGAAAAAGAGCGGGCAAAAGAACGCAACAGTTTGTGTGAAGAGATCGGCAATTACGTAAGACTTGTCAGCACTGTAATCGATCCGGGCAAAGGATCACATGTGGCATTTTATGTTTTCTGTAAAATGTTAAATAGCGTTTATCTGAGTAATATCAGGAACGAGATGATCAAATATCACAAGGTGGTTAGAACAGATGAACTGGCACACTTAATTGAAATCATTGAGCTTTGTCTTTTATCAGCTGATGCTGTGAGCCAAAAAACAGTGAATGCCGATAAGCTTTCTCATTTTTTTGCTGAAGGAGTAAATGTGGATGATGACGAAAATGTGATTCATGCATCGATGGAAACTTTTCGGAAATATGGCACGCGTGATCTCTTTCATAAATTGATGCTGCAAGACGATCGGTTCCTGGTATCGAGTGACGATTATCGTGAATGGGAGGAGATGAAGGAGAAAATTGAGGGGAAGGTAAAACAGCGCGAGTTGCTTCACGCAGAGTGGTGCGAAGCGAAGGAGAAAGATAAAAAAAGCAGAAAGGTTAAGAGCAATTCTAGAACCTGTTTTGAAAAAAAATTCATGGGTGCAAAAGCTGAAGAGTATTATTCTCTGTGCAACGTTATTGACAAGTATAATTGGCTCGATAACAAGTTACATCTGGTTCATTTAAACAAATTGCACAATTTGGTTATCGAGATTCTGGGGCGTATGGTGGGATTTACAGCACTGTTTGAGAGGGATTTTCAATATATATGTAAATCGGATTCCGAGTATGAACAGTTGTACAATCTGGATTTTAATATGGGTTTGCCAAAATTTAAAAATTCCATAAAAGGATCGGGCAAAGCTAAGAATAGTACCCAAAATATCGATCATAATGCAACAGGAATCGGCAATAGTTCAAATTTACTCAAAGAAAACTCCAACGGAACACACTACTGTAAGAACCTTTCCGGAGATGGTGTTGAAGATAAACTTAAACGATTATTCTTGTATGATGATTATCGAAATGTTAGGAATTTTGTAGCTCATTTTAACTATCTTACTCGGGTTGAAGACGATTTAGGAGGGAATGATGCGGTTAAGCTGTCGGGTACAAGGTATTCGCTTATTGAATTGATAAACGAGCTGCGTAACTTGCTTAAGTACGATAGAAAACTCAAGAATGCGGTATCTAAATCTTTTATCGATATGTTTGAACGGCATGGTATGCATGTAAAAATGAAATTAAATCACAACCATAAGCTTTTTGTGGATAGTATTAGCCCAAGAAAAATAAAACACCTTGGGGGTGGTTATAAGAAGCGGGGGAAGGATGACAAGATGTATGTGCAGACGACCAATCATGTTGATCCTCTTTATTGTGATATGTGCAGAGCTTTGTTGGAGATGAAATGAAGCGTGGTGTGAATGATCCCAAAATGAAAGGGAACTACAACCATGATCGTAAGTTTATGAATTTTTCGCAAGGTGTGAATGATCCCAAAATGAAAGGGAACTACAACTTTCGTATAGCGATAACAGGACATCGTGCAGGTGTGAATGATCCCAAAATGAAAGGGAACTACAACGTGCTCCCTGTATGCCACTAATTCCGGCTGGGTGTGAATGATCCCAAAATGAAAGGGAACTACAACTTGTATTCTTTGCACTGATCTTCGGCTTCTACCCTACCCTCGGCTGGTGGATTTTCGCGATACTGACCACTATGTTGGGTGCTGTCTAATGCCTAAAATTCAAACTGATGAAATAATAGAAATGCTTATAGATGAACATTTACTGGACAAGGTGACGGCCAAGGCGAAAGCCAGTCCCTATACTCCCCCTGCAGCCGGAGGATATTCTGGAACCATAGATTTCACTGGAAACAGAGTCTTTGTAACGACGAAGAATGAAATCAATGATGGATTGTCGACTGTTATAAAGGTCCTTTTTTATAATGATGATAGAGTGCTTACCACCGAGTTTTTGGTTAATCCGCTTGAAGGTGTGTATGGAGTGCATATTCCTGCCGGTCAATGGCATACGCTGGAGGTACTGGATAGCGGGACCGTGATCTTCGAGGTGAAGGACGGGCCGTATGTGCCCCTGCAACCGGAAGATATCATCCGGTTATAGGAATGTTCATTCAAACTATGCGAGAATCGGAAACTTCTTTATAGAGTTGAAGTAGGACGCTATGATTACAGAACAGTGACCCACTTGAGGATTACTTCTTTCGTGTCATCTGCATCCAGACTGCCTCATTTTTGGAGTTCTTAAACGTGATATCGTCGGCTTTAAATGCATAGCTGACAATTGTTCCGGTGATTACCTCTTTATCCTCATTAATGGAAGTAAGGGTAATGGTGGGATATTTGAAGCTGTATGTATATTTAGCGATGGTTTCGACTGTTCCACTTCTCTGAAGAGTGTAAGTGCACTCCTTATAGTCGAACTCAATTTTCATGGTATAACCAAATAACGAGTGACTCTCCCACAAGGTCCAATTTATAAAGGCTCCGGGAAGTGATAGATCGCTCAACATGTTGGGGATTGGCCGGGAAGCTCCTAGATTATCTTCCTCTTCATTGTCTTTGCTGCATCCAATTAAGGTGAGCTCTCCCACCGCAAAGAGTAATACCATTAAAAACCAAACGCACTTCTTTTTCATGATGTTCGTTTTTTGTTTACGTTTTGTTGCCGTTTTATGTTCTAGCCTCTTTTCTCGTTTTAATCATGGGAACGTTTTATTAACTAACCACATATAGTTTGCAAATGTATGATAATTTAATTAAAACTTGCAAGACACGTGCAGCTTTTTGTAAGCATAAGACAAAGTCTATGGTTATTTTCGAGTATAAAAGAAAATAGCTACATTTACATCGAATTATTCGAGTATGAATGAAAATTTTGAGGCTTTAAGAAAATACAATTTTTGGGATGAAGAATACCTGGCTTCAGGTTATCCGCGTGATTTATAATCCGCAATTAAAGATTCAGTACTATTACGTGATATTATCCAGAGACATAATATAAAAGATGCTAAGCTTCTGGATGATATGTTTTCTTACTTGGTAAACAATGCTTCTAATCTGATTTCAATTACAAATATTGTTAACTATTTTAAGTCGATAGGGCGTAATACAACTTATGATACTGTTTCTAACTACATCGGTTATATCGAGGATTCGTTTATTATTCACAGAGCTGAGCGATATGATATACGTGGCAAGGATACTTTATCGGGAAATAGTAAGTACTACATTAATGATCTGTCTTTCAAGAATTATCTTTATCCCGGATTTGGTTATGGTGTTGGATATAAGTTGGAAAATCTGATTTATATTGAGCTTCGCAGGTATGGTTATGAGGTTTATGTTGGTACTTTAAGAGACAAAGGGATTGACTTTGTTGCAAAAAAAGAGGATAGAGTAATATATATACAAAGCTCTTACATATTAGCTGATGAACAGACCATCCAAAGAGAGTACTCGCCATTGGAATCTATAGAGGATAATTATGAAAAGTTCGTGGTTTCGCTTGATGATATTGCTTTTCCTTCTAATAAAGGTATCAGACATGTTCAGGCATGGAATTTTAGTAATGTGATTGCATAATTAATAAATGTTATTGGGATGTTTTATCTAATCATATTTGCTGTTCTTTTTATAGCTGAGCTGTTATACTTCAGGATTGCCGATAAATTTAATATTATCGATAAACTGAACGAACGGAGTTCGCACAACTATATCACCATCCGGGGTGAGGAAATCATCTGGTGGGTGGCAGCACTGCTGTTCCTGCTGTTTCATTTCTCTTCTCAGGGGCTGTGGTTCTTCGCGGGCATCAATTGCGATTATATAAATAAACAGAATCATGCGCCGTCAGGATATGCTGGATAGTATGCGCCTTGCATTTTTTCCGATATACATGACATGTTGCCAATTACTACGAAGTTAATGATTACACCATTTGATCAAATCAAAAACGGTTCCTTTGCAAGTCCAAATCTTGATCTTCAGTATTTCATGTTAAACATTATAAATATTTTAAATAACACTTCCTGTTAGCTAAAAATATAATTACCTTTGCGATGGATTTGACATTCCGCACCAAAAAACTAGAAAGACTGGCTAATGATTACAGGAGATGCCAAAGAGAATTGGGTGCTATACGATCGAAACTTTTAAACATTCGGCTAAATGATCTCAAAGTGGCAGAGACATTAGAAGACGTAAGGCAACTTCCAGGGCGCTATCATGAACTTATAGGAGATAGAAAAGGCCAATGGGCTTGTGATTTGGATCACCCTTAACGATTGATATTTGAGCCACATGAAAATCCAATCCCCGTTACTCCAGACGGCAACTATTTATGGATAGAAATAAAAGGTGTGGAAATAGTTGAAATAATAGATTATCACAACAAGTAGAATATAAAGTTATGGCAAAAAAAGAAAACCGGTATATTCCACAAGTGGTTTTTCATCCGGGCGAGACACTTGCCGAGAAACTTGCTGAGATGAAAATGGGGCCAAAAGAGTTTGCTGTGCGTACAGACAAACCGGAAAAAACAATTAATGCTGTTTTAAAAGGAGAAAGCTCAATTACCCCTGATATGGCTGTGCAATTTGAAAGTGTGACCAAAATTCCTGCTCATTTTTGGATGAATAAGCAGCGTAGCTTTGATGAATATCGTGCGCGAGAACGTCAACGGGAAATCATTGACGAGTCTATAGATTGGGCAAGAAAATTTCCATTAACAGAAATGATAAAAAAAGGATGGATAAAGTCCTCGGGAAATATAAATGAAAAAACAGAAGCCTTATTGTCCTTTTTCGGTATGAGTAATCCGGAGGCATGGCATAAGTTTTATTTCTATCGGAACCTGAAAGTTGCTTTCAGAATTTCGTTGGCGCACACGAGCGAACCGTACGCGATTTCCGCGTGGTTACGAAAAGGAGAACTGCAAGCCCAGGAGCTAACAGTGGAAAACCTTTATTCGGAGAAAAGATTTAAAGAAACACTTCCTGTCATTAAATCGTTAATGGCAAAGCATCCTGCGAATTTTCAAGAAAAACTCCAGTCGTTATGTCTGGAGGCGGGAGTTAAAGTAGTATATACTCCCTGTTTGCCCAAAGCTCCCATAAACGGAGCGACACGCTGGCTGGATGAGACCCCTTTTATCCAGTTAACGGGAAGATATAAACGCAACGATGTCTTTTGGTTTACCTTTTTTCATGAAGCGGGACATATCCTTTTACACGGAAAGAAAGATGTCTTCTTGGAAAATATTGAATATTCCGATAAAATAAATGAGAAAGAGCAGGAAGCGGACGAGTTTGCTATTAAATGGACGTTGTCGGAGCAGGAAGAAAACGAAATAGTCTCGCAAGGAAGGCTTACCTCTGAGGATGTACGAAAGTATGCTGAAAAATTTAACACCCACCCTGCCATTATTATCGGAAGGTTGCAACACAAGAAATATATCCCTTATTCTGCAGGAAAAGAGTTTATAGAAAAAGTGGAATTGAGGTAATAATTTCCTAATGAGGATATTCCGGTATATTGACCCCTTTTGATGGTTTTATTTCAAAAATTAGGGGATTAGGCTAGTTAAATAATTCGAATATTTCGTTTATGTCTGCAGTTCCAACATTAAAAACTACAGTTATGATAACGACAAATGATATAGAAAGGCCTAACAAACGTGAGCGAAAATTAGCACAGGAGTCCTACACTTCTCTCATTTCCTCGATTGAACAATTGAAATCGGACCAGGTGAAAATTGAAATTGAAGAGACCGGGGAGAGAATTATTCTTCCTGTTAAAGCATTGAATTTATTAGGTGAAATACTAAAAGCAATGAGTCAGGGTAAGCCTATATCAATAGTACCTCTTGCAACAGAAGTGACAACGCAAAAAGCTGCGGAAATTCTGGGATGTTCAAGACCCTATCTCGTGAAATTACTAGAGGAGGGAAAAATTGAATATACAAAAGTAGGAAAACATCGTCGCATTAAATATGAGGATGTGATTGACTACAAAAAGAAAATGAAAGAGGAGCAAAAGAAACGGCTCATTGAGATGATGCATGCAGACGAAGATCTGGGGCTTTATGATTCATAGCGTTCGATTTACGGCAGTCCTGGATACCAATAGTGTGCCCTGCACTGATCATCGGTCTCTACCCTACCCTCGGCTGGTGGATTTTCGCGATACTGGCCACTATGTTGGGTGCTGTCTAATGCCTAAAATTCAAACTGATGAAATAATAGAAATGCTTATAGATGAACATTTACTGGACAAGGTGACGGCCAAGGCGAAAGCCAGTCCCTATATTCCCCCTGCAGCCGGAGGATATTCTGGAACCATAGATTTAACCAGACTTAACCGTTTAAGCTCCAGTTTAAAAACCTTATGTGTTTTTACATAAAAAACAGAGTTGATTTATACTCGGAACCAATTGATTTTTACTATCTTTGTATTTAACATATCACAAAAAAACAATAAGATGGTTGCTGAAACGACAGACAAATTAAGGAAAAGGCATACCGGACGGAATGTGCAGAGGGTCCGGATGTATTTTGGTGTGAAACAGGAAGCTTTGGCTGCTGATCTGGGTATAAGCTAGCAGGAAGTGTCGAAGATTGAACAGCAGGAAGAAATTGAAGAAGAAGTGCTATCGCAGATTGCCAGCGTGTTGGGAATCCTGTTATCTATATTTACATGTTCGCATTTTGGAAGTTCGCATTTTGGAAGTTCGGAAAATAAACTTATATTTGCAGAAATAATATCCTATGCAGAGTGTGCCTTTTACATACGGACGAATTACTGAACCTATTGATTTTACCGATAGAGATAGCGAAATAACGCTATTGAAACGAAACTTCAACGCAAGAGTAAATACCATAATCATTTCGCCTCGTCGATGGGGCAAATCCTCGTTGGTGAAAAAAGCGGCAAGTGAAGCTGTTAAACAAAACGATACATTGAAAGTTTGTTTTATCGACATTTTTAATTATCGAAACGAAAATGAGTTTTATCTAGCATTGGCGAACGAAGTATTGAAATCTACTTCATCAGAATGGGAAGAGTTGGTTCAAAATGCTAAAACATTCTTATCGAGACTGATTCCTTCCGTTTCATTCTCACCTGACAAACAAACAGAACTCTCTTTTGGAATTGGATGGGATGAAATGCAAAAACATCCGGACGAGATATTAGATTTAGCTGAAAAAATAGCTCATCGAAAAGAAATCAATATCATTGTATGTATTGATGAATTTCAGTCGGTTGCCTCGTTTCCCCAACCCGAAATGTTTCAGCGAAAACTGCGCGCTCATTGGCAAAATCATACGCGTGTAAGCTATTGTTTATATGGGAGTAAACGGCATATGTTGTTAGATGTTTTCACCAATCCATCCATGCCGTTTTATAAATTCGGACATTTACTTTTCTTAAAAAAGATAGATTCTGCACATTGGATAAATTTTATTCAAAAACGTTTTGATGATACCGGAAAGCAAATTTCTGACCATGACGCGGCATTGATAGCCTCTCTCGCCGATAATCATTCGTATTACGTGCAGCAACTCGCGCAACAAACTTGGTTTAGAACGAACAAAATGTGCAAAACTGAAAACGTAACTGCCGCCCGCGAAGACATTGTGGATCAATTAAGCCTGTTATTTGCAAACCTAACCGAGACTTTATCCTCATTGCAATTAAATATTTTACGTGCAATTATTTCCGGCGAAAAACAATTAACAGCACAAGATACGCTCAAAAAATACCGAATGGGAACTTCGGCAAACGTAGTGCGAAATAAAAAACAATTGATAGTAAACGAAACGCTTATTGAGGAAGATAACGTCCTATCTTTTTCTGACCCAATGTACAGATACTGGCTCGAATCACGTTTTTTCAAGATTATTCCTTGATGATAAGAAAAGTCTATCAACCCTAAATATAAAATGACAAACGGTACTCGTAAATAAATATGAAACGCTACACTCAAACCCTCGAATATACATCTTCCCCGCAGGCTGATGGAGCATTTTAAGAACAGTGGAAGGCTTCACCGCTGCTGTATTTTGCTTCAAGGTGGTAACGGAACTGGGTTAGTCCATAACCATTGGGTACGTCTCTACGGTATTCTTCCCAAAGCGCTGCACTGTTGTTGGACTCATCGAGAACATTTCGAAGGAAAATAGAACGTGTACGTCGGCTTCGGGGTATGACACAAGCTGAGTTAGGAGAATTGTTAGGTATTACGAAGCAGGCAATCTCAAAAATGGAACAAAACGAGAAACTGGAAGATGATAAAATTAAACAGGTTGCCGAGGCTTTGGGTGTTACAGAAGAGGGATTGAAAAACTTTACCGAAGAAACTGTTCTGTATTGCACAAATAATTTTTATGAAAACTGTGGCGTCAAAACAAGTGCTGTTAGTAACAACCACACTTTCAATAATTTTCCAATAGAGGAAGCTATGAATCTATTGGAAAAACTCATAGAGAAAGAGAGAGAAAAGTTCGAGTCTTTAAAAAAAGAGAAAGAATAGACCTGCTCAACATCCTGCAGGTTTTCTCCAACCATTATATTTCCAAAAAAGCAGCGGATGAACTGACCGCTGCCAAAGACCGGGAAATTACCTGGCTGAGAGAAGAAATCCTATACCTGAGAACGAAAATAGACCGATTGCAGGAATGCGACGAACGCTAAAGGACAACCGGGCATTCACTTCCACAATTACTACCGCAATCGCCCGGCAATGATGAAGGAGTTGAAGCTATTTATTGTAAGTGGTAAAGTTCGCCGGCGGTAACAGATAATCCAACAAGAGCATCATCCGATATAAAACCAATATTTTCGTGCGGAAATTGATCTACAAACTCATCAAACATTTTACTTTCCCACGCCATATATCTTTCGTTCAAATGATATACCTCATTAGGCACGACTTCCACAAAATGTGTGTCTGAAAGTTTATCATGTTCGTACCGAACACGGGTTTCGGTGAAATCGTTAATAAAGGATTGTAACTTTGAAATTATAAATTCGTTAGGTGTCATTGCTTTTACGGAATAGGCAAAGCTATCATGAGAAATAAAAACTCTGCTCTCTCTACCTCAAAATGCTGCAAGAAATTTTTACTTGCTTCACAACTTTTTACCTACCAAAATATCGCCTGATCTTCGTCCGGAACCAACGTACTCACGTTGCGCTGCATCAGCATGGTGCCTTTACATCTGTAAGGGAAGACCATGTTTT
>ENA-UOOI01002327-UOOI01002327.1-fermentation-metagenome-genome-assembly--contig:-NODE-2327-length-16820-cov-22.560990_pt1 | contig 16820 bp, 15 predicted proteins | sample MGYA00245779_ERZ724027 | MGnify/ENA primary metagenome ERZ724027 (study PRJEB28704, sample SAMN03018318) | fermentation metagenome | biome: anthropogenic terrestrial biome; feature: soil...
CTGTACAAATTCCTGTTCTCTAGTCAATTGAAAATCCATTATACGTAGCCTCCTATCTATTATTAAAACTCTTTTCTCTTCTCTCTACAAAAGCAGTCATGCCTTCTTTTTGATCTTCCGTTGAGAAGCATTCTCCAAACACTTCTGATTCATAAGCTGTTGCTGTATCTATATCACATTGAATGCCTCTATTTATTGCAGATTTACATAACTTAACTGCTATTGGAGCTTGAGCAGTAATAGTATTAGCAAGTTCTTTAGCTTCATCCATCAATTTTTCCGGTTCAACTACTTTGTTAACCAGACCTATTCTATATGCTTCGTCAGCTTTAATAACTTTAGCTGTATAAATAAGTTCTTTTGCAGCTCCGAGTCCTACTAATCTTGCTAATCTTTGAGTTCCTCCAAATCCTGGTGTTATACCAAGACCAACTTCAGGCTGACCAAATTTTGCCTTAGTTGAAGCAATCCTTATATCACAACTCATAGCTAATTCACAGCCGCCGCCTAGTGCAAAACCATTAACAGCTGCAATAACAGGCTTGTCTAAATTTTCTAGTCTTCTAAATACCTTGTTACCCAATATTCCAAAATTTCTTCCCTCAATACTGGATAAGTCCTTCATTTCAGTGATGTCAGCCCCTGCAACAAATGCTTTTTCACCTTCACCAGTTAAAATAACTGCAAATATATTTTTGTCATGCTCTAATTCTGTTATAACAATATCTAACTCTTTTAATGTTTCTGTGTTTAATGCATTTAATGCCTTTGGTCGATTAATTTTAACCACTGCAATTTTGCCACTCTTTTCAAGAACTACATTATTAAATTCCATAAATAAATCCTCCTCGAAAATACTCTAATCCTGTTAAATAAATAACGGTAAATTGTTAATTATATAACAAGGTTATATAAAAATAATTAGAAGCACAACGCCTCTAATTACTATTATATACTGTAAAACCTTATATGACAACAATAAACTTATAGAAATATCCATTTATTTTTGATATTTTTATGATTAACTTTTAACTAAAATTCGACAATTTTATGCAAAACATGACATTATATGTCATTTAGCAAGCAAGTTAAAGTCAGCAAGCTATCACTTAAATGAACATCTTCAACTTTAATTTCCTCAGGAACAATTAAATCAATTGGCGCAAAATTCCATATTGCTTTAACTCCGGCTTTAATAAGTGTATCACATACTTTTTGCGCATTATTTCTTGGAACGCAGATTATGCCAATATCCAGTTTATTTTTTTCAGAAAACTCCTGCAGATAGTCTATATCCATAATTTCTACATCTCTGATTTTTAATCCAATAAGTTTTGGATTTATGTCAAATATTGATACAATATTAAAACCTAACTTTTGAAAATCAGAATAATTTGCTAAAGCCTGACCAATATTTCCGGCACCTACTATTATGGTTTTGTATTCTCTTGTAAGGCCTAAAATATTACTAATCTGATTATGTAATTCTTTAACATTGTAGCCATAACCCTGCTGTCCAAAGTCCCCAAAGTTATTTAAGTCCTGCCTGATCTGTGAAGCTGTAAACCCTATTTTTTCGCTTAATTCCTTAGATGATATTCTGTCTACTTCATTTTGCATAAGTTCATCTAAATATCTATGGTATTTTGGTAATCTTTTAATCACCGCCATAGAAATATTTTTCTTTTTATCCATATCGCACCTCATATCTAAACTTTAATTTAAACTACATTTATACTAATTATAGCATATTATTTATTTTACATAATAATTATAGTATCCCTATTTAAGCATAGTGTCAATAATTTGTGACTCATACAACTAATTATAGTACAATTGTATTGTATTGTAAGTAAATAAGCTTACATTTTCATTATAGCCAGAAATTAATAAAAATATATTTTAATTTCATAGGGAACTTTAGTATAATTATTTTGAGGCAGGTGTATGTAATGATTGTTTTAAGCAGTAAGGACTTAAATAAAAGTTATGGAATAGATGTAGTTTTAGATAAAGTTACTTTTAATATAAATGAAGGAGAAAAAGTAGGTCTGATTGGTCCAAATGGGGCCGGGAAATCAACATTATTTAAAATTTTAACAGGCAGTTTAGAGCAGGATCATGGCGATCTATTTATTGATAAATCTAAAACAGTAGGATATTTAGCACAGCATCTTTCTTTAGAAACAACAAATACCATATATGATGAGCTGCTCACAGTTTTTAGTGATCTTTTGCAGCTAGAAAATAAAATTAAAAAATTAGAACAGAAAATGAATGAACCCTATGACTCTTCTAAAGAAGAATACCACAATAAAGTAATCAAAGAATATACTACATTATTTGAAGTATATAATAATAGAGGCGGCTATACCTATAAGGGTGATATAAACAGAGTTCTTCAAGGACTAGGTTTTACAGAAGATGATTTTAATAAATCTATAAGCATACTCAGCGGCGGTCAGAAAACAAGAGTGGCCTTATGTAAGCTGCTTTTAATAAAGCCTGATATACTTCTTCTGGATGAGCCTACAAATCATTTGGATCTGGATGCAATTGAGTGGCTGGAAGAATACTTAAAGTCATATAAAGGTACTGTAATAATAATATCTCATGACAGATTTTTTCTTGATTCCATCACAACCAGAACATTTGAATTAATTAATGGCCATGTAAATTGTTATAATGGAAACTATTCTAACTGCATATTTGAGAAAGAGAAAAATTATGAAGTCCAAATGAAGGCATTTGAGCTTCAGCAAAAGGAAATAAAAAGGCAGGAAGAAATCATTGAAAGATATAGATCCTTCAATAGGGAAAAAAGCATAAAAGCTGCTGAAAGCAGACAAAAGGCTTTAGATAAAGTTGAAAAGCTTCAGGCTCCCGATAAGGACCCTTCAGCTTCTAAAATTTCCTTTGAAACTATGATTAAAAGCGGAAACGATGTACTTCACATTGAAAATTTAAGTAAATCTTTTGGTGAAAAACTGCTTTTTAAAAATCTTAATTTGGATTTGAAGAGAAGTGATAAGACTGCTTTAATTGGAGCAAACGGCAGAGGTAAAACTACATTGTTTAAAATGATACTGAATAATATAAGCCCTGACAGCGGTACTATATATTTAGGTAAAAATGTTTTTGTTGGTTATTATGATCAGGAACAGTCAAATCTTCACCTTGATAAGAACATTTTAGATGAAGTATGGGATGACTTCCCTGATATGACAGTAACTCAAATAAGATCCTCTTTAGCAGCCTTCTTATTTTACGGGGATGATGTTTTTAAGAAGGTGGGAGATCTCAGCGGTGGCGAAAAATGCCGAATAAATCTATTAAAATTAATGCTGTCAAAGTCAAACTTTTTGCTGCTAGATGAACCAACAAACCATTTGGATATACCATCCAGGGAAGCACTTGAAGATGCCCTGTTGTCCTATGACGGTACAGTATTAGTAATATCTCATGATAGATACTTTTTAAATAAAGTGGTTTCTAAAATTTATGAATTAAAAGAAGATGGTGTAAAAGAGTATTTAGGAAACTACTCCTATTATATTGAAAAGAAAACAAATCCATTAAGATTTCAGCAGATTGAGAAACAGGAAGGTAAAAGCAAAACACAAATACACGCTGAAAAAAGAAAGAAAAGAGAACAGGAACAGCTTGAAAAACTACATAAGCAGCAGATAAAAGAGGTTGAAGAAGCAATTTCAAAAAATGAAAATGACATTGCTGAATTGCAGAAGCAATTATGCCTTGAGGAAGTATATTCAGATTTTGAAAAAAGTGAATCAGTTAATAAGCAGATTATTAAACTTCAGAATGAAGTTGATTCACTATATGATAAGTGGGAAGAACTTTCATTATAATATAGGAAAATGGTGGCAAAAGGCCACCATTTTTTTATTCAAATAAAGTTATCAATTTACCGAACAGTTTCTCATTTTCCTTAATCTTATCTTCATTTCCCAATACACATATATTATTTTCTTCCATAAACCTTTCCATAAGTGGAGCAAAGCCTTTAATTGTATCCTGCCTTGTTTCCAGGACTTCATCTCTCTCCTTTTGAAGATCCTCAAATGAAATATGCCTTATATAGTATTCGTCTGCCCTTTCACCCTTCATTTGAGGTGTCAGCGGCATATCAAAATCTGATATTGTTCCAATAATATATTTAGTCATTTCTCTATTGTCAGCCTTAAAATCCTGCAGATATTCATATATTTTATTATAAACATCCAATGTAGTTTTTAAATTTGGATCTCTATATGAGGTTATAAACAAATTGCCATTTCTTTTAAATCCACTGAAGCATCCATATGCACCGCCCTGAACCCTTACTTTATTCCATAGGTAGTCATAATTAACTATAGCTCTCAAAACCTGCATACTTCCTGAATAGTCCACTCCAAACTTTGAAAAATTCATGGCTTTTGCTACATATTGAACTTTACTTGATGTCATTAATCCTTCATTATCTGGCTCTAATTTAAATTCATATTTATTTTCTGCAAGTCTGTCAAAGTTTAAATCCTTATAAATTAAATTAATATTATTTTCAACCTTTTCAATATGTGCCTTTTCTGCTGTTATGCTGACCATTAAATTATTCTTATTAAAAATGCAGTTTGAAACTTTATAAAGATTTTCCTTTAATGATTCAAAGTTATCATGAAAATTATCTGCCAAATCTGAAATAAATTTATAAAATGAAACACCTGTTAAGTATTCATTATATCTTCCTACCTGAGAACAGTAAGCCGTAGCCCTGCTTGCAGCCACTATGTGTCCCCTGTCAAACATTATCATTTCCAATCTTGACTTAATTTCTTCAATAATTTCCTTTAGTCTTTGTTCATCATCAAACTTACTATTTTTTATTATTTCATTTACAAGCTTTAAAGCCTTTCCAAGCTTATCCTCTAAATATTTCATTTTAACTGTAAAGTAAGGATAAAATACCTCATCCTTAGTACTTTCTGAAAACACCTCAGCATTAAATCTGATTCCGCCTGTGACAATATTTATTTCATTAGATAAATCCTCATAATCATATTTATCGGTATTTACCTTTCCTAAAATTCCAGACAATAGTGCAATATAGGGAATTAAACTTTCCTCAACTGTGGAACTTTTAAAAAATAAGGAGTTATATATAATCTTATTTGTAAAGACATCATGCTCTAATATTTTTACATCATCTTTTCGATTTTCAATTGTAGGCAGCTTCTCTACATTTTTATCTATATCATCAATAGATAACAAAGGTATCTTTTGAAGATTCTCAGTAGTATCTTTCTCACTTTGTCTTGTTTTTAGATTTTTAGTCTGATTTATTAATTCTTCAATCTGGTCTTTTGATAAAGTACTTTTATACTTCGCAAGTTTCTCCTTTAACTGCTGAGTTTTATTTTCTGCAAGACCTTTTTCAGGTTTAATTATTACAACTGAACTATGTTTATTATTCAAAATATACTTTTCAATTATTTTTTCAAAATAATTGGTCTTTAGACTCTTCTTTATATTCTTCAAATACTGTTCATACTGAAGATTAATAAATGGATCTTCATCATATAACCAGCTGCCAAGGCATCTCATACTATATACTAATCCCTTTGGAAAGCTGTTATAGTCTGCTTCCCTGAGTTCAAATTCTTTAACATTTATAGCTGATTCAATTAATTTTTTATCTATTCCATTCTTTACTAATGAACTTAATGTGTCCTTTACCACCTTTTTAAATCTATCTTCTTCACTTTCATTAGAATTTTTAACCACTATACTGAAGAAGGGCTGCAATATATCACTTTCATATGCTCCAAAAACATCCTTACCTAAATTTTCTTTAATAAGCGCTTTTTTAAGAGGAGATGATGGTGTTTCAAGCAATATATATTCTAATATATCAAATGCTAATTCCAGCTCCGGATTGGTTTCTTTTCCTATTACGTAGTTTAAGCTCAAATAGGTTTTATCCATTTCTTTCTCCGAGCTTGAAATAGGATAATTTACTTCAACCCTGTTCTGTTTAGTAAATGCATTTTCATATGGTATTTTGGAGTCTACATCTATTTTATCAAAGTTCTTCAGATAATTTTCATCAATAAATTTCAGTTTTTCTAATATATCTATTTTCCCATATAAAATTATAAATGAGTTAGATGGGTGATAATATTTTTTGTGAAAGTCTAAAAAACCCTGCTGAGTTAACTCAGGAATAACATCTGGATCTCCGCCAGATTCAACACCATATGGTGTATTTGGAAACAGCGATTGCTGAATCTTCCTGAACAGTATAGATTCAGGTGATGCAAATGCGCCTTTCATCTCATTATAAACTACTCCTTTATAGGATAATTCTCCTTCTTCACTGTCTAATTCATAATGCCAGCCTTCCTGCATCATTATCTCAGGATACTTGTATATATTTGGATAAAATACTGCATCCAGATATACATCCATAAGATTGTTGAAATCCTTATTATTTCTGCTGGCTACAGGATACATTGTTTTATCTGGGAAAGTAAATGCATTTAAAAATGTATTTAAAGACCCTTTAATCAACTCAACAAAGGGCTCCTTTACCGGGAACTTCCTTGATCCGCAAAGTACTGAATGTTCGAGTATATGTGCTACACCTGTACTGTCTTTTGGAGGTGTCCTAAATGCAATAGAAAACACCTTATTATCATCATCGTTTTCTATATGTATTAATTTAGCACCGCTCTTTTCATGTATAAATGTTTTACCCTTTGATTTAAGTTCTGGCAAATCTTCTTCTTTTAAAAATTTAAATCCTGAATATATGTGATTTAATTGTAATTCCATAATCCCACTCCTTTCAAAATTAAAAAATATATGTTTAAAAAGCTTATAGCATTATATTCCAATTATATATTTTACATTATATAATTAGCTTTCCCTAAAAACAATAAAAAGCTGCAAAAATTTAATTCCACTATATACAATATAATGGAATTAATCATATTATTTATTTGATTTTGACATAGCAGCTGTTTTTTCATAGCATTTTTCTACTGCTTCAATTACTGCTCCTCTGAAATTGTTCTTTTCCAAGGAATATACAGATTCAATAGTAGTACCAGCAGGTGAGCATACAGCATCCTTTAATTCACCTGGATGTTTACCAGTTTCCAGTACCATCTTTGCTGCTCCTAAAACGGCCTGAGCAGCAAATTTGTATGCTTTATCCCTAGGCATTCCTGTTAAAACTCCTCCATCAGCCAATGCTTCAATAAACATATAAACATATGCAGGTGAAGATCCGCTTATTCCTGGAACAGCATCCATTAATTTTTCTTCAATGACTTCTGCTTTTCCAAAGCTTTGAAGTATTTCAACTACTTCTTCTTTTTCTTTAGAATCCAGATTTGAATTAAAACTTACTGCAGTCATTGCTTCCATAACCACAGCCGGAGTATTGGGCATTATCCTTACAATTTTTTTATTTTTACCTAACTTTTTTTCCAGATAATCTATGGTAATTCCTGCTGCAATGCTTACAACTATCTTTTCTTCATCTATTGATTCTTTTATTTCTTCGGTTATTTCATTAAATTTATCAGGCTTTACTGCTAAGAAAACAATGTCTCCAAACTTTACAACATCAATATTATTGTCACCCTTATTAATATTGAACTTTTGTGCAAAATCATCCAGCTTTCCTCTGCTTCTATTGCTGGCCATAACATTTTCTGCTGAAATAAGCTTAGAGGTAATAATCCCTGACATTATTGCCTGAGCCATATTTCCGCATCCTATAAAACCTATTCTTTTATTCACAATGAAACATCCCCTTAGAACTTTAATTTATAAAATGCTAACGCTGACCTAATTTTAGATTTGGTACAGCATTTAAATCTAAATCAGCTGTTTTCCCTTTTAAAAATTCAAAATAAGCAGCACTTCCAATCATAGCTGCATTGTCAGTACACAATACGGGATCAGGGAAAAGTACCTTTATTCCATTTTGTCTGCCTGTATTTATTAAAGTTTCCCTTAGGCAGGAATTAGATGCAACTCCTCCTGCTACAGCAATTTTATCAACATTTTTTAATCTACAGGCAGCCATAGCATTATCAACTAAAAAATCCACTACTGATTTTTGAAAGGAAGCTGCTACATCTGCTCTGTTAATTTCAAGTTTTTTCATTTTCATTTTATTTAAATAGTTTAGCACAGCAGACTTTACCCCGCTGAAGGAAAAATCAAGACAGCTATTGTCATGGAAGTTAGCCCTTGGAAATTTTATTGCATCAGGATTACCTTCCTTGGCAATTTTATCGATTTTAGGACCACCTGGGTATCCTAATCCTATAGCTCTTGCTACTTTGTCATAAGCCTCTCCAGCTGCATCATCCCTTGTCTGACCCATTATTTCAAAGTCTCCATAATCCTTCATATACACTATAAAAGTGTGCCCTCCTGAAACCACAAGGCATACAAAAGGCGGCTGAAGATCTTTGTACTGAATAAAATTTGCACTTATATGTCCTTCTATATGATTTACTCCAATTAAAGGTTTATTTAGTGCATAAGAAAGTCCTTTAGCATACTGTACACCAACCAGCAGGGCACCTACAAGACCTGGCCCATATGTAACTCCAACAGCATCAATATCATTTAATTTAACATTTGCTTTGTCCAATGCCTCCTGAACAACTACGCTAATTGCTTCTATATGTTTTCTTGAAGCAACTTCAGGAACTACTCCTCCAAATTTAGTATGTATATCAATTTGTGAAGCTATTACATTTGATAAAACATTTCTTCCATCTATAACCACTGCAGCAGAAGTCTCATCGCAGCTGCTTTCTATTGCCAGAATTTTTAATCCTTCTTCCATTTTGTACCTCACCATTACATTTATTAAAAGTCCATAACATTGTTGTTATTTTGTTCAAAATAATTATACTTTAAGTAATAATTATAATCAACTTTCAGCTTTTTAATTGTGCTATAATGATTTTAGATATTTTAACACTAATATATAAGGAGCAAGCTATGGAATATAAATACGCCAGAATAATAGTTAAGGGTTCTCCCATTTCAAAATCTAATTTTAAACTTTTCAATATACAAGGCAGAGCTATTCTTCCCTATAATTCTGGTAAATATCATGATAGATATGCCATTTATGAAGAAGAAATTGCTTATGAGGCAAGGGTACAAAATCCTGGAATAACACTTAAGGAGTCCTTAATTGCTGTATTAAAAGTTTATTATAAAAGCAGTAAAAGACATCCAGATACAAATAATATAACAAAAAGTATTTTTGACGGCATTGAAAAAAGCGGACTGATAGTAAATGATGCTCAAGTCAGGAGACTGGTTATTGAAGAGTTTTATGATAAAGAAAATCCCAGATTTGAACTTGAACTTTTTGCTGAAAGTTCATATTCAGTGAATTACACTATTGAAAAAAAGTGTAGTGATGATGTTCCAATCAATTATTCTGCACCTCCAAACAGGAAAAGCAAGATTCCTGCTTCATATAGACAAAAAGCCTTACCTAAAAGTCCAAAAAAAGGTTATTTGAAGTGTCAGGTTTGCGGTAAATCAGTTACAAATGATAATTGTATTTCTGCTAACTCTGGATCAATGCTTATATGCAGGGATTGCTTTAAAAAATTGTTTTAAAAAGCTCTTTCTCATAAACAGAAAGAGCCTTTAATATTAGTTTTTCTTATCAATGTTCTTAGTAGCAATTATATCTACACCAGTGTCAAATATATTTTTAAGCACTACATCTCCAATATTAACAGGTGCTTTTATAGTTATATCCTTTAACAGCCTTATTACATCATATACTTTTTCCTTTGGAATGTCTCTTTCTGTTTTAACTGATGCAACAGTTTCCACTCCGCCTTCGACAGCTACAGAAGAGGTTACGATTCTCGTTGGATTAGTACATTCTTTTGTTCCATAATCTTTTCCTTTAGGGCATGTGTTCCCTGTAACCTTCACAACTTCAGTTCCATCAAGCTGCACTTCAAGAATACAGCCCATAGGACATCCAATACATGTTAATTCTCTAGTAGTCATACAATTACTCCCCCTCTACTTTTATAGTTATCCTTTTACAATTAGGATATTTTTCAAAATGAGCTTTTGTTAATTTAACTGTTTCCATTTCTCCAGGAGTGAGTATTCTTTTCTTTATATGCATTTCACGAGCATCATCAAAATATACTGATATATAACTATCTTTGTACACATTTCCTACTCTGAATCTTACATCTAAAACTTTGTCTACATTATTAACATTTATATATTTAGGAACAGTATATCTAACTCCATCTGTTGCTATAACTTCAATTTTTTCTCCTTTGCAGCTTTTTCCTCTTATGTATTCAGCTGCACTTTTACCAGCGTTAATACTTTCTGTTGTTACATTATCCACTAGATCATGAACATGAAGCACATTTCCGCAGGCAAATATACCTTCAATGCTTGTTTGTAAGCTTTCATCTACTTCAGCTCCTCCAGTAACCTTTGAAAGTTTTACTTCAGCCTTTCTTGAAAGTTCATTTTCTGGAAGAAGCCCAACTGAAAGAAGTAATGTATCACATGGTATATATTGTTCTGTTCCTTTAACTGGCTTTCTGTCCTTACCTATCTTTGCAATGCTAACTCCTTCAAGCCTGTCTTTTCCTTTTATATCTGTAACGGTATGTGACAATAATAAAGGGATATTAAAATCATCAAGACACTGAACTATATTTCTCTTTAGGCCGCTGGAATATGGCATAAGTTCAACTACTGCCTTAACCTTTGCTCCCTCTAATGTCATTCTTCTTGCCATTATTAATCCTATATCTCCTGATCCTAATATGACAACTTCTTTTCCTGGCATATAGCCTTCTACATTAACAAATTTCTGAGCTGTTCCAGCTGTATATATACCTGCACATCTGCTTCCAGGAATATTTATTGCTCCTCTTGGTCTTTCTCTGCATCCCATAGCCAGTATAACTGCTTTTGCTTTTATTTCAATAATTCCATCCTCTTCATTTACTGCAGTAATGACCTTATCCTTGTTTAAATCAAGTACCATGGTATTCAATTTATATGGTATTTTCATTTCTTCAACCTTATCTATAAAACGCTGTGCATATTCCGGTCCAGTAAGCTCCTCTTTAAAGGTATGAAGACCGAAACCATTATGAATACACTGATTAAGTATTCCCCCAAGCTGATTATCTCTTTCTAATATTAGAATATTATCTATTCCCTGTTCTTTAACGGAGACAGCCGCAGCCAAACCTGCCGGCCCTCCTCCTATAATAACTATATCGTATTCCTGCATACTAAAACCTCCAAAAATATGAATATTTTATACCCTGATAAATCACTTAACCTGCTCTTTATCCTTTCCAATTAATATATTGGAATGCCCTCCAAATTTAGTTATATCTGTTCTCTCAACTTTTAATTCCCTGGCTAATATGTCTACTACCCTTGGGCTGCAGAATCCAGACTGGCATCTTCCCATTCCAGCCCTGGTTCTTTTTTTTACTCCATCCAGAGTTCTTGCTCCAAGTGGTCTGTGAATTGCATTAACAATTTCACCTTCAGTTACTGTTTCACATCTACATATTATCTTACCATATTGAGGATTCTCTGCTATGAGTTTTCTTCTTTCTTCATTACTTAATTCTCTAAATTTAGGGACCCCTTTTCTAATAGGGTTAAAGTTTTCATTTTTCCTTGGATTTAATTTTTTAACTATAATTTCTTCGATCATCTCCCCAATAGCCGGAGAACTTGTTAAACCTGGGGATTCAATACCAGCTGCATTAATAAAGTTTGGAGCATCTTCTACTTCTCCAATAATGAAATCCCCTCCAGTATGAGCTCTGAGCCCTGCAAAAGAAGTTATTACATCTCTCATAGGAATATCCTTTACACTTTTTCTTGCTTTACTAATAATAAAATCCAAGCCCTCCTGTGTAGTTTCCAAATCATACTTATCCTCCAGATCCTCTGCATCAGGACCTACTAATAAGTTTCCATCTACTGTAGGAGTAACCAGTACTCCCTTTCCCAGTTTAGTAGGAAGCTGGAACAATGTACTTTTTATCATGTCGCCTTGGACTTTATCAAAAAGGCAATATTGCCCTCTTCTTGGAATTATCTTAATTTTCTTTTCACTTACAAAATTATTCATCACATCAGAGAAAATTCCAGCTGCATTAATAACAATTTTACTTTCAATGTTTCCTTTATTTGTTTCAATAGTATATTTATCTTTCTCTTTAATAATATTCGCTACTTCTGTTTCCAGTTTGAATTCAACACCATTTGTGAAAGCGTTTTCTGCTAGAGCTATTGTCATTTCATAAGGACACACTATTCCTCCAGTTGGAAAGAATAGAGCTGCTACAACTTCATCTGAAAGATTTGGCTCTTTCTCCAATGCCTGTTGTCTATTTAAAAACTCCAACTTAACTCCGTTAGCTATTCCCCTTTTTGAATATTCTTTTAACTCAGGTATCTCATTTTCACTTAAACACAATACAAATGATCCATTTCTTTTAAATGGGAAATCAAGTTCTTCAGAAAGCTTATCAAACATTGCATTTCCCCGTACATTCAGCTTTGCCTTTAATGTACCTGGAATTGGATCTTCTCCTGGATGCACAATGGCACTGTTAGCCTTAGATGTACCAGATGCTACATCATTATCTTTTTCCAATACACATACACTTAAATCATATTTTGATAACGCCCTTGCAATACTACAGCCTACTACCCCTGCACCAATAATAGTGATATCATACATTTAACATACCTCCTTTAAAAACAAAAAGAGCCAAATAAAAGGTGTTAACACCATTTACCTGGCTCTCATTACTCTGCCAACAAAATATTCTATTTCATATAATATAATAGCACAATTCAATGCTTTATTCAAGTATAGCATAAAATAAAATTAGCTTTTCACAACTTTTTTTAACACATTAACAGCTTCCCCACTGATTTTACCTTTGTTAACTGAGTCATCTAGTATACTGAATGCTTTTGTTTCACTCATGCCTGGTCTGTATGGCCTGTTTTCAGTTAAAGCCTGATACATGTCACAAACTCCCATTAATCTTTCCTCTTTTGAAAGAGAGCTTCCTGAAATCCCCAAAGGATATCCGCTGCCATCTAATTTCTCATGGTGATTTGCTGCCCAGTCAGTAATTTCATTAAGTCCATCTACCTGAGATAATATGTATCTTGTATAATATGTATGAGATCTTATTACAGTATATTCGTCATTAGTAAGTTTCCCAGGCTTGTTCAGTATGGAATTTGGTATTCTCAATTTACCAATGTCATGGAGTAAAGCTGCTGCTTCCAATTTAGTTCTTTTTTCTTCATCACAATTCAAATAACCTGATATTTTATTAATCAGTTTAGCCAAACCTGATGAATGAGTATATGTAAAAGGGCTTTTAGAATCTATTATATCAGCAAATACCCATGCAATATCTCTTAACTCTTTCCAGCTGATGTTCAGGGATACTTCAGGGATAATATCTGAAATAATTTTAGGGTTTACACCAATGTTTTCAACATCAAGCCAAAATCTGTCCTTGCTTTGTACATCCATAAATATATCAATTAAATGTGGATTAAAAATAACATTCTTCTTTTTATTCATCCAGTCAGCTATGTGCTTCCTCTGTGCAAAATTATTTTTATCATCATCATATAACACATCAAAGGCATCAGCAGTTCTGATAATTTGAGCTAATATTGGGATCTTATCACCAATGAGGCCAAAATGTCCACTGCCATCATAATTTTCATGATGATACTTAACAGCCAGTGATGCTTCTTCATCCATAAAAGGAAAGTTTTTTATCAAAGTACTTCCCTTAACAGAGTGTTTATACATTTGAACTTTATCACTATGAGCTTCTTCAATATAAAATGATGCACCAATGTCATGTAATGAAGTCACAAAAAATGCTTTTTTCAAAAATTCACTATCTGAGGATATTTTTTTACTTATATTTGCTGCCACATAGGCAGTTCTTTTTGAATGGTTTGTAAACTTTCCATTCTTTTTTTTTATACTTTGAAATGCATTCAGATAACTATCATCATAAAAAAAACCGGTCTCGGCAAAGTCTATTGACGTGGAAAAAGCAGAAATCAATTGAAATAGATTAATATTGTCCATTAAAGCTTCACCTCGCAAAATATTTTTCCAGCAAAAAAATATTGATAAATTAATATATTTTATATTTGACACATATTAATTTAACACAACAACATAATAATATCTATAATAAACTAAAAAATGGAGGTGTTTTAATGTAAAAAATGTGTAAATAATAAAAAGCTATTACGAAAGGGTAAAATTTATATAATCCCTTAATGTAATAGCTTATTAAAAACTCTTATTCATATTATTTTTGAAGTGTAATTTTTACCCCTTGTAATCTAACTGCAAAATCTCCCTTTTCTATTTTTACGTATCCTGGGCCCTGTTCTAATTCATTTGCAATTATATCATCTGTGTCCATTGCAACGCTTTTTGACCTTTCTACATAGCCCGTATTGGTTTCAGTATCAGTTACCTCAACTTTATACGTTCCAGGAGCCAAATCATATCCTATTAAATAAATACCATCTGTAGCTTCACTTTTAATATTAGGCTTTAAATCTGATAGTTTAATAGGCTCTATTGTTACACCTTGTAATTTTACAGCTTTATCCGTACTTTTTATCTCAACATATCCATTGCCTGATAAAAGTATATTTGCAATTATACTATCCGTTTCCATATTCACATCTTTAGATCTTTCAACGTATCCCATCTTTATTCCAGTATCTTTTAATGTTACCCTATACAGCCCAGCCGTAATATCTTTATTTACCAGGTAAGTACCATCTGAATATGTTTTTACTTTTGGTGCTACAGGTGCTTTAGTATTAGAACTTGCTGTAGTGCTAGATTTATTTGTGGTTGTTTTAGCAGTATTTGAATCGTCCTTATTGCCACCCATAGCACTACCAATACCTATTAATATAACTAATATTGCTATGCCTGTTATTATTTTATGCTTACCAAAAAAGTTTCTTTGGTCTTTTCCACAATGTGGGCACTTTTTAACACCTTTCGCTATCTCTTGCCCACATGCTTTACATTTAACTAACTTATCCATTATATCTCTCCCCCTAGTTATCTTACATTTTATACTATTATTTCTACAAAAGTTTCTAAATTCCTTTTATGAAGTTAAAAAAAATATAACCCATATTGGGCTATATTTAAAATAGAAATCATTATTTATTTTTATTCTCTTTCTTATTTTGTAGATAATTAACTACATTGATTGGTGGTAATATAACGGGTTGAACATTTGATGCTGATGTATAAGTTGAAACTAAAGCCCTAACGTAGGGAAATAAAATAGCCACAGAATTCTTCTCTGCAAAAACTTGTTTTGTATCCTCATTTACATTTTCAACTTTAAATGCACCCGTTAATTTTATTTTCATTGAAAACGGATATCCATTTTTATCTGCATCTTCAAAAATTTTAACGTATAATGTTACTAAGAAATTACTATCATTTACATAGTTTACTTCACTATCTATATCAAAATCTATATCAAAAACTTTTTCAGTACATTTAGGGTTACTATAAAACTCAACATTATCAACAATATAATTAACAAAATTCAATGAACTTTTTATTTTTCCCATTCTTATGCCGCCATTGAAAGATATTCATCGTCTGTTTCTTCAAAGTCATTTTTACCTTTATCACTATAATCTACCGTATTTACTGTTGTATATTTATCTATATTTTTTGATAATGTTTTTGCTATTTCTTCAACATTAACATTGTTTTTCTGCCTATCTAAATCTCTAATATTTATTTGATCCGGTCCAATAAATACCCCACCTTTACCAGTTTCAACCTTTTCAAATTCAAGGTTACAATCAAATAATAATTTTTCAAGATCTTGATTTGATAAATTTTTAAAAATGTCTCTTTTCATTTATTTCACTCCCTAATTATTAATTATGCATTTCAACTTTCTAACACATAATTCAATACCGTTTGATATTCCAGAGTTTAAACCATATCTCTTATCAATATCTTCAAATGTATATGTAAATGCTCTTACCAAATAATAGTCTTCTTCTCTACATATTTCTTCAATAACTGAGCCTTCAATCTGCCTTATATTATCAGCATGTACCCTATACCCCTTTTTTTCTAGAGATTCAATAAGATCATTTCTTTCTTTGTGAAACCTTTTATTATCATCCTTTGAGGGATCTGATATATCGAATACTTTATTAACCGCAGTCATTATATTTCTAGTAAGAACTTCTACCCTTTCCTTGCTATATCTTCGCTTTCCCCATTTAAATGCTAGTTCTTTATTATTCTCGAAAAAATAGGTTCCTTTACCAAGCCACCCGATTTTATCATTCTCTTTAAACCCTTCATTGTCTATTTTCTTTGCTTTTAATGCACTAGTGCCATGATGACCAATAAAACATACTTGACTATTATTCATTATATTCAGCCCTATCTTCAATATTACCAAATTATAAAAGTTTATACATTTTAGAAAGTAGTTTAACTTGTCCTATAATATACTTAATATATAACTTCTATATTATTAGAACAATTCCCTCTAATTGCAAATAACTTTTTTCCATTGCCATCCTTTAAATCATTATATACATTTAATGCTTTTTTTTAAACCTTTTTATGAAAAAGCAGAAGTTTAGCACCTAAAAAAGTTTTAGGGCGTAGCCCGCTGATTTATATTGAT